>Ga0233433_10004165_pt1:0-10000 | contig 11289 bp, 5 predicted proteins | sample SI_122_August201_5_FD_179868 | JGI IMG/M metagenome (GOLD analysis project Ga0233433, IMG submission 179868) | Seawater microbial communities from Saanich Inlet, British Columbia, Canada - SI_122_August2016_100_MG | ecosystem: Environmental > Aquatic > Marine > Inlet | place: Canada... | reverse complement strand
CAGCATTGCAACCTAGATCACGATGGTTCCTTCACGCATGTTGGGAACGAGTAAGAATTTGCGTGGCAACGCATGACGTTATCGACGCGGGGTGGAGCAGTCCGGTAGCTCGTCAGGCTCATAACCTGAAGGTCGCAGGTTCAAATCCTGCCCCCGCAACCAAATTTGGTTGATAATCAACACCTTTGCCCCGCCGTTGCGGGGCTTTTTATTGGCCGATGACAGGGTCAGGAAAAGCGGATTTACCCACGTTTTTAGTGGGAATCAAGGTGGGTTTCGAGGCTGTTTCGGGTAGTATCCCGCCGCCGCGCACCGAGAGCACCAAAGCTCTTTCCGCACAAAGTAACGGGCCGTCATTCTGTGTCGGCCAGTTTGGTTTCTTGAAGTAGATCGGTAGGTCACACCGATCATGGCAATTGGGAATTCGACCTTGCGTAAAACGAACAACATTGCCCCGACGAACGGTGCCGCGGGCACGCTCTATAACGGCGAGCGGCCGGCACAGGGTTTGTATCATCCGGCGCACGAGCATGATGCTTGCGGTATTGGCATGATTTGCTCGATACGAAATGAGCGTAGCCGCAAGATCGTTGAAGATGGCCTGAGTATCCTTTGCAACCTAGAGCATCGTGGTGCCGTGGGCGCAGATCCGAAGGCCGGCGATGGCGCCGGCATTCTGATCCAGTTGCCGCACGAATTCTTTGCGGCAGAAGCCGATCACCTCGGCTTCGAACTTCCGAAGCCAAACCACTATGGCGTGGCGCATTTGTTCATGCCGCGTGATCCCGCGCAGCAAGCGCTGATCGAGGCGGCCTATCAGATGGCTGCAGACCAGGAAGGCATGGAAATGATCGGCTGGCGCGATGTGCCGGTTGATTCCTCTGTGCTGGGTGAGAGCGTGAAGCCGACGGAGCCGTCGCAACGCCAGGCGTTCATCGGACGTGGTGCCGGAATTGCGGACGACGACGCGTTCGAGCGCAAGCTCTATGTCATGCGGAAGACCGCGTCGAGCCACATACGAAGCAACTATCCTGAATGGGCAAGCGAGTATTATCCGGCTTCCTGCTCCTCGCGCACGATTGTCTACAAAGGCCTCGTTCTTGCTGCCAGCTTGGTCAAGTACTACGAGGATCTTCAGGATGAGCGCGTAATTTCTGCGCTGGCTCTGGTCCACCAGCGTTTCTCCACAAACACATTCCCGTCATGGCCGCTGGCCCATCCGTATCGGATGATCTGCCACAATGGTGAAATCAACACCCTGCGCGGCAACAACAACTGGATGGCTGCGCGTCAGGCGACGATGTCGTCCCCGGTTTTCGGCGATGATATGCAGAAACTCTGGCCAATCTCCTATGAGGGGCAGTCGGACTCGGCCTGTTTCGACAATGCGCTGGAGCTGCTCTATCAGGGCGGTTACTCCCTGCCGCATGCGATGATGATGATGATCCCGGAAGCATGGGCCGGGAACCCGTTGATGGATGATACGCTGCGTTCGTTCTACGAATACAACGCAGCGCTGATGGAGCCGTGGGACGGTCCCGCAGCCATCGCATTCACGGACGGCAAGGTTATCGGTGCAACGCTTGACCGCAACGGTTTGCGGCCTGCGCGTTATCTTGAGACCAAGGACGGGTTTGTGCTGCTCGCGTCCGAGATGGGCGTGCTCGACATCCCGGAAGAGAATATCGCGCGAAAATGGCGCCTGCAGCCCGGCAAGATGCTGCTGATCGATCTCGAGAAGGGTAAGACCATCTCGGACGAGGATTTGAAGACCGAGCTCGTCGCGAGCCATCCCTATAAGGAATGGCTTGCCAATACGCAGATTCGCGTTCGCGACCTGCCGGAAGTCGGGCGTCCGCCGGCAGCCTCCCAGACTCCGTTGCTAAACCGGCAACAGGCCTTCGGCTATACCGAGGAAGACCTTAAGTTCCTCATGATGCCGATGGCCCATACCGGCCAGGAAGCCACCGGGGCAATGGGTACGGACACGCCGATTTCGGCGCTGTCATCGAGGTCCAAGCCGCTCGCATCCTATTTCAAACAGCTCTTCGCCCAGGTTACGAACCCGCCGATCGACCCGATCCGCGAGGAGATCGTGATGTCGCTGGTCTCGTTCATCGGGCCGCGGCCAAATCTTCTGGACCTTGAGGGCACGTCGACCCTGAAGCGGCTGGAGGTGCGCCAACCAATCATCACCAACATCGGGTTGGAGAAGATTCGTGCGATAGGCGACATCGCCGACAACCAGTTCATGACCCAGACCCTCGACATCACCTATGGCGTCGCGCGTGGCGCGGCATATATGGAAGAGGCGATCGACAATGTCTGCAAGCGCGCGGAAGAGAGTGTCGGTCAGGGCTACAATATCATTATCCTGTCGGACCGGCTCCTGGGGCTGGATCGTGTGGCTATCCCGTCGCTTCTGGCGACGTCGGCAGTGCATCACTACTTGATCCGCAAGGGGCTGCGTACATCAGTCGGCTTGGTTGTCGAGACGGGTGAAGCCCGCGAGGTGCAGCATTTCGCGACCCTGGCAGGCTTTGGTGCGGAAGCGATCAACCCCTGGCTCGCCTTCGAGACGCTGGAGGATCTGCGCGAGAAGTTCGATGACCACCTCAGCATCAAGGAAATCAACAGGAGCTACATCAAGGGCCTCGACAAGGGCCTGCTGAAGGTCATGTCGAAAATGGGTATTTCGACCTATCAGTCATATTGCGGTGCGCAGATATTCGATGCGGTCGGCCTGAAAACATCATTCGTCGAGAAATACTTCACCGGGACCCACACGGCCGTTGAGGGCGTCGGGCTCGAGGAAATTGCGCGCGAGACGCTGGAACGTCATGCGCAAGCCTTCGGCGACGACCCGGTCTACGAGGGTGCACTCGACGTGGGTGGCGAATATGCGTTCCGAATTCGGGGCGAGAAGCACGCCTGGACCCCTCAGACTGTCGCGGATCTGCAGCACGCGGTGCGCGGTGATCTGCCCGACAAGTACCGGACCTATGCGGCGGCGATCAACGATCAGGACGAGCAGCACATGACCCTGCGGGGGCTGTTCCGCCTCAAGTCGGCGGAGGAGTCCGGCCGTGCGCCCGTGCCACTCGACGAGGTCGAGGCGGCAGCGGATATCGTGAAACGTTTCGCGACCGGCGCGATGTCATTCGGATCGATCAGTCGTGAGGCGCACAGCAACCTGGCAATCGCCATGAACCGGATCGGCGGCAAGTCGAATACCGGCGAGGGTGGCGAGGAAGTGGATCGTTTCACACCGCTGGACAATGGCGATTCCATGCGCTCTGCGATCAAGCAGGTCGCATCGGGCCGGTTCGGGGTGACGACGGAGTATCTCGTGAACTCCGACATGATTCAGATCAAGATGGCCCAGGGGGCAAAGCCCGGCGAGGGCGGTCAGCTGCCGGGTCACAAGGTGGATGCGGTTATCGCCAAGGTGCGCCACTCCACGGCCGGTGTTGGCCTCATCTCACCGCCGCCGCATCATGACATCTACTCGATCGAGGATTTGGCGCAGCTGATTTTTGATCTGAAGAATACGAATTCAAGAGCCGATATCAGCGTCAAGCTGGTCTCGGAAATCGGGGTTGGCACCGTGGCCGCCGGCGTGTCGAAGGCGCGCGCGGACCATGTCACGATTTCGGGTTTCGAAGGCGGCACTGGTGCATCGCCGCTGACCTCGATCAAGCATGCGGGTTCGCCCTGGGAAATCGGCCTGGCCGAGACCCAGCAAACCCTCGTGATGAATGACTTGCGCGGCCGCATTTCGGTGCAGGTCGACGGTGGGTTGCGGACGGGCCGTGACGTGGTCGTGGGTGCACTGCTGGGGGCGGACGAATTCGGCTTTGCCACCGCGCCGCTCATCGCATCAGGTTGCATCATGATGCGCAAATGCCATTTGAACACCTGCCCGGTCGGGATAGCCACACAGGACCCCGAGTTGCGCAAGCAGTTCACCGGCAAGCCGGAACATGTCGTCAACTTCTTCTTCTATGTGGCCGAGGAAGTACGTGAATTGATGGCCGAGATGGGCTTCCGAACGATAAACGAGATGATCGGCCAGACCGATATGCTCGATACGGATGCCGCAATCGAACATTGGAAGGCCAAGGGGCTCGATTTCAGCAAGCTGTTCTTCAAGCCTGAAGAGGCCGCTCGCGTCGATATCCATCGCACGACCGACCAGGATCACCCGATCAAGGACATCCTGGATCACAAGTTTATCGCGGTGGCCAAGTCGGCGCTCGAGGATGGAACGCCGGTTCAGGCCGAGTTCCCGATCCGGAATACTGACCGGACCGCCGGCACGATGCTCTCGGGTGAGATCGCGCGGAAGTACGGCCATGATGGCCTCCCGGACGACACGATCTGGTTGAAGCTGAAAGGCGTTGCCGGCCAGAGCTTCGGCGCCTGGGCAGCCCATGGCGTCACGCTCGACCTCGAGGGTGAGGGAAATGACTATGTCGGCAAGGGCCTTTCGGGCGGCAAGCTAATTGTTCGCCCTGCACCGGAAAGCGGCATCAACCCGGACGAAAGCATGATTGTCGGCAACACGGTGTTGTATGGCGCAGTGACCGGGGAATGCTATTTCCGCGGAATTGCGGGTGAGCGGTTTGCCGTGCGCAATTCCGGCGCGATCGCCGTTGTTGAGGGCACCGGTGATCATGGCTGCGAGTATATGACCGGCGGTATCGTTGTGGTGCTGGGAGAGACGGGCCGTAACTTCGCCGCCGGCATGTCGGGCGGCATCGCCTATGTGCTTGATGAGACAGGTGGTTTCGAGGGGCGTTGTAACCTTGCGATGGTCGATCTTGAGCCTGTCGAAGGTGAGGCCGAGGAGATGGAGAAGTTGCATCTCTCTGACAACGAGTCTCACGGTTTGGTCGATGTCCGGGCAGATATGACGCGTTTTGATGCCGAGCGGCTGCGTCAGCTGATCCAGAACCATGCGCACTACACCGCGTCCACGCGCGCGCAGCATATTCTGGACAATTGGGATGAGTATTTGCCGAAGTTCGTGAAAGTCATGCCGGTCGAGTATCGCCGTGCCTTGCAGGAAATGCAGGTCGAGCAGACCGGCGAAATGAACATCGGTTTGCGGAGGGGTTAATGGGCAAGGTTACGGGTTTCATTGAAATCGAGCGGCACGACCGCACCTATAAACCGGCCGCGGACCGCATTCGGAATTACGATGAATTCGTGATTCCACTTGAGGAACGTGACCTGGAGCGCCAGGCGGCACGCTGCATGGATTGCGGCATTCCGTTCTGTCACAACGGATGCCCGGTCAATAACCAGATCCCGGATTGGAACGACCTCGTTTACAACTCGGACTGGGAAGAGGCGTCGCGCAACCTGCACTCGACCAACAATTTCCCCGAATTCACGGGCCGCGTGTGTCCCGCCCCGTGTGAGGCGGCTTGTACGCTCAACATCGACGACAACCCCGTCACCATCAAAACAATCGAATGTGCGATCGTCGACCGGGCCTGGGACGAGGGGTGGCTTATTCCCCAGATCCCTGAAACCAAGACCGGCAAGAAGGTTGCGGTGGTTGGTTCGGGCCCCTCTGGAATGGCTGCTGCCCAGCAGCTGGCGCGGGTGGGCCACGATGTGCATCTCTATGAGAAGAACGAGGCAATCGGCGGTTTGCTGCGTTTCGGAATCCCTGATTTCAAGATGGAGAAGCACCTGATCGACCGGCGCGCCGAACAAATGGTCGCGGAAGGCGTGACGCTCCATTGCGGTGTGCATGTTGGGGTCGACCTCAGCGCGGCCGATCTGGATGCGAACCATGATGCCGTTCTGCTCTGTGGTGGATCAGAGGCACCGCGTGACCTTCCCATCGACGGCCGCGATCTCGGCGGCGTTCACTTCGCGATGGAGTTCCTGCCGCAGCAGAACCGCCGGGTTGCCGGCAGCAATCAGGATGGCGACGTTGAGCCCATTCTGGCGACGCAGAAGAATGTCGTCGTCATCGGCGGCGGTGATACCGGTTCGGACTGTATCGGGACGTCGATCCGGCAGGGCGCACTTTCGGTGGTCCAGCTCGAAATCATGCCCGAGCCGCCGGAAAAAGAAGACAAGGGCCTGACCTGGCCCCATTGGCCGCTCAAGATGCGGACCTCCTCCAGTCAGGCCGAAGGTGCCGAACGTGACTTCTCCGTGACGACCACGAGCATCGGCGGCAGCAATGGGCAGGTAACGCACATCAACTGTCAGCGCGTGGACGAAAAATTCCAGCCAGTCCCCGGTACGGAATTTGAGATCAAGGCCGACCTCGTGTTGCTGGCCATGGGTTTCCTGCATCCGGTTGCCGAGGGCATGCTCCGGGAACTGGGCGTTGAGCTCGATGAGCGCGGCAACGTGAAGGCGGATACCAAGGCGTACAACACGTCGCGCGACAAGATCTTCACGGCCGGCGATATGCGTCGCGGCCAGTCGTTGGTCGTGTGGGCCATTCGCGAGGGCCGCCAGGCCGCCCGGGCGGTCGACGCGTTCCTGATGGGCAGCTCGGTGCTGCCCCGCTAGATCGTCTTTAGCGTTGCTTGAGGTGATCGGCGGCGGTTCCGGCGGGATGCCGTGCTGCACCGGGTTTCCGGGCGACGCGTGAAGGCGAACACCGTCGATCAGTGATGAAACCCCGAAGCTTCCTCGTTGGTCAGCGGCGTGTGAACCGGGTGATCCTTGAAGTGGTCCATGGCGGCTTGCATATCGTTGAGCAGCAGTGAGGCCAGGTCCCGGCTGACGCCATGACGGACCAGGATTCTCTGGATCGCCTGATCCTCGCAATTCGCCGGAAGCGTGTAGGCCGGCACCTGCCAGCCGCGGGTGCTGAGGCGGTCCGCGAGGTCATACAGACTGAAACCGGGGTCCACCCCGTCTTTCATCTTCCAGCACAGCGCCGGGATGCCCTTGCTCATATCCCCGTCATAGATGATCTCGAACGGGCCGAACTTGGCGATTTCTCCGGCGAGATACTGTGCCGTGTCATAGCAGGCGGAATGAATTTTTCGATACCCCTCCCGGCCCAGGCGCAGGAAATTGTAGTACTGGCACACCACGGATCCGCCCGGCCGTGAGAAATTGATCGCGATGTCGCGCATGTTCCCGCCCAGATAGTTGACCCAGAAGATCATTTCCTCCGGCAGGTCGGCTTCCTCGCGCCATCCGACCCAGCCGACGCCCAGGGGCGCCAGACCGAACTTGTGCCCCGATGCGTTGATGGATTTGACGCGGGGCAGACGGAAATCCCAAACGAGATCAGGGGCGCAGAAGGGGGCGAGAAACGCGCCGCTGGCACCGTCGACATGGATCGGGATGTCGAGGCCGGTCTCTTTCTGCAAGCCGTCGAGTGCGTCCGCGACTTCCTTCACAGGCTCGTAGACGCCGTTGAATGTGACGCCGAGGGTCGGCACGACCCCGATCGTGTTCTCGTCGCACCGCGCGAGAACCTCTTCGGGGGTCATGAGCAGGCGACCATCTTCCATGGGAATTTCACGATGCTCGACATCCCAGTAGCGCGTGAATTTGTGCCAGCAGACCTGGACCGGCCCGGTGATCAGATTCGGCTTGTCGATCGGCTTGCCGGCGGCCTTTCGGTGTGCCTCCCAGCGCCGTTTCATCGCCATGCCGCCGAGCATCGCGGCCTCGCTGGAACCTACGGTCGAACAGCCGACAGTGTTGGCGCCCGACGGTGAATGCCAGAGGTCGCCGAGCATATGCACACAGCGCGCCTCGATTTCGGCGGTCTGGGGATACTCGTCCTTGTCGACGATGTTCTTGTTGATGCAATCGTCCATGAGCTGGTGCAACTCGGGCTCTTCCCAGGTCTGGCAGAACGTTGCCAGGTTCTGGCGCGCGTTGCCGTCGAGCATCAACTCGTCGCGGACCACGGCATAGGCGTGGCGCGGCTCTTGCTCATTCTGGGGGAACTGATATTTCGGCATGCTCACCGAAAGATCTACGGATGCGTAAACCTGATCTTGGATCTTGTGCTGGATCGAGGCCTTGTCGTGCAGTGCCATTTCTCGTTCTCCCTCTCAAGGAATTTGTGTTTTCGGCTACCCGTTGCCGGACACCGGAAGTTGCCCGGGCAGACGAATGTTCTCCCGGGTGATCGACGCGATGTCCGTCACGCCCATCACCGCCATCGTACGCCGAATTTCGGCATCGAGAATGTCCAGCGCGCGGCTGGCACCTGCTTCTCCGGCGGCACCCACCCCGTAGAGCGTGGCCCGGCCGATCGCGATCGCGTCTGCGCCGAGTGCCAGCCCCTTCACGACATCGCTGCCACGCCTTACGCCGCTGTCCGCGATGATCGTCGTGCGACCACCGACGGCATCGGCGATAGCCGGCAGCGCATCCCAGGGGGTGATGGCGGTATCGTTCACATTGCCGGCGTGGTTCGACACAAAGACGCCGTCGGCGCCGATCTCGACCGCCGTCTCCGCGTCATCCGGATGCAGGATGCCTTTGACCAGAAGCTTGTGCGGCCAGACATCGCGCAGCCGGCGCAGATAATCCCATCCCATGGTGTCGTTGCGGTTCAGGAAGGATCCGGAGCTCGCCGACACATAGCCGGTCGCTTCGGCCTTGTCTTCTTCGGGAATGTGGATGTTGGAGAACGCCGGCAGGCGGCCTTCGTTGAGAAAGTAGCGGCCCGCCGTGCCGACCAGCCAGCGTGGGTGTAGCAAGCTGTCGATCGTGGTCTTCGGGGTGATCCGTGGCGGAAACACCAGCCCGTTGCGCACGTCGATCTCCCGGTTGTTGTAGACGGGGGAATCGACGGTCACGACCAGGCCCTCAAAACCCGCATCGAGTGCGCGCTGGACCGTTACGAAAGCGGCCTCGGGATTGCGCCAGACATAGAGCTGGAACCATTGGGTGCCGCCCCCGTCCTCGATCACCTTTTCCATGGCCGTGTTGGACGTACTGGCGAGGGTGAAGGGGATGTTGGCCTTGGCTGCGGCGCGCGCGAGTGCTGTCTCGCCGCGGTACCAGACAAACCCGGCCGGGCCGGTGGGGCCGATCAGGATCGGCAGGTCATGGCGCTTGCCGAACAAAGTGATCGCCGGATCACGTTGCGACACGTCGCGTGGTGCACGTGGCATGAGCTTGATGCGGTCGAGCGCGGTCCTGTTGTCGCGCATGGCGATCTGGTCTTCGCTGCCCTTGTCGCAGAAGTCGAACAGCGCCTTGGTCAGGCGCCGTTTCGCCATGCGTCGCAGATCATCGATGTTAAGTGCTTGTTTGGACAGGTCGCCCACGTGAATCCCCCGAATCAACGCGCCATTATCGGCCGGGCGAATAGGGAGCATGCTGCGCGCTCGCGTGCAAGAGTTCGTCGGATTCAAATTGCGCGAATTGGCATAATTGGTGAATGTGCGTACGCGCCGTTCGAGCATCTTCGAGTTTCATTTCAGGGTTGAACACATGAAAATTCATCACGCTCCCAATTCACGGTCTGTCCGCATTATTTGGTTGTTTGAGGAGCTGGGACTGCCTTACGAGCTGGAAATCTACCAGCTGGGCGACCGCGAAATGCGTGGCCCAGATCACCTGAAACGGCACCCGTTGGGGCGCGTGCCCGTTCTGGAAGACGGAAATGAGACAATTTTCGAATCCGGCGCGATCGTTCAGTACGTTCTGGCAAAATATGGCGACGGTGCGCTCGTGCCAAAACCGGACGATCCCGAATTCGGAACTTATCTCCAATGGTTTCACTATGCCGAAGGCATGCTCATGCCACCGATAAATACGATCGTCGTCGAAACTGTCTAACGTCAGCGCCTATGGAACAAATCAGCGGGATTACCTAAGAGAGGATTTCTGGTTCATCGCAGTGACCGAAGGGAACGAAGATGAGACAGAAATCGCAGACACGTCAGACCGGTGGGGCCAAGGCGATCAAGGACATCCGCCGGGCAACACGCAAGCAATACTCGGCAGAAGAAAAGATCCGCATTGTCCTTGATGGGTTGCGTGG
>Ga0233433_10004158_pt1 | contig 11306 bp, 9 predicted proteins | sample SI_122_August201_5_FD_179868 | JGI IMG/M metagenome (GOLD analysis project Ga0233433, IMG submission 179868) | Seawater microbial communities from Saanich Inlet, British Columbia, Canada - SI_122_August2016_100_MG | ecosystem: Environmental > Aquatic > Marine > Inlet | place: Canada: British... | reverse complement strand
GTTGGCAGTTGTCCCTTTTCGGCAAGAAGCTGCAGCACAAACGCTGTTGATGAAAGCGCTAGACCCAACCCAATAACCACGGCCGGGCCAAACCCGGTGCCGAGGCCGTAGGCAATGCCGCCAATGACGGCAGCGGTCACACCAACTTGGGCGCCACCGAGGCCGAACACGGCGTTGCGCATCACCCACAGTCGGCTCGGCTGAAGTTCTAGGCCAATGATAAACAGCAGCAGCACGACGCCAAATTCAGCGAAGTGCAAGACCTCCTCAGCATCGGGAATGAGGCCGAGCGCATAGGGGCCGATTATGACTCCGGCCGCGAGATAGCCAAGAATCGCGCCTAATCCGAGTCGACGCGACAACGGCACCACGACAACGGCGGCGGCGAGAAAAATTGCAGTTTCGGCTAGAAAATCCATGACACCTCAGGCGGGTCCGACTGTCAGGACTTAGGCGCTCAGGCGCCAAGGCGCAAGCGCAATTCCAGAAAGAAATCGCGGTGATTAATCCTTACTGGATATCGGCGCTTAGGGCGTCGTCCGACGTCTCGTCAGCCAAGGCGGCTGCGCTAGTCATTGGCCGGTCTGCCTCTGTTTCGAAAGCGGTGACGCGCTTTTGCAAGGCCGCTATTTCAGACATCAGGCCTTCAATCACTTTCGCAGTCGGGTCGGGCAAGTCGCCCCGTGTGACGCCATAGGGCTCAAAGGCGTCGTCGCCTGAGTTATCTGGCGCGTTGACCACCCGGGCGGGAATGCCCACGGCCATGGCCCCCCGCGGTACGTCTTTGGTCACCACCGCGTTGGCGCCAACACGGGCACACTCGTGAACTGTAATGGGGCCGAGTACTTGGGCCCCGGCGCCAATGACCGCGCGATCTAGTATCGTCGGATGGCGACAGCCGCCAACGCCATCGTGGGGCGAGAGTCCGCCTAAAGTGACGCCGTGATAAAGAGTAACGTCATTGCCGATCCGTGCCGTTTCGCCGATGACCACGCCATGCCCATGATCAATGAACAGGCGCTCGCCAATGGTTGCGGCCGGATGAATCTCAACGCCGCTCAGAAACCGACCGATCTCTGAGACCAAGCGGCCGAGAAAATGCAGGCCGTGACGCCACAGGAAATTGGCAGCCCGGTGAAAGGCCAGGGCCCGCACCCCCGGATAGAGAAGGGCGATCTGCACAAGAGAGCGTGCCGCCGGGTCCCGCTTTTGAATGGAGCGAAGGGTTTCAAGAATGCTGGACATTAGTTCCTGGCCAAGTCTCTGAAATCACAAACAACTTAGGGTGCACTGAACCGCTGACATAAGTCTCGGGCCGGGTAGGTGCAACCCGCGTGGTGGTGAATATGGCATACAAATAGAATAAAATTCTGTATATCACGATAAATTGATTGCATATGAGGAAAATATTCTTCTATGAACACTCTGAATTGACCTAAAACCGTAATTTTCTCCTCTGGCCGGAATTCTTTTCTCGTCAGACCCACCGAGGATATCCCTATGGATCCGATCGACCGTAAAATTCTGGCCCTTCTTCAGGCTGACGCCTCAATGTCCATCGCGGACATCGCGGCCCAGGTCGGTTTGTCGCAAACGCCGTGCTGGAAGCGCATTCAAAAAATGGAGGCCTCTGGTGTCATCAAGGGGCGGGTAGCGTTGCTTAGTGGCAAGAAATTGAACCTAGGTCTCACCGTCTTTGTTCAGATTAGAACCAAGCAGCATGACGATGTATGGCTGGCTAAATTTGCCCGTGCGGTTACCGAAATGCCCGAGGTAGTTGAGGTCTATCGTATGGCTGGCGACATCGATTATCTGCTGCGCGTTGTCGTGCGCGATACGGAAGCCTACGACCGTTTCTACAAGACCTTGATCAAGAAGGTCCCGCTGCACGATGTCTCGTCATCCTTCGCCATGGAAGAAATCAAATACACCACGGCGCTACCGATTGAAGTGGAACGGGCGGCTTAACGCGACCGATTATTTTTACCGCACACTCATCTAACGGCGAGGGGCGCGGCTTGTCCTTCGGGGATCAACGTCTTGAACGGCGCGTCGCCGCGGCTCTTGCGCCAATCGGCTTTGACCCGCTCCATAAACGCGGGATCGGTGTAGAGGTCGATCGCCGTCGCCGTGATGGTCTTCGCCGCCGTCACCAACGCCTTGGTTCCGATCGTTGTGCCTGTAGCGGCAACCACCGGCCATGAATGGGTCGGCAGGCCATAGCCGTAGGACGCCACACCTAGTCCACCAATAGGCACGAACCAGGAAATATCGCCCACATCTGTCGACGCCCGAGCCGGTGTTGGGTTGTCCGGCAACGGTTGAATAGTTGTTGAAAGCGCGGGCGTGTCATCACTGCCAATGGCACGACCAAACGGGTCTTGGAATTCCAATTGGGTTGTTCGCGCGAAAGCCAGTTCCTGTTCTTCCCATTTCGGGGCGCCGATGGCCGAGAGGTTCTTGTGGGTTTGTTCGGACAAGGCTCGCACCGTAATCATTTCGTGGATTTCCGATTGGATTTCGACAGCTTCCAATTCTGTGCGGCTCATCTTGGCGGCCGCCTCGGCAATCTCTTTGATCCAGCCGAAGTAGCCGGTGACATCCTCAAAGGTATCGGCGCGGATGTAGTACCAAACCTCGGCTTCCGGCGGCACGACGTTCGGTTGCCCACCACCTTTGGTAATGACGTAATGAATGCGTGCGTCGGGCTTGATGTGCTCACGCATGTAATTGACGCCCGCGCTCATCAGTTCAACACCGTCTAGCGCCGAACGGCCGGACCACGGCATGGCTGATGCATGAGCCGCTGAGCCGCGGAAGCGGAACTTCACGTTAACGATGGCTTTGGTGTTGCCGTATGAGGCGCGATTGCGGTCGCTCGGGTGCCAATTCAAAATGACGTCGTCATCTTTAAAATAGCCCGCGCGCAGCATGTACACTTTGCCGATGCCGGTTTCTTCAGCCGGTGTGCCGTAGAGCTTAATGGTGCCGTCGATCTCGCCGGCGGCGATCAGTTCTTTAATCGCCAGCGCTGCACCGGTGGAACCGACACCGAACACCGAATGGCCGCACGCATGACCGGCCTCTGGGTTAGGTCCAATTGTCGGGGTCGGGCTTGCCGCTTGCGAGACTCCCGGCAACGCATCGAATTCTGCGAGAATGCCGATCACCGGTCCACTGTCGCCGTAGGTTGCGATAAAGGCCGTCGGCATGCCGGCGACGCCTGACTCAACCGAGAACCCGTGGTCGATCAGCAGGTCCTGCAATTCCTTAGACGACTTGTTTTCTGCCAGGCCGATCTCGGCGTAAGACCAGATGTTCTGGTTCGCGGTCTCAAGCACTTCTGTTTGACTATCAAGCCAGGACCAGGCGTCACGCTTGAGGCCGTCAACGTCAGCAGCGAAAGCAGTGCTAGCAGTCAGCAGAAAAGCCGCAGCAGAGAATAAGGGTGATCTCACCATGACGTCGTCTCCGATTTTATGATCAGTGCACAGAGTGTCGTTGAACCCGATGCCGAGTCAAACGGCTCTTTGGGCGCGTTGCCTTATTGAACGAACTTTCCGTCTTTGAGCCAGACCTCACCATTCAGGGTGACGGTGCAGTCTATGAGCAAGTCGCGCCAGCGGAAGAAGCGGCCACTGACCGCGCCGCCAAGCTCGCCGTTATTGCCGACGCCGAGGCGCACAACCCCTTTGCCATAGCCATAGTACCCGACCCACCCTGGGGTCACCTCTGGGCTTAGCAACGGATTAAAGCCAAGGCCGAACTCGCGGAAATACTTGGCGCTGTCCGGGGCGGCATCTAGTTCAGCTTGCAGATGCTCGGCACCGACATCGGCGGTCGCGCCGGTAATCTTGCCATCGGTGTAGGTGATCGTTGCGTTGGTTACGCTGTGGCTGTTCCAGGCTGAATAGGGGTAAACCACTTGGCCTTGCACGGTGGATTCCAGTGGCGCTACGCGGATCACGCCGCCCGGAATTTCCACCTCGCGATCAAGAAAAGGCGCACCCTTGCGCATCCGCTTGGCTGAGGCATCACCGTTTTGTTGAATGATGTCCCGTCCTTCAGCACGAAACCGAATGTCGGTGCCTGCAGGTGAAGTCACGTGCACATCAGCATCTCTCATCGCGGCAATGAAGCGGTCTTGGTGCTCATCCAGCACGGCAAGGTCTGTGTTCAACACCGCGTTTTGATATACTGCGTCGATCACCTGCATCGGCGGTGGTGGAAATCCAGCGAGAACGTTCACGCCGGTCAATCCGGTGACGTTGCCGGAGGGGCTATAAGGGTCGGTCCAATGGAAATGAATGGTGCGGCGTGGCCCGGCCTTCTCCTGCAAAAGAATTTGCAGCGCTTTGTAGGCAGGTAGCGTCGGGTTGGCACCGGGCATCATCACTGCGGCATCAATGTCTTCCAACATCTTCACATACGCATCGCGGGATTTGGCAAAGCCATCGCGAATAACACCTTCATCCCAGTCGATGGGATAGGGTGGATCAAGCACATCAATCACACCCATGTCGGTCGCGCCCGCTTGCATCACGGCGTAGCGAAAGTAGGGCACGAACTCTTCAAACATACCCGGCTGTGCGACGGAGAGAACTTTCTCGCCGGGCTCAAGCTGTAACTGGTCAACAATCCGTTGGGCCAAGGCCTGCCAGTCCATGGTGTGTTGAGGCAATGAGGACTGAGCGTGTGCCAGTGGCGGAAGCGCGGCTCCGACCCCAATACACACACAAAACAGTCCAGCTACAAAAGCTCTCATCTCGGTCCCCTCACTCAATGTCCAAGTCATGATCTAAGCCCAGCACCCAGGTGCGTACAGCGCTTTCCGCTTTGGGCGCTAACCAGGAGACAACCGACGGAAAGCGCCGCACGAGTTTGGCGCTCAAGGATTTGCCTCGCGGGATCTCGGTGGCGCGCGCCACCCGTTTAACCACCGACTCAATCACTGGGCGACGATGGGCTTCGTATTCACTCAGGCGGTTCTCAGCCACCAGGGCGGCAAACACGTAGGCGTCTTCGATGCCCAGGTTCATGCCGCGGGCACCAAAGGCAGAATGGATGTGGGCCGCATCGCCGGCGAGACAGATGTTGTCCGCATACAAAGGTTTGGCGATGCGATGGGCGAAGCCGAACTCAGAGTCCCACTCGACTGCCTCGACGGTTGTGCCTGCGGGTAGCTGGCCGAGAGGGTCGGTGACATTGCTGACAATGCGCCACAAGTTCTCTTTGATTCGGATAAACAAAAGAACGCCATCATCTAGTAGGAAGGCGTTGATGAACTCGTCATCAAGGGTGGTTTGCAGGCGGGCGTCATACAGGTGCCAGGGCTCGGGATAGGCTGAGCCAGGAAAGTCGCGCCCCAGCGATTTGCGGACTGTGCTGTGCGCACCATCAGCCCCGAGCACAACGGATGGCGTGAGCGTTTCACCGGTTGAAAGTGTCGCCGTTATTCCACCGTTTGCGGTCGCGATATCGGTGAGACCGACGCCGCGTTCGACGGTGATGCCGCGCTCGGTCAGCGCCTCAGTGAGGAGGCGTTCTGACTCGGCTTGTGACAACACCAACATGAAAGGGAAGCGATGACCCGTGCCACCGAGATTGATTGTTGCCAGTTTTCGGTCGGGCCGCCACAGATTCATGCCGCGCGCCATCCGGCCAGTCTCGAGCATCCGGTCGGTGACGCCAGTGGACTCGAGAAGGTCGAGAGTGCGTGGATTAACCCCGAGGGCTTTGGAGTGAGTAGTGGGTTCGCTGGCTGAATCAATAATCCGAGCCGGTATGCCCCGTTCGCGCAAGAATAAAGCCGCTGCCAGGCCGGTCGGCCCGGCGCCAACGATCAGCGGTGGTTCAGCGGAGGAGGTTGCAGTGGTCATGGGTCAGTGTCGCGCACCCCTTGCCCTTCCAGCAACTGGAAGCCTATATAGATTGAGAAGGGTCATCCAAGGAGAACCGCTATGAACATCGGAGAAGCCTCCACTCGGTCCGGATTGCCGGCCAAGACCATCCGCTATTACGAAGACACCGGCCTGATCGCTCCGCCCGCCCGGGCCGAGAACGGCTACCGGGATTATTCAGAAACCGATGTGCACAAACTAAGCTTCGTCCGCCACAGCCGGGGCCTGGGGTTTTCTGTCGACGAATGTTCCCAGCTGTTGTCTCTCTATGAAGACAAGGATCGACAGTCCAGCGATGTTAAAGCGATTGCCCAAAAACACCTGACCGAGATCGACGAAAAAATTCGCGAATTGCAGGAACTGCGGTCCACCCTGCATCACCTGGTCAACAACTGTCACGGTGATGGCCGTCCTGACTGCCCAATTCTGGAGGGCCTCGCAGGAGGCGCATAATTTACAGAGGCAGCAACGCCGTACCGTTGTTTGTTAAACCACACTCGTTTGAATCAGGTGCTACGGCTCTGATTCAAATCACAAGTTTTTAGAAAATGCCCTGGTGCATGGGCTCGTTCCTCTCAAAATTGAGCTTTAGGTTTTTAGGTCGCTCACATCCACTTGCGTTTCCACCAGGCAATCGGCCCTGTGAGGGCAAGAATGATCGCCATGATCGCGACCAGATCATTCACCCAGACGAACTCGCCATGGATGATGTTGCCGGTATGAATGTCGGCGAGGAAGAGAAAGAAGGTCGTGCCTTGAAGTGGCGGGTAAGCGACGCCCGAGGGTTCGAAGCCGGTCTCTAATGAGCCCTTGGAAATCATCCGTGAGTTTTTTAGATACCAGGTGTCGCCACTGCGGCTGGCGTCGGTCATGGCCAAATGATCCGCTGGCATTTCCATGAACGTCCACTCCGTGTCGCCAATTTTGCGATAGGCATTGCCCCGCGTGCCGATGCCGACGAACAGATACTCGCCTTCACGCAGCAAGTTGACCAAGCCCGCATCTGTCCCGCCCGTTGACGGTAAGCTTTGATCCGCAATCCAGTTGCGTCCGCTATCCTCTGTGGTGAGCACTCCAAAGCGTGTCGAGATCGAAAGTTTGTCGGAGTCGTCGGGATACGCCACGACGTATCTGACTTCTCCCTCCAGCGATTGGAATTGATAAATCGGCGGTAGGCTTTCACGCTCCAGTCGCACCGTCTTGCCGATATCGATCAGCGTAAAGATGTGATCGACCATGACGCCGGTGATGCTCAGGTAAAGGATCGGCACGATGGCGACGATGCCGATGACTGGGCCGTGGCTGCGGAAAAGCCAGCGCAGAATTTTCTGACGTTTTTTGAGTTGTCCACCCGGCTTTTTGTTTCGCCACCGGCGCGGTAGATACCAAAATAGAAACCCTGTGATGCCCAGAATCCCCATGGCTATGCCGCCGTAGTCGTTGACCAACGTTGACCACGGTTGCGGCAAGGCGCCCTTACCAACATGCAGATCGAGCACGAAGCGATTCAGCGCCACAGTGTCCGGCAAACCCGTGACCGAGACATCGTTGACATCAATCCAAGTGATGTCGTCCGGTCGGGTGATGTTGAAGCTGAACAGGCGGCCGTGATGCACGGAGCCGACCAGCTCCGTTGCGGTGCTGCCTTCGCTCAAGCTTGATATCAATTCGTTGTCGAGAGCAAAAGGTTGGGCCGCTGTGTCGTCTCTGGCCAGTGTCCACACGCCGTCATCGGTCGCTAAGAACAGGCGGCTGTCGTTTGCAGGTGTGACAAAGCGAAACACCTGTGGGTGTCCACGTTCGCCCTTGAAGGGAATATCAGACCAGGTCGCGCCGCCATCCTCGGTCAGCCACAGGCCGCGCTCCGAGGCGCCGATCCAGCGTTGATCATTGCTCGGGTCGATTTGGATGTGGCGCATCACAGTCCCCGGCACCAACCGGTCAATGCGGGCCGAGGTGACCCAGTCGGGCACCGACCATTGATGCGACCACCGCCAATCGTGATGATCCAAAACCCAGCCGGTTATGCCAAGCACGGACAACCAAGCCAGCGCGCCCAGGCCAGCCCACCTGTGGATTACACGCACCACAGAATAGAATCGCGATGTGCTTTTTGTCTCAGTCGTTACGGTGTCGGTAGTGGCGTCAGCCATAACCCCGTCCTAAATATTGATGCCGCCCATCGCCGCTTCAGGATAGCGCAGACCAGATACCGCATCGGCGGGGCTGGCGCCTTCAATCGCCGCGAGGTCGTCGCTCGATAATGTGATATCTGCCGCGCCCACATTTTCTTCAAGGCGCTCAATTTTGCGCGTGCCCGGAATCGGTACAATTGTTTCGCCTTGAGCCAACACCCAGGCAATCGCCAACTGGGCGACCGTGCAGCCTTTGTTCGCAGCGATCTCACCCAGCTTGTCGACTAAAGCCTTGTTGGCATCGAAATGTTCTGGCGTGAAGCGCGGCATGAACGAACGGGTGTCGCCTGCGACCTTCACGTCTTCGGCCTTTTCAAATACGCCTGTGAGGAAGCCACGGCTCAAGGGCGAGTAGGGGACAAACCCAATACCTAAGTCCTGACACGTCGGTATGACATCGGCTTCGACATCGCGGCTCCACAAGGAGTACTCGGTCTGCACGGCAGCAATCGGATGAACGGCGTGGGCCTTGCGGATGCTACCCGCGCCCGCTTCGCTCAGACCGAGATGCCTGACCTTGCCAGCTTGAACCAGTTCCGCCATTGCGCCGACCATCTCTTCGACGGGAACCGTCGGATCAATGCGGTGGGCGTAATACAGATCGATCCCGTCAACACCGAGACGCTTGAGACTTTCGTCGCACGCTGATTTTACGTAGTCCGGTTTGCCGTTGGCGGGGGTAACGCCGCCGCCGTCGATCAAGCGCAGCCCAAACTTGGTCGCGACAACAACATCGTCGCGCCGGTCTTTGACCGCCTTGCCGAGAAGCTCTTCGTTGTGGCCGTTGCCGTAAAGCTCCGCCGTATCGAAGAAGGTGACACCCAGGTCGATCGCGCGGTGAATGGTTTTGATCGACGCCGCGTCATCATTGCCGGCACCGTAAAACACCGACATCCCCATACAGCCAAGCCCGACAGCGGATACCGTGAGGCCTGAGTTACCAAGTTTTTTTGTTTTCATGAGCGCCAGTGTAGCGCTTATCGGCCTTCGCGCCACCAGGTCAAAAGCGGCAGAGACAACAAAATCAGCAATGCCAGCCACGCCGGTATGAGGGCGATTTCCCGGACCCCATCGACGACATATTGATCGTTGGCCTTGAGCCCGATCCAGGATTGGCCATGGGCGATACGCCCTGGTGCAACCCGGCGTACGGTCGGGACGCCGCCATCGGCGACCCAGAACAAGCCGCCCCCGGTCGCCTCGACAACGGGTTTGAGGCGCGCATCCGTTGATATGACATCTTGATTTTCAAGGGGGTTGGCTGCACCGACGGCAACCACGGTGGACAGGACGCCGTCATTGATACGATAGAGCCCCTCATCGCCCGCTGGGACTTGGGCCACAAAACGTCCGCCATCGGTATACTCAGGCTTCGCGATTTGGTCAGATCCGTCGGGCGCGGTCACCGTCACGGCGCGTACCTTATCGTCCAGGCTGGTGCGGACGACGGTGATCGAGCCGTCTTCGACTGTTGCGGTCAGCGCCTCTTCCTCTAGCTCAGGTTCCTTCATCAACCAGTGGGCGAGGCGACGCAGCATCTCTGCTTGCGGACCACCGCCGTCAAAGCCTTTGCTCCATAACCACATGGTGTCACTGAGCAGCAGGGAAACCCGGCCTTTACCGACACGATCAAGCATCAGCAATGGCCGCTCATCGGCCCCACTCATCAGTTCTTGCCCGGAGGAACTCAACACTTCGACCTGCCGCAACCACCGGCCCCAGCTTGGGTCTGCTTGTCCGGGTGGGGATAACGATGCTGTCACGGGATGGCGCGCGCCAGTTTCGCTAATACGCGGCAAGAACGGTTGGTCATACACCAGTCCAGTCGGGGCGGCAGGCAGTACATTTTGCAGAGGGCTATCGAATAAAGAAAAAGAGTCCGCATATTCTGGTCCGACCGACAGCATGACCGCACCGCCATCAAGCACGTAGCTGGCGATGTTCATCATAAACTGGAAGGGCACCAATCCGCGGCGGCTGTAGCGGTCGAAAATAACCAAGTCGAAATCATAAAGTTGCTCTTCAAACAATTCCCGGATGGGAAATGAGATCAACGCCAATTCGTTTAACGGGGTGCCATCGTCTTTAGAGAGCGGACGGAGAATGGTGAAATGCACCAGATCCACGTTCGGGTCGGACTTCAGCAGGTTGCGCCAAGTACGTTCGCCAACATGAGGCTGGCCCGAGATCAACAGAACGCGCAACCGATCCCGAATCGCGTTGACGGAAACAAGTGTGTGATTGTTGCGGGGTGAGATTTCACCGTCGGCCGGCGCGACCTCCAGTTCGAAGACATTGGTGCCGGGATGATCGAGTGACGCAACGACTTCGAGCGTTTCGTCGACCCGCATGGTGAATTGCTGTACTGCGCCGCCGTCGGTGCGCAAAGTGGCTGACACCGGTGTTCCCGACGGCAGGCTTGTGTCTTCGGCGCGCAGCCGTAGGGCGACTGTCTTTTCAACAAGGCCGAACTCCGGCGCTTCAACAACAACGATCCGCCTGTCCTGCTCGTCTTGGCGGCCGGTCAAAAGCACGTGGACCGGTGCGTCGATGCCCGATTGCTCCGGTATGCTCGGTGTGTCGTGGATAATGCCGTCGGTGACCAGCACCACGCCGGCAAGGCGGCTGCTCGGAATATCCGACGTTGCTTTCGCTACGGCTTCAAACAATCGGGTGCCATCGCTGCGTCCGCCCGTTGTCTCTGGGGTTAACCGCACTGTCCGAACCTCTGTCGCTGTCAGCTTTTCGAGGGCAGCGTTTAGGTCAGTCACAGCGTCAGCTGTTCGTGCCGGTCGGCCATCGAGCTGTTGTGATAGGCTTTCGTCGACCACCACGACAGCGACATCATTAAGGGGCGTGCGGTTTTCGATAGCAGCGCGCGGGTCGAGCACGGCCGCGGCAAGAATGACCAGCGCGGCAATGCGGAGTCCCGCAGCGCGCGAACGGCGGACTAAAGCATAGCCTGCCAGCAAAACACCGATCGCCAGCACGCCAAGCAACATGGGAATTGGCACGAGCGCTGAGAAGGTGATCCCCGTCATTGCGTCAACCGTTGCATGATCGCGGGCAAATGAACTTGATCTGCTTTGTAGTTTCCTGTCAGGGCGTACATCACTAGATTGACGCCAAAGCGATAGGACCATTCCCGTTGACGCTCGCCGCCAGGAACGACGGGATAGATTGGCAAGCCTCGGCTGTCGCGCGCCCAGGC
>Ga0233433_10004150_pt1 | contig 11316 bp, 9 predicted proteins | sample SI_122_August201_5_FD_179868 | JGI IMG/M metagenome (GOLD analysis project Ga0233433, IMG submission 179868) | Seawater microbial communities from Saanich Inlet, British Columbia, Canada - SI_122_August2016_100_MG | ecosystem: Environmental > Aquatic > Marine > Inlet | place: Canada: British... | reverse complement strand
ACGTCATTGGTTTTTCTCTGGCCCTTATGGTCTGGAAAGAGATTGTCTTTCAACGGTTTTTTAGAGTTCTTTTCCTAATTCCAATGATGACTACACCGGTTATCATGACTGTGATCTGGCGCACATTCTTTCATGAGTCTTTGGGACCAGTGAATGATTTATTAAGTTATTTTGATGTCACACCACTTTGGCTCAGTAGTGAGTTACTTGCCAAGTTCACAGTTATTCTAGTTGAAGTTTGGCAGTGGACACCGTTTATGTTTTTGCTGTTGCTGGCGGGTCTTTTGTCCTTGCCAAAAGAGCCTTTCCTAGCTGCTTCGATTGATGGTGCCGGGCCAATAAGGACTTTTGTCTATGTGACCTTTCCATTGATGGCGCCGATCTCGATTGGGGCGATTATTATACGCTTGATTGAGGCCTCCAAAATTATGGATACTGTGTATGTCTTGACCTCAGGAGGCCCAGGTACGGCGACTGAGACATCCAGTTTTTACATCTTTATCAAAGGTCTGCGCGAATTCCAATTTGGGTATTCTGCGGCACTGTCATTCACCTATCTGATCATCATGATCATCAGCTTGACCATTATTGCGAAAATTTTGGTTAAACTGATGGTCCGGGGGAATTAACCATGGGCCTGTTATATACCTGCCTTAAGTATCTCGCAGTCAGTCTGTGGTCCATTTTTGTAATTGCGCCATTTTTATGGGCTATTTCAACGTCTTTTAAAGACTTCCAATCTGTAACGAACGGGGCAACTTACATTCCTTGGGTTGATTTTGAACCCACATTGGAAGGATGGCGTGCGCTCTGGAAATCGCCGGCAAAAGGCGGTGTGGATATTGTTGAGCCGTTCTTTAACAGCATTTTTGTGACATGTGCCGGCAGTCTGATCAGCATTCTTCTGGGTACTTTGGCGGCTTATGCTTTGTCGCGTTTTACCTTCAAAGCAGGATTTATTCGTAACAGTGACATCACCTTCTTCTTTATCTCGCAACGCATAATGCCGCCTGTTGTTTTGGCGATCCCGTTCTTTATAATGTTGGGAAAGTTCGCATTACTGGATACTTTACTAGGCTTGATTGTTGTCTATATCGTTTTGCTGATGCCGATCGCTGTTTGGATCATGGTGGATTTTTTCAATAAAGTGCCTCGGGAAATAGATGAAACAGCCCTGATTGATGGCTGTAACCCCTATCAGGCTTTTTATAAAGTGGTCCTGCCAAACTCGATCCCAGGTATTATCGTGGCCGGTATGTTTTGTTTGATCTTTGGTTGGACTGATTTTTTCTTTTCATTCATTTTGACTTTTACAGAAGTTCAGCTTTTACCCGTTGCGATTGTAGCGCTTAACTCGTCGATTACCCCATGGTGGAGCTTGTCAGCGGCTGCTTTGGTCAGTGTGGCACCACTGATCGCGGTGGCCTTTGTTGTTGAGCGGTATTTGTCAAAAGGCAATTTGTCAGGAGCATTAAAATAAATGTCACTCATTGCCTCAAACTTGTGTCTGAAAGCGGATACGGAATACCATTTGAATGACGTTTGTTTTGAAATGTCCAAGGGTGAGATTTACACAATTATTGGTCGTACGTTGGCTGGTAAAACCACATTGCTCAAAACTATTGCAGGGTTAATTGCGCCTGATAGCGGGACTTTGAACCTAGATGGCCGTGATTTTGGCCGCATTCCGGTGTGGAAGCGCGAAGTTGCGATGGTTTATCAGCAATTTATTAACTACCCGCATTTGAGTGTTTATGAAAATGTCGCCTTCCCGCTTAAACAGCGCGGGATGCTAAAGACTGAGATTCATAATCGCGTGATGAAGTCCCTCTTACAAGTTGGGCTGGAGGGGTTTGAGGAGCGCAAAATTCAAGCCCTGTCGGGTGGTCAGCAGCAGCGGGTAGCTCTTGCGCGTTCTTTGGTGAAGGAGGCAAATATTGTTTTACTCGATGAGCCATTAGTTAATTTGGATTATAAACTACGAGAGCAATTGCGCGAAGAGTTTAGAAATATCTTTACTGCCAAAGCCTCTGAGGATGCTATTTTGATCTATTCTTCGACAGACCCTGTAGAGGCGATGCAATTGGGCGGGCAAATTCTGGTGATGGATGAGGGGCGTATATTGCAGCAGGGAAACGCCAAAGCGGTGTATGAAAACCCTAGCTCCGCCAAAGTCTCTCAAATCACCAATGATCCGGCAATGAACTTGTTCGAGGGTACTGTAGCGGAGGGAAAAATCATCTTAAGTCCACAGATACAGTTTGACTTACCCCGGCATTGTCAAGAGTTACCGCCAGAGAAATATAACTTTGGTCTCAGAGCTGCTGCGATTACTCTGGATGAGGGGGGTTTTCCGTTCACCATTGAACTTTCTGAAATAAGTGGCTCTGAAACCTTCCTGCATTTAAAACATGAGCATGTTAAGGTCGTTGGTTTGTTGGATTCGGTTCAGAATTTTAACATGGGTGAAACCATTACGGCACGATTTGACACCACTCATCTTTACGCTTTTGCGACTGATGGTACATTAAAGTCCTCACCCTACAGCGGAATGAAGTAATGGCTAAAATTGAACTGCAAAATATTGCACATTCTTATAATCCGCAAGCTGCGGATAAAGCCTATGCGCTTAACCCCTTTAACATGACGTGGGTAGACGGTGGCCGTTATGCTATTTTAGGGCCATCTGGCTGCGGAAAGACCACGATGCTGAATATAATGTCGGGTATTGTACAGCCTTCCGAGGGTAGGCTGCTTTTTAATGACGTTGATGTAACTAAGTTATCCACTTCTGAACGTAATATTGCACAGGTATTCCAGTTTCCGGTTATTTACGGAACAATGTCTGTCGAACAGAACCTAGCCTTTCCCTTGGTGTGCCGTAACTATGAAAAGGCTGCGATTGTTGCTAAGGTTCAGGAAGTTGCTGGGGCGTTAAGTCTAGAGGGATTGTTGAAAAAGTCGGCTAGTAAACTGACAGCGGACCAAAAGCAGCTTATCTCTTTGGGGCGCGGGCTGGTACGGGATGATGTAGCGGCGGTTTTGATGGATGAACCGCTGACGGTGATTGATCCGGATTTGAAATTCCGTCTGCGTAGGCAACTCAAAGAGATCAATCAAAAATACCGCTCAACTCTTATTTATGTCACACATGACCAAAATGAGGCTATGACCTTTGCCGAAAACATCATCGTGATGGATGCAGGCTCTATCGTTCAAGTTGGCTCGCCATCTGAGCTTTTCGAACGACCAAAAACAACATTCGTCGGTTACTTTATTGGTGCTCCTGCAATGAACTTCTTCGAGTGTCAGTTGGAGGGAAGCCATAATGTATCCTTCGGTGGCGCAACTATTACTACAGAAACAGATTTGTCAAAAACTGGCGAGGCTACGCTGAAATTGGGCATAAGGTCTGAATATATCCGGATCGTGGAAACAGCAGGCATAAATACGATTAAAGCGCAGGTTCAGCGTGTGGAAGACCTTGGAACTCATAAATTAGTAAGTGCAATTTTTGATAACCAAAACGTAAAAATTAAAGTAAAACGTGACCAAGAAGTGCCATTGGATTCTGTCTCGTTGGAGTTCCCGGCCCGCCACTGCTGTGTCTATGAAAAAGAACAACTAATTTGATGCTTTATATTCAATTATGACATCTTAGTTAGTGCTGCTGGTCATATCTCGTGCTGGTATAAGAACGCAGATTTATTTATTTTTGTTGATATTTTGTCACTTGATGGCTTCATGTAAAGGCAAGAGGAAAACCTCTCTGTCTCGAACTCTTTTCAAGTCTCCAAACAAATGCCACAATTAGCGAAATGGATACATCCAAACTTTGTAGTCTGCGACTAAAATATGCGCCTGATTAATTTCCTCTTGCGTCATCTTCTTAACTACTTCTTCAAGAGAGATTGCGGCGTCCGGATCTCCGCCAATCGCGCTCAAGGTATACCACATATACGCTCGCACGAGGTCTGGGGCAGGCATGCCGCGCCCAACCTCATAATACCAGCCAACACCAGATTGCGCTCCAGGGTGCCCTTTCATAGAAGAGCGCAAGTACCACTCAAAAGCGCGCTGATCATCACGTTCGACGCCGAGACCCATAGCATACATAACGCCAATCAATTCCTCGGCGTCCGCGTTGCCGGACCGAGCGGCTGGCCAGAGTGCATTGTAGGCTGCATTAAATTGTCCTGTCTCAAGAAAATCACGAGCCTGCTCAATTTCACTCAGCGCAGGGGTGGCTATAAAAATAAGCACATAAAATATCTTACGCATTTGTTTCTCCTACTGGCGGCTCCGGTCTTGGCTGATGAAGATTTGCCTCGGGCTTTGCAACTGCATGATTTCATTGCTGTTGACCCTATACAAGCCGAACTTGGCCAGCAGCTTTTTTACGATCGAATTTTATCAGGCAATCGCAATATTGCATGTAGTACTTGCCACCATCCCGATCTGGGCACCAGTGATGGTTTGAGCCTTGGTATTGGTGAAGGTGGGACTGGTCTGGGGCCACAGCGGACACCTGGTGTAGGTGATAATCGCATACCTAAGCGAATTACCCGTAATGCGCCTGGTCTTTGGAACCTAGGTGCAAAAGAGTTAACAGTATTGTTCCATGATGGACGATTAAGTGTTGCTAATACATTTGATAATGGTTTCAATTCACCTGCAGAGGAATGGTTGCCGGAAGGGCTCGACAATTTGCTTGCAGCGCAGGCTATCTTTCCGCTTGTAGCTCAGTTTGAGATGGCCGGAAATCCAAAGGAAAATGAGGTTGCCGGGGCTGTTCATAATCGGATTGATTATGCTTGGCCAATCCTGGCTGACCGTGTACGTCATCTACCGTTATATGCTGAAAGATTTACTGCAGCATATCCTCATATATCAGTTGCTGATGACATTAAAATTTCTGATATAGCCAATGCTCTAAGTGCTTTTATTATTAAAGAATGGACAAGTTTTGATAGTCCGTTCGATGCTTTTTTGAGTGGAGATACAACAGCACTCACGGAGGTTGAGAAAGTTGGTATGGACTTGTTTTTTCGGACTGGTAGGTGTGCAGATTGTCATTCTGGACCGTTACTGTCTGATCAAAAGTTTCACGCCATCGGCATTCCACCTCTTGGTCCGGGTCGTACGCGTCTCTTTGATCCAATGGTCCGGGATGTCGGACATATGGGAGAAAGTGATGATCTTTCAGACGCTTATGCTTTCAGAACACCAATGTTACGTAATGTGGAGCTCACAGCACCGTACGGTCACAACGGAGCATATCCAACGCTTGAGGGCGTTGTGCGACATCATATCAATCCCATTGAAAGCTTTGATAACTGGACGCCTCAGACTGTGGTGCTCCCCGATGTTCCATGGATTAAGAAAATAGACTTTATAGTATGGCAAGACGCACGGGAAATTGCGCGGCAGCGAGCGGCCATTAAGTTAGACCCTGTAATTTTAACAAATACAGACGTTAATGCATTAGTAGCCTTCCTTCGTGCACTTACAGGGCGTGCTTCGACAAAAGGTATTCTGGGCATACCAGAGAAGGTACCAAGTGGCTTGCCTGTTGATAAGAGACTGTTGCGCTAGAAAATCTGATCTTACTAATTGCCATGCCAAACTGGATTGCGTTTTTCTGCAAAGGCGCGGGCTCCTTCCAATTGATCCTCTGAACGATAGAGCCTTTCCACCGCAGGTAATTGGCTTTTGGTAATTCGGTTCATAGCGTCTTGAAATTTAGTATCTTCGGCGTCTCGAACAATTTCCTTTATTGCCGCGTAGACTAAAGGTGGCCCTGATGCGAGTAATCGTGCAAACTCCCATGCCCGGTCCAATAATTGATTTGAAGCAACAATTTCGTTCACAAGACCCCAGCGAAACGCCTCATTTACGTCAAACCAACGACCGGTTAGTAATAACTCCATTGCTATGTGATAGGGGATACGCTTGGGCAGCTTTACTGAAGCTGCGTCGGCTACTGTTCCTGAACGGATCTCTGGCAAAGCGAAACTTGCGTGCTCTGCAGCCAAAATAATATCTGCTGATAGTGCCAGTTCTAATCCACCGCCACAAGCAATACCGTTGACAGCCGCAATGACAGGCTTGTTCATGGCCCGCATCTCTTGTAGTCCCCCGAAACCACCAACTCCATAGTCACCATCAACAGCGTCACCGTCAGCGGCAGCTTTCAGATCCCAACCGGGACAGAAAAATTTATTTCCCCCACCCGTTATAATGGCAACTCTCATTTCTGGATTATCACGAAAATCCTCAAATACGGCACCCATGATTTTACTAGTTTCTAAATCTATAGCATTGGCCTTTGGCCTATCCAGCGTGACTTGCAGGATAGCATCTTTATGGTGGGTCTTTATTGGGCTCATCTTTCATGCCTTTCTGATTAGGGCATCTGCAGCAATGGCTTCTTTAGAAGTGCAGATCAAAGGATTAATTTCAACTTCACTGACAGTGTCAGCATTCGCAATAACGTAACTTTGCAAAGCCAGAATTGCTCTAACCACGGATGCCAGATTGGCTGATGGTTTGCCACGATAGCCTTGCAGTAGACGAAAACAGTTTAGAGTGCACAACGCGGCTTCAATATCTGCTGCAGTTGTAGGTAGCAAAAGAGAAGCGGTATCTTTTAATACCTCTGATAATATGCCGCCTGCACCAACCGTCAAAATAAAGCCATGTGCAGGATCGCGTATGATACCAACCAAAAGCTCCACAACAGATCCTGATACCATTTCTTCGATTAGTAACTCTGGCGTACCAATGGTGGCAGCGGCTTGGGCTAGTTCTTCAGATAGTACTGAGAGCAGAATTGCTCCATATTCTGTTTTATGCGCAAGCCCAATCCCTTTTATTGCAAAAGGTGGGTTTAAATCTATTTTTCGGCATAATATGCTTTTTTGCGTGGCCGTTTGGTATCGTGGGATACAAACACCATACCTCGCAATCTCTTGTTTGGCTCTAATCTCGGTCAAAGTTTGGTTGGCAGGTGTGATGCCAGGCTTTAAAAGTGTTGCATTTGCTGGATGCCGAATATTACTGGCTGCTTGTGTTGCGACAATGGCTTCTCGCAGGCCGTTAAACGGGACAACACCACCTTGTATCAACTTGTTTGCTATATGTTCGGGCATTAATTCGGGGATAGACGCTACCACCGCGAAGGGTGCACCAGTTTTTTTGCGCACAAGTAGTGCTGCCTGAGTTGCACAATCCCAGTCCTTTGGGTCTGTTTTAGGGTAATCTACAATTGTAAATGTCATGTCGATGTTGGGCCCTGTCATTCCTGCCCAGGCACGTGACATAGCATCTGGATCACGCCAGATGTAAGTGTGATAGTCTAATGGATTATTTAAAGCGACCATCGGTCCCAATGTAGTTCGCAAAATATCTTGTTGCTCTAAAGACAATGGAGGAAAAGTCAGATCTGATCCCATTGCCATATCGGCAATTAAGCTTGCCTCTCCTCCAGAACAACTGATTGAAGCAATATTTGTTCCTTGTAGTGGTCCCAAGCAATGCAGAAGTTTCAGTGTTTCGAGCATGTCTGGCAGTGTTTTCACACGTGCAATTCCTAAACGTTTCAAAAGTGCTTCTGCGCCTGTGTCGCTCCCAGCTAAAGAGGCTGTATGTGAGATTGTTGCACTTTGAGCCTGATCTGATGCTCCTACTTTTAAGGCAATCATTGGGATCTTTTTTGCATAAGCCTTTTGTGCAAGTTTTTCCCAAGCACTAGTGTCGCCAAATCCTTCGATATGAAGACCGATGGCCGTAACTCGAGCATCGTCAAGTAAGGCTGCCGCTATTTCAGCCTGTGAAGTTTGAGCCATATTTCCGCAGGTCACAGTGTAGGCAATTGGTAATCCGCGTTTTTGCATAGTAAGGTTAATCGCGATATTAGAGCTCTGCGTAAGGATCGCGACACCGCGTTTGACTGATTTACATCCATGCTGATCTGGCCATAACAATGCGCCATCCAAGGCATTTATAAAACCGTAGCAATTAGGTCCGAGGATTGGCATTCCACTGGCTGCAGTTACTAATTGGTCTTGAAGAATTGATCCAATTGCATCCTCTGCATTTGCCTCTGAAAAGCCTGATGCAAAGCAAACAGCGCCACCAGCACCAAATTTTGCAAGCTGTTCTACAACTCCTATGGTCGCGTGGCGATTAACACCCACAAAAACTGCATCTGGTGGTGCAGGTAAATCTGTTATTTTTTTAAATGCTTTATGCCCAGCGACTGATCTGGCTTTTGGATGAACGGGCCAGACAGGACCTTTAAAACCCATAATATCAGTTTGACGGATAACGTCTGCACACCAATTTCCACCGCCTACAACTGCAATTGATTTTGGCCTTATTAACCGATTCAAATCACGCGTAAGATGGTTTTCCATATTTATCTTTATTTCAATTTAAAATGTCATGTGCTGGAGCAATTTTACATTCGTAATGGCCTTCGAAAGTTCAATTTAAAAGCAAAAGTTATGCACCTAAAGGTCTTAGTAGGTCACGCGAAATGATGTGCCTTTGAATTTCTGAGGTACCGTCCCAGATTCTCTCCACACGTGCGTCTCGCCAAAACCGTTCAATTGGGAAATCGTCCATCAATCCCATTCCACCAAAAATTTGTAGAGTTGTGTCTGTAACCCGGGCTAGTGCTTCGCTTGCATAAAGCTTTGCGGACGCAATTTCACGGTTGGCGGGCAGACCTTGATCTAATCTCCAAGCGGCAGCTAATGTCAACAAGTCAGCAGCATCAATTTCTGTGATCATATCAGCAATTGAAAATCCTATACCTTGGAACTTGCCGATAGCCTGTCCAAATTGTTTGCGCTCTGCCGCGTAATTAAGCGCATAATCAAAGCATCGACGGGCTCTGCCCACACTAAACGCCGCAACAGTTATCCGCGTCGCGTAAAGCCACTCATTCATAACAGCAAAGCCACCATCAACTTCACCCAGAACCTGCGCATTTGGTAAGCGACAGTCATCAAAATCAAGAATACAATTGTTATAACCCTTGTGGCTCACAGAATTATAACCTTCTCGGACTTCAAAACCTGGTGTATTGCGATCCACTAAAAAGGTAGTGATCCGTTTTTTGGTACCTTTAGGAGTAGCATCTTCGCCCGTGGCAATGAAAACGATAAAAAAATCTGCGTGATCAGCGCCAGAAATAAAATGTTTCGAGCCGTTAATAAGCCAGTCGTCGCCATCACGCACAGCGTTGCATTTCATGCTACGCACATCGGAGCCTGCTCCTGGTTCTGTCATTGCTAACGCATCCATTCGCTCGCCTCGCACGGCAGGCAGAAGGTAACGTTCACGTTGCTCGCCTTCACATGCCATCAGAATGTTTTGGGGTCGACCAAAAAAATGAGTCAGTGCCATTGAACCACGGCCAAGCTCGCGCTCAACCAACGTAAAGTCTACGTGGTTAAGTCCCGCGCCACCTACCTCTTGTGGAAAGTTACAGGCGTAAAACCCTAACTCTTTGCATTTTGTTTTGATTGATTCAGCTAGTTCAGGTGGCACTTTTCCGGAACGTTCAACCTCGGCCTCATGCGGATATATTTCTTTTTCAACAAAAGAACGGACAGTCGAGATTATCATCTCCTGTTCTTCAGATAGGCCAAAATGCATAATGGTTCTCCTTAAAGGCTTTGTGCAATAAAATCTGATCTTGCTCAACTATGTCGTGCAGCATGAAGTGTTTTTCATGCAAAATTTGCAAAATAACGACTTATCACTAAAGTGCTTTAATATTTTACTATTTGATGCGTTTTTCAATCGCTGTCTTGCAAAACTGTTGTGTAAAATGAATATTGTTACGCTAGAGATTTTGAAAAAAACGAACTATCTTTTTCAGTGTGATAATTTAATTCGGAAGATATTTAATGACCTCAATAAACAGACCACTGGTTATTTGCGCTCCGGAGCCTCGTTCGCTTGATCTTATTTTTTCAGCTGAAAAATTAAAAAAATTACGCGCCGGATATCGATTAGTCGAAACATCGGCTGAAGATATACCATTTTTAGGCAACTCAATACTTGCTCAGGCTCGTTACATAATTGGGCAACCCAAAATTACCTCTGAAATCCTTGCTAAAATGACCCAGTTACGAGCTGTACTGAACGTTGAGTCAAATTTGATTGATAACATGCCATATGATGAGATTTTCCAGCGTGGTATTCATGTTCTTACTACGGGGGCAGTTTTTTCGCTTCCTGTTGCAGAATTAGGCATTGGGTTAGCCCTTGATTTGGCGAGAGACATAACCCAAGCTGATTTGGATTTTCGCAAAGGTAGTGAAAAATGGGGTGGCGATGGTAATACTACGTCCCGCTTGTTATCAGGTTCTGATGTAGGCATTATTGGCTTTGGAGATTTGGGTAAGGCGCTACGTCGAATGCTCGCTGGCTTTCGTTGTAATATTAAAGTATATGATCCATGGGTGCCACCCTCTATACTGTCGGATCTAGAGGTGACTCCATCTAGCTTGGACGAAGTTTTAGAATTATCAGATTTTATATTTGTTGTTGCTTCAGTAACATCTGAAAATCAGAAATTTATAACTGCTGAAAGTTTTGCAAGCATGCGCCCAGGCGCAGCGTTCATTCTGCTAAGTCGCGCTGAGGTTGTAGATTTTGATGCGCTTATTGCTTCGGTGGAGCGCGGACATATCGTGGCTGCAAGCGATGTTTTCCCACAAGAGCCAATGCCACTAGATCATCCTGTGCGCCAAATTTCTGGTTTTCTGCGGTCCGCCCACCGCGCAGGTGCGTTGGATTTTTCTTTTAAACAGATGGGTAGCATGGTGCTGGAGGATTTAGATCTTATGGATCGTGATCTGCCTCCGATGCGTTGTAAACGTGCTGAACGGGAAACAGCAAAGCGGATGCGATCGCGGCCAGTTGAAAAAAATTAATGAGTGTCAATTTATCGGTACTTCCCTAAAAATCGGCTCTGTTCTGGATATTGGGAAATCTGGGGGTTACCGCTTCAAATACTAAGCAAGCCGACCTACGCTAAGAGGACGCTCTATGATCAAAAAAAAATATGAAGATTTTAGATCGGCCCGGTGGTTTGCTCCGGATGATCTGCGGTCCTTTGGGCATCGTTCTAGGGCACTACAAATGGGGCTGTCACATGAAGACTGGCAAGGCAAACCAGTGATTGCAATCCTGAACACATGGTCTGAAGTGCAACCATGTCATATGCACTTCAAGGATCGTGTCGAATTTGTAAAAAAGGGCGTGCTGCAATCGGGTGGCATGCCAGTAGAAATACCT
>Ga0233433_10004147_pt1 | contig 11321 bp, 11 predicted proteins | sample SI_122_August201_5_FD_179868 | JGI IMG/M metagenome (GOLD analysis project Ga0233433, IMG submission 179868) | Seawater microbial communities from Saanich Inlet, British Columbia, Canada - SI_122_August2016_100_MG | ecosystem: Environmental > Aquatic > Marine > Inlet | place: Canada: British... | reverse complement strand
TAGGACCGTTACAGCCAACAGAGGTTCTTGGCGGATATCGCTGGCAAACGTCTTGGGTTATGCCCGGGATCAAGGTCGCCCATGACTACCTGAAGGACGCATAAAGAGAACCGGGCCCATCCCCTCAGATGAGCCCGGTGTGTGTCTGGTCTCCGTCGCGCAACGGACCAGACTGCTGACGGCTCCCCTTAAGCCGCGAGTTTACTGCAGCGGTTTTAGTTAATCGCCGAGACGGTGCAGCCAACGACGTAACCGATCTGGTTGTCGTCCGGATTGCGCAGGGGCAAATCTAAAGCCAGGAAATCTATCGGCGCTGTGTATTGCTGATCTGCAATGCCGCTTTGTAAGTGACCTTGGCCATCGGCCAAAACGGGGTTCAGCCGCTCAGCCCAGTTAATCTCGGCCAGGGTTCCGTCGTCGGTGGTGACGGTTTCGCCGGTTAAGTCTTGGCCGATCAGCGTCGAAACCGCGGACCCGCAAAATTCGAAAGAAAAGCGGTCATCGTCTAATTTATGAAGAACGGTGACATAGGGCATGGCCTCACCGAGGGCCATCATCTTGAACTCACCCCAACGTGGGGCTTGGCCCTCCGCCAGGTTGCACCAGTATTTGGCGATATCGATGAGAGGTGTGGGCATTCCACCACTGGGGGTGGCGGGCGCAGCCTTTGCTACGGTGTGAACGTCCATGTGAATGTGTTGCATCATTTGTGTCCTAGTCGGCATAGGGGCTGGCCTTGTTCTTTCCTGCGTGTCTTGCCCGTCTGCCCTACTAACGTTTTCAAGGTGACGTCGGTTGCGTTGGGTCGTTGACATTTTTGTGAGCGCGCCGTCACCGTTAGGCGGGAAACAACAAAGGTCAGTTCCACTATGAGTAGAAACACCCTGATCGCTGCGTTTTGCCTGATGTGTGTGGGCGCGGAAAGTGTTGCCGCGCAGCCGACTCTGACGCCGGTTCGTCGCACCACCATTGTCACCTCCGATGTCGAAGGGTCGCTCCGGTTCTACCGCGACATTCTTGGCTTTACCGTTGAATACGACCGGACGGTCACCGATTCAGGCACACTCGCTTTGTTGGCGCCGGGTGCAAAAGAAGGGCGTGCGATCGCGCTGCGCTACGGCGAAAAAATGGGCGGCTCTATCGGTCTGTTCTGGACGCCTGGTCTCCCTGCGCAAACCGCCTGTGTGTCACCCGCATTGCCCGGATCCGTTTCGGTATTGCTGCTGACCGATGATCTTGCTGATCTGCGTGCTCGGCTCGATGCGGCCGAGGTGCCTGGCGTGACTCCGACCGCGTCGTACAACCAGTCGCGCGGCCCGACCGATGTCTATTCGGTGTTTGACCCCAACTGTGTTCGGGTTGCGATTGCGGAAATCAAAAACGAATCTCTTGGTGAAAGTTTAGACAAATGACGCGACTACTCTTAGCGGCTACCGCTCTGGTTTTGTGTGTGGCAAATCCCGGTTTTGCCCAAGGCACCGATACGTGCGCCGCGCTTAGGTCTCAAGATTTCACCGCCATCCCAGATGCGCCGACGGCGATCACCGCAACGACCATCGTGCCCGCCGCCGAAGGCCTACCCGAATACTGCCGTGTGCGCGGCACCATTGTCCCCGCCATCGCCTTCGAACTGCGCCTGCCGACTCAAACCTGGAACGAAAAATTCCTCATGCAGGGCTGTGGCGGTATGTGCGGCATTATCAACATGGCTGCGGCGGAGGATGCGCTGGCCCGCAACTACGCTGTCATCAATCAGAACATGGGCCACGACAGTCAGCCTTTCGTCGCCACCTGGGCCTACAACAATCTCCAGGGTGAGATCGATTTCGGTTTTCGCTCCACCCATGTCACCGCCGTCGCGGCAAAAGTTTTAGTCGAGGCCTACTACGGTAAGGCGCCCGACTATTCCTACTTCAAGGGATGCTCCACCGGAGGCCGTCAGGCCATGGTCCAGGCGCAACGGTTCCCCTGGGACTTTGACGGCATCATCGCCGGTGCACCGGTGCTGAACGAAATCGGCGACGGCATGCTGCATCTCATCTGGTCCGGGCGTGCCAATTTGGATGAAGAGGGCAAACCGATTTTGTCGCCCGATAAACTGCCGCTTATTCGCAACGCTGTCCTGGCCTCCTGTGACGCCGACGACGGTGTCGAAGACGGCGTGCTGCAAGATCCCAGAACCTGCGATTGGCAACCCAGCGACATGCAATGCAGTGGGCAATCCATGGGCCAATGCCTCACCGCGGCTGAGGTCGGTGCGGTGGAACGAATTTATACCGGCGCACACAACTCAAACGGTCAACGTATTTTCCCCGGCGGTATGTCCAAGGGCTCAGAATACGAATGGTCGCCAGCGTTTGTCGCCGCCGATGGTGCCTCCCCGTCGGTGCTCAATCCTAATGGCATGATCGGTCAATTCGCCCGTTACCTCGCCTACTGGGAAGATGGCAACGGCCCAGGCAGTGATCCACTGACCTTTGACTGGGATCGTGATCCGCCGCGTCTGGCCATGACCGAAGCGCTGTATAACGCGCAGAATCCAGACCTGCGAAAATTCCGCGATGCCGGCAATAAGCTGGTGCTTTATCATGGCTGGGATGATCTGGAGGTTCCGCCCGGGCTGTCGGTCGACTATTACGAAACGGCAGCCAAGACCATGGGCGGGTATGACGCGACCCAAGAGTTTTTCCGTTTGTTTATGATTCCCAGCATGGCCCACTGTCGCCGTGGCCCCGGAGCGGATGCCTTCGATACCATCTCAGCCATCGAAGCTTGGGTGGAAACCGGCAAAGCACCCGATGCGTTGACGTCCTATCACTTGAAAAAGCCTCAGGCCTACAATGGCTTGCCGCGCATCCGCTATCCGATTTCAGAGGATGTCTATGATTGGACTCGCCCGGTGTATCCGTACCCGGCTTCTGCGACTTGGTCTGGCGAGGGTGATTGGAAAGAGGCTGAGAGTTGGGAGTCCGGCGGTGCAATCGCAGACTAAAAGACTAGTCGTCTTTATGCCCTCTAAGCCACTCCGACAAACGGGTCATGGTTGAGTCCAGCTCCGACATCTTGAGCGCTCCGGCAGCAGCATAGAGACAGGAGAACCCACCGAGGAAAACAACGATGCCCAACGCGAGCTCAAGAAAGATTGCGACGTTGACCCAGATCGAAGACAGCAGCGTATAGCTCCAAGCCAGCACTGCATTCATCCACAAGTAGACCATGGCAAGGTCGCCCACGGGTGTTTCCAGAAGAGCGTCGGGTACGCCGTCGGTTAAGGTTAATACCGTTGCTTCAACGAATGGATCGATTGCGACGGAAAGTGCCAGCCCAACCAAGAAATAGGTTAAGGCACTGCCCAGCGCTTGCGCCGATTGACCCAAGGGCTCGTCATCGGAGTCCTCGAGTTCGGTATCGCCTGATGTCGCGTAGACGAAAATTGTTGCGACCAGGGTTAGCCCCGTCATGATTGCGAACAGACTAGGATTGAGAATTTGATCCATCGCCTGAAACCAAGCCAAAGCCATGGGCGGCGCAAAAACCAATAGAATCCCAAGTCCAAGAATGACCAATACAAAGAGCCAAATATTTCGAAGGACCTTGGCCATTTTCTATTCCCGTAACGAGTTCAAACTGATGGTCGGGAGAGTGACATTCCCGTTGAGTCGGCGCTAGAGCTAAGCCGTTGTTTTAACGCGCCAAAAATTCGTGCATGGGCTCGTTTATTTTTCGACTTAAGTCATTGATTTAAAAGAAGAAAATACCAGAACACGGGTCGTGCATGGGCTCGTTCCTCGCAAAACGGGATTTCCAACGTCCCGGCAGCTGCTTTTCCAGCCCCTTTTTATTTCCACTGGCTGATCACCCCCAATCCTTTTGACTCGCCAACACCTCGTCATCCCGGCAGCATAGGACAACGAAAAATAAGGTCACATCAGGGGATTTTTCTATGCGTAGACTTACGACCGCGGGCTTTGCTGCCACGCTTGCACTTGGGTCACTTCAGGCTTGCGCGCAAACCACCAACCGTCCTCTTGATATGACGCCGGAGCAAATCCAGGAAAAGGTCGACTGGGTCACTGACGTCGAGGCGCAGGACTACGAATTCTGGCGGCGCTATCGCGACCAGCCCGATCAAGCCGCGTTCCGTCAGCCGCAAGACTGGTACAATCCGATGATCCTCGTCGACGGCGGCAATCAGCCCTACTTACCCCGCGCTGACAAAGATGAAGCACCGACAATTTCCGGTGACGCTCTGAAGGTTGCGACCGACTGGGCGATGGAGCGGGAAACCCAAGCCTTTATCGTCTATCACCAGGGCAAGATCCGGCATGAAGCATACATGGACGGTTTCCACGATACCTCGCCGATCAGTTCGCACTCCTGGGTGAAAACGTTGCACGGCATCGTCACTGGCTTTGCCGTCGCTGACGGTGACATCGCGAGCCTCGATGACCCCATCGAGAACTATTTGCACGAGTGGAAAGATGATCCACGGGGTCAGATCACCGTGCGCCAGGTGCTGGAAAACAGGACCGGCCTTGCAGCGCCCTTTGATAATCAAGGACAACCATGGTCCCAGGGTATTCAATCGGTCGAGGGCGCGGACATCTGGGGGACAACGCTGCTCACGCCACTAGAAAAAGAGCCCGGCTCAGCCTTCGCCCATAACAACCCGAACACACAACTTCTCGGCATGATTTTACACCGTGCGACGGGCAAGAATTTTGCGGCCTATCTTGGTGAGAAATTGTGGAAGCCAATGGGTGCTCAACGGGGCGCGCTACGCAAAGACGGCAACGGCGGCAATGTCATTTCATATTGCTGTTTTCTGTCTGCGCCAGCGGATTGGATGCGCATTGCCCACTTGTTAAAAGAAGACGGCAGGCTGCCCGATGGCACTCGGCTGCTTCCGGAAGGCTGGGTTGATCAAATGCTCACCGGGTCTGAGCAGAACCCCAATTACGGCTTCCAAATCTGGATGGATCACGAATTCAACGAGACCCGGCCCTACTACCCGGACATGCCGCCCCAGTTCGCCAACACCCACTCAGAGCCATTCGCAGTGGATGATTTCTTTTATCTCGATGGCGGCGGCAAGGTGCGCATTTGGATCAGCCGCAAGCTGGACCTGATTGTCCTACGCACCGGCTATCCGCCGCCCAAGGGCATGGGCTTTGACGAACCTGTTCTGCCTAACACGATTGTCCGCGGCATTTTGTAAGCCGCATTTCGTTCCACGCTAAAACCCCAAGGAGAGTCTGATGCAGACATCCCTAAAGTTTGCTGTGTGCCTGTTCGCGATCGCCACACTGATTTTTGTTGTCCCGACGGTAAGCGCCCAGACAGACGCAGAGGTTGCGGCGGCGCGGGACGCCATTTGGGCCAAGGAACAACGCATCTATCTCGGCCGCGCTGAGGGTGGTTTGACCTTTTACCTCGACAACGCGTCCGACCGCTATGTCGGATGGCCGCCCTTCGCCCCCGCGCCGACGGACCTCTCTGGCTTGACCGCCACGTCTAATGAGATGGCGGGCAACAATGCCGAGAAGCTGACGATGGAGCTCGTCGACTTTACCTTGGAAGGCGATACGGGCGTAATTTATTACCAGACCCACAGGACCATGTTGCCCGATGGAACGGCTGTCGATCAGCACTGGGAAGTGATTCATGTTTGGGGCCGGACCAGCGGGGATTGGAAGATCTTCGGAGCTATGGCGCGAGGGAAGCCTGACCGATGACTCAACTAAAAGACAAAACGGCTCTCATTACCGGCGCCAACCGCGGGATCGGGGCAGGGGTCGCTCGCGCTTTTGCCGCTGAGGGAGCGGCCGTTGCGATCAACTATCCCAACGCCGCTTCTGCTGACGAGGCCAACGCCCTCTGTGCCGAAATCGAAGCGGCGGGTGCCAAAGCCATCGCAGTCGAGGGTGACGTCACGGAAGAGAAAGTTGTTGAAGCGATGGTCGCACAAGCCATCGCAGGATTGGGGCGTATTGATATTCTAGTAAACAACGCGGGCATCGCCCACGCTGCACCGGTCGAAGATATCCCTGTCGACATGTGGGATAAAGTTTTCGCCGTACATGTGCGCGGCACGTTCCTCACCTGCAAACATACTCTGCGACATATGTACGAACGCAGTTCAGGGCGCATCATCAACACGACGTCACAGCTCGCCTATCTTGGGGCGGCAGGCTTCGCGCACTACACCGCCGCTAAAGGTGCGCTTGTGACCTTTACTCGGACACTAGCGCTGGAAGCGGCATCGAAAGGGGTGGGTGTTAACGCAGTTGCGCCCGGTGCAACTAGAACGGCGATGCTTGAAGACGTGCCCGAGGATATTCTAGAAGGCATCCGCCAAAGCATTCCGCTGGGCAAGCTCGCCGAGATCGATGACATCGTGCCCAGTTATGTGTTCCTGGCGTCCGATGGTGCCAAGCACTATGTCGGCCAAGTGATCAGCCCTAACGGCGGAGACATGTTCCTGTAGGGGACACAAATAAACCAAGACACTGTCTGTATGGTAACGTGGGGTACGCTGTCTCCGGTTAAGTTAGCCCGCCGCCCAGAGTAACGAGGAACACGCAATGCCAACACGACGTGATGCCCTTTTAGCGGCTGGGATAGCGGGGCTATCCGGAACGATGCTGAGATCACCATCGCTGGCAGCGAGCACCACGTACGATCTTGATGACCCTGAAGACGCCGTGACGGCCTATGCCCGCATGCGTGGCAATCTCGATGGCTCGCCGGGGATGTGGTGGTACCGCGGCAATATGTTCGCCAAGCGCAGCGATGATGTTGCCGAGCGGGTGCTCAAGATTGAAGGTTTTAGTTTTAACCGTCTCGCTCGTCGGGAAGACGGTCGGTTTGATCAGATCATGGCGGAAGCGGGCTACTTTATTGACCCCGACACGGACATGGTTGCCGATGAGTGGGTCAACCCGCTCAATGGCCATACCTGTACGCCAGGGCACTACAAATCCAACCAGACCATCGTCGTCGGGCCTGAGGGTGTTTCAGGATCTGAGGCTGCAGCCGTCCCCGTTCAATTCACCGGGACCGTTGAGGCGCAATCTCATAGTGGGCGGGTGTGGACGACGGAAAACATGGTCACCAAATTGCCGAACCCCCGCGTTGAAGCGGATGACCCCCTCGGATATTCCGGCCCGGTCATCACCCTGACGTCACTCGCATCATTCACCGGGCAACTGGCAGACCTCAACAACAGCGACCTAACTTTTATGCCAGCCACGCTGCACTTTCAAAACCTGGCGCCCTGGATGCCGTGGATGAAAATGGGCCAAGAGCCCGGGCTGACAACGTGGCAGCTCCTGGGGACTAAAGTGCAATCAACAGATGACATGCCCGACCGCTTGCGTCTCCGTCTTGACACCGACTATCCCGGTTGGCTTGAGGACCCGGGTGTATGACCATGCGTAACCTCACGCTGCTTTTCGTGGCACTTGGGCTGGCCGCGATTTACCAACCAGCTATCGCGCAAGATGAAAACACGGGCCCCAACGTCAACGTTGCCACCGAGATCGTTGGTACACTCCGTCTGCAGACTAAGAGCGATAAACGCTATCGCGGTGCTGAGGAGTGGCGCATTTTCGTTCATCCCGATGGTTCGCGAACGATGATTCTGAGTAAGGATTTTGTCGCCGCCAACGCGCTGCAGATCATGACCGCCCACGTGGATGCCAACTTTAGACCCGTCGATGTCTACGCGACCTACTGGGTGCCCGATGGCTATCGAGGCTCAATCCGCGTCGCGCTGGACGGCGAAAATTTGCGAGCGGTCTCTGAGGGGCCGGGCGGCAGCGTGACTGATGAACTTACCGTTCCCGAAGAGGTTTCCATTGTGACCCACGGTGAGTCCATGAACGGCTGGTATTTGTGGCAGGGTGAACGGGATGACTCTGGTAAACACGCCGCGACGTACTTCAACTTCAACCCATCTCCGGATGGATCGGCCCTGATACGTGGGCGCCTTCATCCCGCGTCGTTCCAGTATCTCGGCAACGAAACGATAACCGTGCCTGCAGGCACCTTTGAAACGGAACGCTATCTTCTGACCAACATTGAGATGTGGGTTACCGGAGAACATCGCATCTTGGTCAAACAATCCATCGTTGATGAGGACAAGGAATACGTCCTAACGCGGTTGGAAGAGACGAGGTCGGAATAGATCGTGAAATTTAGAGTGCAACTCAAACTGTCACGTCTCACTCGGGCAGCTCTTTTCAGTTCATGCGTGAGTCTTATGCTTGTCGCTCAACCGGGGCTGTCTGCTGATAAGATTCTAACGGTCGGCACGGCGTTTATCGGGCCAAACCGCGGGCATGCTTATCAAGCAATAACGATGCCATCCGTCATGCCGCTCACTGCGATCTACGACACGATCACAGTTGTTGAAGAGGATGGTTCAGTCGGGCCTGGTCTCGCGCTCTCGTGGGAGAGCGATGACGCGGTGATCTGGCGTATGACGCTGCGTCAAGGCGTCACGTTCTCAAACGGTGTTCCGTTTACGTCGGATGCAATCGTCAGGTCAGTCGAGCACATGCGCAGTACCGAAGCGGGGATGTGGTCAATCAGCACGACCCTGTATCAAGTCGCCAAAGCGCGCGCGATTGACGACCACACGGTTGAGATCGAGCTCAATCAACGGGACGCTCTATTCCCCATTCATGCGGCTGTGTGGCGCATCCCCGAACCCGAGGCATGGGAGACGATGCCGCGTCCCGACTACCAGTCAAACCCAGTGGGAACGGGGCCTTTTGTCGTCGAGCGCTGGGGCGAGTCTCGCGTCGATATGCGTGCGTTTAAGGGTTCGTGGCGCGCGCCTAAACTGGACGGCCTCACGTTTATTGAAATTCCCGATCAAACAGCGCGGCTGCAAGCGATACTGTCTGATGCTGTCGATTTTGTGGTCGGTCTTGGCCCTGACGATGCAGCGTATTTAGAATCTGAGGGCGGGCAATTGATTTTGCGGAACATGCCGACCGTTCAGTTTCTTGCCTTTATGACCGTAAACGGAAGCGCTGTGGTCGATCCACGAGTCCGTCTGGCTTTGAACCACGCGGTCAATCGAGACGCCATCATTCAGACGCTTCTTCAAGGTGTGGCGAAGCCTCTATCTCAGCTCGCCTATCCCGGCGCTTTTGGCTACGACCCAGACCTGCTGCCCTATGAATACGATCCAGAGCGAGCGCGGGCACTGTTGGCCGAAGCGGGCTACCCCGATGGGCTCAATCTCATCGCGTCCGTAGCTTCTCGCGGGGCAAACGATCTTTTGTACTTCCAACAAATCGCACTCGATTTAGCGAAAGTCGGCGTCAAAGTGGAGATGCAGGGGAAACCTGCGTTCCGAAATATGCAGGACTTGTTTTTCGGTAAAGCCGACAGCGATTTACATAGTTTGCTTGTGCGTGGCCCCGACCCGATTGCGGCCTATCGCCATCGCGTGTGCCTGGGTATTCTTCCTGACCGCTTCCCATATCACTGTGATGACGAGCTTTTGCCATTGCTAGAGCAAGCGCGGACACAGGTGACTGCGGCGGCCGCGCTGCCGTTTTACCGCGCCGTATTGGCTCACGAGCGCGCCAGTCCACCGGGTATTATTCTTTGGCAGGGCGTTGATTTCGACGGTTTGACCGCCAAGGTCTCGGGTTATGCACCGGTACAAGATGTCATGAACTTCGAAGACTTCGATATCGCACCCTAAACGTCTAGCGATCTTTGGGATCAAGCGCGTCGCGCAGACCGTCTCCAATAAAATTAAAACAGAACATCGTGATGGCGAGAAACGTCGCTGGGATGAGCAGCAACCAGGGCGTTGATTCAATGCTGTTGGCCCCGCGTGAAATGAGCACACCCCAGCTGGTCAAGGGCTCCTTCACGCCCAGCCCAAGAAAGCTTAGATAGCTCTCAACCAGGATGTTTGTGGGCACGAGTAACGTGACGTACACAATCACAGGGCCAATGACATTCGGCAGGACGTGCCGACCGATGATGGTCACTGGTCCGGCCCCACTTGCTCGAGCCGCCTCGATGAAGTCTTTCTGCTTCACCGAGAGTGTCTGCCCACGGACGATGCGAGCCATGGTCAACCATTCAACACAGCCGATAGCGAGGAACACCAAGTAAATATTCCGTCCAAAAACCGTGACCAGAATGATGATAAAGAACAGTAGAGGTAGGGCGTATAGCACGTCGACAAAACGCATCATTGCATTGTCGGTCCGTCCGCCGACGTAACCAGCTGTGGCGCCATAGATGACACCGATGGATAAGGCGACGACGGTGGTCATGACGCCAATAATCAAAGAGACGCGCGCGCCCATCCAGGTGAGGACAAACATGTCCTTGCCCGTATCATCGGTACCGAACCAATGCCCGGATTCTAGCGACGGCGGTGCGCCAATGTTCATCCAGTCCAGATCGTCGATGGTGTAGGCGCTGAGCCATGGTGCGACGATGGCGCACACAGTGATGAGTCCAAGAACAATCACGCCTGCCATTGCCGCTTTGTTGGCTTTGAAGCGACGCCCGGCATCTTCCCATAGGGACCGGCCTTTGATGGTCGCGGCCTCTGCCATCAAAGTTTCTTGAGCCTCCCGTTGTGCGGCGAGCAGGGCCATTACTCGACCTTCACTTTCGGATCGAGCAACCCGTACATCAGATCAACGATCAAGTTCAGGAGAATGACTGCTAATGCGTAGACCACGACGATACCAAGCACGAGTGGGTAATCCCGGTTGATAGCGCCTTGGATAAAGAAGCGGCCCATGCCCGGTAGTTGGAAAATCTGTTCGATGACCACAGACCCGGTGATAATCGACGCGGCTGCCGGCCCGAGATAGCTGATCACCGGTAAAGAGGCGGCCTTCAAAGCATGAGTCCAAACGACATTGCGCTGGGCTAGGCCTTTGGCCCGGGCCGTGCGGATATAATTTTGCCGAAGCGTTTCAATCATGGCGCCGCGGGTGAGGCGGGCAAGAATAGCAATTTGCGGCAGAGCCAGGGCGATCACTGGCATGATGTAGGGCGTGATCGGCGCTAGCATGGGCACGGCTTCTGCCAAGCCACCGCGCGGCTCTAAGGACGCGACGGGAAGAATTTTGAGAATCACACCGAAGAGGAGGCTCATCAGCGGCGCCATGACAAAGCTCGGAACCGCGATGCCGGTCATAGCGACACCCATGACCGCATAGTCTGTTGAGGAATTCCGGTGAAGCGCGGCCACGATTCCTAAACTACAGCCAATCACCAGAGCGAGAATCATTGCGGAGATGCCAAGTTTCAAGCTGACCGGCAGGCCA
>Ga0233433_10004141_pt1 | contig 11333 bp, 12 predicted proteins | sample SI_122_August201_5_FD_179868 | JGI IMG/M metagenome (GOLD analysis project Ga0233433, IMG submission 179868) | Seawater microbial communities from Saanich Inlet, British Columbia, Canada - SI_122_August2016_100_MG | ecosystem: Environmental > Aquatic > Marine > Inlet | place: Canada: British... | reverse complement strand
ATACTCTCCTTTATTCTATACCACACTATACTACACTATACCAAACCACACTAATTAATAATTCTATAAATATCTATCTATATTGATAAAATAACAGTGATTTCTTACCTATTTACCTTTTCTATTAATTTAATTTATATTTATCATACTAAATTAAGTAGGAGAAATAATAAAACCTATAATGCTGTTGATAAATATAATGAAATTTGATATCTTATACATATTATTTAGATTTTTTTTTTAAATTAATTAATAACGTAAATTTAATAATTTAGAGAAAGTCTGTTATTAAAAAATTATAAAAACAATTATGATTTATCTTATGTCCCCTGACTTATATAATACATTAACTATGGTTAGTGGTTTTACTAATCGAAATGGCAACACATATCAAGAACATATTATTAAAACTCTAAATAATCAACTGAACAAAGATATTAAAGAAGAAATAATTAAAACAACAACGAGTAAAGATGCATTAAATATTTTAGAAAATAACAATATTGAATATACACACAATTACAATAATGTATAATACTTTTTATTTTTTATGTAAAAACCTATTATGTCTAGTAAGTTCGCTAAATTTTTCAAAAACAACATCCTTACATTTATCACATTTATAAAATTTTGTAATATTATGCACTTTTCTTTTATGAATTTTAAGCATTTCATTTCTACCATATGATTTACTACAAAGGTCACAACTAAATGAGTTTACCTTATGTGTTCTTTCATGTCTTATTCTATTGTTACTTTGTGAAAACTTCTTATCACAACCATCAATTCTACATTTAAAAGGTTTTTCACCTGTATGTGTTCTCTCGTGTTTTTCTCTAGTATCTCTTGTTGTGAATTTTTTAAGACAAAATCCGCATTTAAAAGCAATTTGAATGTTTGGAACAATACAACTCGAAAACATAGTTGCTAGCTTGAAAAATACAATTAATATTTAATATTTGATAATGATTATTTCAATTTTTATTTGATTTTACATTATTTTCTTCCAAACATAAATAGTCCTTATTTTCTTAGGTGGTTCTTTATTTAACCAATGAATATCCCCTTCATATCTAAGTTGATCTTTCAAATTTGCTTTTACATAATTTTTCATATCACCAATATACGACGCACCTTTAAAATCCGTAATATATAATGCTAAATAACCTCCTATACTAAGTGCTTTATATGATTTTTCTATTAATGGAAATAAGAAGTGATTTTTCCATTTGTTAACAGTATTGAACTTTTCTATAGATTGATTACTATTATCTTCATATACTTCAAAATCAAAAAATGGTGGACTAGTAAACACCAAATCATAGTAGGAAGTCTTCAACTTTACATTTTCAAAACCATCACATACTACTTCATATTGCTTTCTTTTTTCTGCTGATTTTACCAAACCCTTAATAATTTCTTGATAAACAGGTGTCATACATTTACTAGGGTCAACACCTAAATATTCACAATCAAAGGCAATTGCTCCTACTAATCTATCTCCCCAACCTGCCGAACAATCTAACCAACGCTTTGGTTTAAAAAGATTAAGTATATTCATTACCATAGTTGTATTAAAATAAGTACAATCTTTAAACCTGCGAAATAAATATTCATTCATCTGATGAATTGTTAATGGTATGTTTTTTCTTTCAAATTCTTCTAACATTGCTATTTTGTTTTTAGTAAAAAGTGCTAAGATGCTTTCTTTTTCTGCCATATTCATAACACAACGCACTCTACATTTATGACTGAAATAATCTGTTATACGATATAATTCTTTATTTTTATGATAACTTTCTGAAAAAATAAGATATTTATTATTTTTAAAAGGCGTTATTCTATATTTACGAGGATTGGGATTATATCTAAATATTTTAGTTTTATAGTTTTTTAATTTATTGAAATCATCTAGCATCTCATATTTTGTTATTTCTAAATTCCTGTAGGGGTATTCCATTTTAATGATATCTGATTTTGTTAGAGTGCTTTTGATGCTTTTAGTTTTAGATTTAGTTTTAGATTGTTTTCTTGTTGATTTTCTGGATTTAACTTGTTTTTTGGTTAGTTTTCTAGATTTAGATGACATTAAAAAAGATTAAACTAAATAGTTTATATATAATATTAAAAGATTTAAAAAATAAGTTTTTGTTAAGTTTTTTCTAAAAACAATATTATTAAGGACGGTCACCACTAGCACTAGCACTACCAGCAGCACCACCACCAGCAGCACTACCACCACCACCACTACCTTCATCTACCCCTTTACAAGCACTTTCAAATTCAGTAGCTCCTAATATATTATTAATTAAATGATATGAACAATAAACAGGATAATCTTCAGTTACAGTAGTATTATCATTTAATGCTATAACTCGTTTGCCCAATATTGGGTGTTCACCCGTTGTTCCAGGAGTTTTTGTAAATTCTGCTTTACTAGTAAATACTAAAGTTTTTAGACTGCGGCAAGCATTTTCTATTATACCACCTTTAGCACTTTTAGTAATATTATGAATAATACGTTCTATTGTAGATTTAGTATAATATTTTTTTAAATCTGTATAATTACAATTAGTATGTGTACAAAGTAGTCCCTTATCTGATTCAACCTCCTCTATATAATAAGAGTTATCATTTCCACCCTTTTGTAAGCTTTTTTTTAAAGTTTTTCTCCTTCTAGAATTACTTTTGCCTCTTTTTCTAATCACCTTTTTTGTTTTGCGAGAACCTTTGCGCATCTTAGAAGGGCGTCCTTTTGAATTACGATAACGAACAGATTTAGCCATAATTATTTTACTAATTTTTTGTATATATATATATATATATATATATATTAAAATAAAAATTTTAAAAAAATAAGTTAGTTTTTGTTAAGTTTTTTCTAAAAACTTGGTTTTTGTTAAGTTTTTTCTAAAAACTTGGTTTTTGTTAAGTTTTTTCTAAAAACTTGGTTTTTGTTAAGTTTTTTCTAAAAACTTATTTTGTAAAAACTTATACTAATGGATAAGAAGCATAAGAAGCAATACCGCACATATTATCAATCTCTGCTGAAAAATAAATATAACCATCCATCCCCCAATCAGCACCCCAACTATTCTTAATCATCAGATATTTTGTTCCATTCGCTGTAACACCATATCCGATTGCTAGAACTGCGTGATCTAACATATCTGAAGAACATTCTGTTGAAGTAAAAACACCACTTGAATACATTTGGAAATCACCTTCAGCATCTAATGCTACTGAAATTGGTCCGACAGTAGCTAGAGCATCATATAAAGTAGTCATATTGTTTTTAGGAAGACGAACAATACCGCTAATATTAGCACCATCATTAGATTTATTATAAGAACAAGTTCCATCATCAGCATTGTATGTATAAGATGCTTCTGTATCAATACCTGAATTATTTAGCACATATTCCATAGCATCATCTGGAAAACCACCGCCACAACCATCACAACTGTAATTTGTAGCACAATCAACAAGATTTTGTTCACTTAATGAAACCAATTGTGAAGTATTAAGAGCATGTTGACCTTCAATAGCACCAACAGCACTAAAAGCCCAACAACTACCACATTGACCCTGGTCTTTAACATCTGTTACTATACCACTTGCTCTCCAATCCATACTTGTTGGAATTGTCTTATTATGCGAAGTATGATTATGAATATGTTGATGATGATGAGGTCGAGAATTATAGTCTGAAATATTGATTTTTAAGTTTAAGTATTTGTGGTTGAACTCCTTTCTAGTTAGATCTGTAAATTTATTAATTCCTAATTTATAGGTTTTTGATGTGTTTTTATTTGAAAAGGAAATATAATCCATATTATCAGAAAAGATAGCATATCTCTTATCGTATTCACTCTTATTATAAATCTTTCCATATTGTTTTACATAATTTTTAAACTCTATTACATATTTAGTATTCTGGATAGTATTCTGGTTTGGATTTACTTTAAGACAATTTGCTGTATGTGGTGCTAGTAATGATAATAAGAAAAAATTAAGTAACATAATTGCTAATTAATTGTTTATTTAAGTTTGATTTAATAATCTGAAAAATTAAAAATAATATACTAGTAATAAAAGGGTTTGTTTTTAAATTTGTTTTTAATTATATATCTTTTAATTTAGTAGTATTATAATAAATGTTTTATCATTTTTGAAAAAATCTTGTAACCTTCATATGATTCTATATTTGGATTTTCCCCCATCAAGCTTTCATAATAATGTTCTAGATATTGTGATGCTATTTCATTAGGATGATAGTGATTATTAGTAATACCAAAAAAATCTCTAAAATTTTCATTTTCTGTTAATTTCATATCAGTATTACTATCAATATATGTAAACACATTTGTATCTGTTCGTTTGACCTCTTTCAACATATAGGAAACATCTAATAAATTATTAGGTTTTTCTGAATTAAAGAAAGCACCAAATATATAAAATTTATTTCTTTTCTTATCATTCCATATCCATTTAAAATCATTACCATCAGGATTACAACGATTTAGGCGACTTTCTTCAAAAATATTATGAATGTATTTAGCTTTAATAAAACCCCATTTATAATATAGTTTTTCAAACTTTTTCATAAATGTGCGTTGATGCACGTGAAGCAATTCATGTACTAATGTTACACCTTCATTTAACATAGCAGAATTTAATAAGTTTTTCTCGTATTTTTCTTTTAAATCATCAAACCAAACGGTGGTTAAAATAACAACATTTTTATGCGTATGTGGCATAGTATTTTCTAACCATAATGCAGATTTAGCAATATAAGTATTGTATTTACCTGATTTGTTTTTATAAATATAATTTTTAATAAATGTTTCTAAGAGTTGATTATTTTTATTTTTACTTTTATTAAGTTTTGACAATATATGTTTAACTAACCAATTAAATGCTTCCCTTTCATTATCTGTTACCTCAATAAAAGCATTTTTCCTATATTTATCTATATAAGTATCCTCTCCTAATCCTCTAGCACTAATATTTATTTCATTCATGTTGTCTAAATATGGATTATTATTAAATAAATCATTGCTTACTTCAATACTAGCAAACTTAATATTTTTAATATCTGCTATTTGTGTAAATAATTCAATATATTGTTTTGTTTTTGTTTCTTTTGTTTCTTTTGTTTTTTTTCTCTCTAATATATCAATATATTCGGTTTTTTTAGGGTCATTCTCTGATTTTGGCATAGGAATTTTAAGCAACTCTATAAATAATACTGTTATTATAATTATAAAAATAACTTTTTTAATATTAACAGAAGATATATTAAACATAACTATAAAGTATTAAATAGAATTTTATTAACAAGATTAATATAATAAAATAAATAATAAAAAATAATAAAAAATAATAAAAAATAATAAAAAATAATAAAAATCATATTAAATTTCAACAATATTATCTAGTAGTAATTTATAACGCAAGTAAATCTCTGGAATATTAAACTCTTTTGTTTTAGTACTTTTAGTGCTATTAGTATAATGTAATCCTTCTATCTCTTGTTTTATAAATAAATCAGCATGTTTTTTTATTTTAGAAATTTCTTCATCACTTTGGGGTTGTTCTTTAAAAACAATCCAATTTAATAATATTTCATAATGTTTATTTTCAGTTAATTTTTCATCTTTCACTAAATATAAGGTTCCATTTATATTAAAATCCATATTTTTTATTTAAAATTTAGTAAAATATTTTTATAATATATTTTTATAATATATAAATACAATTATTAAGTCATAAATAAAGTATAAAAATGTCATATAATATAATGTTAATTAAAGGTATTATTAATACATTAGTTCGTCTCATTCCGCTTTCACTTTATATGGGTAGTATTATGTCTAGTTTCATATTTGATAATAAAAGAGCAGTTGTTATCTTATTTGGATTTCTTTTTGTTGAAATAATGAGTTTTGGTTATAATTCATTTAATAAGAGTATTTCTAGTGCAAATTGTGCTCTAGTTCGTTCTGAAAGTCAAAATCTAGCTCTTCCTGCTCCTATTCCTCTTTCTGTTGGGTTTTTTGTTTCATTTATTATTACTGATATGATGGATACAAATAACTTTAAACCAATTAAATTTTATTTACTTATAATGTTATTATTCATTACAATATGGTCTCGTATTAATGTTGGTTGTCATAATATTATAGAATCAATTATAGCAGGTCTTATTGGTGTTACTTTAGGTATGGCATATTATAAATTAGTTAAAGATAAATACCAAGAAGATGATAGTAAATCATCAGATAATGTATCAATAGAAGAAAGTAAAATATATCAACTTTTAAATATGTAATATAATTTATGTTATTAAATCATTAGACTAGAAACTTATAAATAAATTAATTTTTTATTATAATTATTTTTTATTTATAAATTTATGCTTTTTATAATAAAGAAATATATACAGTGATTATAAAGTATTATAAAGAAAGAAAGAAATATAGTAAGAAAGTAAGAAGGTAAAATATATTTATAAAATGATAGAATTTCTAAATAAATCAAATATTTATAATTTTAAAATAGAAAAACTATATTATAATTTACTATACGACTATTTAATTTTAAAAGATATTGAAAATATAGATGGTGATGATAATATTATTAATACTATTTTAATAATGTTATCAAAATTTAAACTAGAGAAAAATATTAAATATAATAACTATCTAATTTATTTTATCATCTATATATTTCATAAAAGGCAATTCAAAAACAATAATAAAAACCCACATAGTAAAGATATTTTCTATAAATCAATATTAGGTCTATATGATTATGAACCTAATATAATATTATATATTATATATTATGATCTTATTTCGGTGTATGGATATTGTAAGGATTATTTTAATTTATGGAAGGTTGTTTTAAAAAAAATAGAATTAGAATACAAAGTCGATTTAAAATCACCAATTAAAACTCGTTGTTTTAAAATAGCCTATAATAAATATAATCCATTAATGATTGCATTTGCTAATATAATAAATCATAAAAAAAATAGAGACCTTAATAATGTTAATGAACATATAATAAACAATTACAACAGACTTTCCTATAGTTCATCTACTTATAATATAGATATTAATTGGTTTAGTTTAGGAGTTTTTGGATTACAGCATTTAGAACATATATCACGTAATATTCTTATTGATTCCCATTTTAAATATAATAAATATACCAAAAATATTAAAATATCTAAAATCTCAATTTATATACCTAGACAAAATAAATCAAAAGATATATTTTGGTTTTTTGATTATAATGAATTTAAAAAAGATAAAAAGATGAAACGATTTTATTATAAAAAAGTAAATGTATTCGATTATTTAATATTATATAATAAAATTTGCAATAATAATTTTAATGATATTCAAGTTAATAATAATGATAGAAAACGATTTAGAATAGATTGTTCCATTTTGAATAGAATTAATGATACACCTCAAATACATATGTGTAACTCTAAACTTTCAATGATTGACTTCAATAAATGCGGATATAAGTTTCTTAAAAATACTAAAAATCTATTATTAATGAAAGACAAAAAAACTAAAAATATAATAAATACAACAACAGAAAATACAACAACAAATTTATTATTTGATAAAGAAATTGCTAAAAACAAATACCTATCATTTATAAAACATTCGGCAACAAAATATAATTATAAACAAAAAAAAATTATTTTAAGTAATCACCTTTTTTATTGTGATTATATTCCATTATTATTTAAATTTACTAAAAATGAATTAAATATATATATTAATAAAATTATATTAAAAAATAAAATAGTATATCATAATAACTATAAATCAATTTTTTTTTTATTAAAAGATGCTAATACAGTTAGTCAATGAGTGCTTTAAAATCTGAAAACTTTGCTCTTTTATGTTCTTCTAATTCTAATAATTTCCACAGAATATGACCATATGGATTTTTTTCTAGTTCTTTTTCAACTTGTAATCTCTTAGTTTCATTCAGTTTAATGCCATTAAATAATTTTTTATCTAGATTATTAGATTCTAGATATTCTTCACTTGGTAATCCACGTAAAGAACATTGTAATTCTAATAATCTATTATTTTCAACCGTTAAATTTTTATGGTCAAGTAATTTATTGTTTGATTTAACATAAAAAAGAGGTTTTTTTGTATATACTTCATACATAATACAGGCCAAACACCATTTATGCGTTTTACTAATATGCTTAGATCTTAAAATAATTTCAGGTGTTCTATAATATAAACTAATATGATCTTTATTGTACTTTATTTTTTCTTCTTTATACTTTATAAAACTACTGAAATCTGAAATTACTACCTTTTGTATTTCTTCAGAATCTGATTTATGATTAATCAAAATGTTTTCTGGTTTCATATCAAGATGAATTATTCCAACACTCTCTAAATATTCTAATCCATTTATCAAAGATTTGAATATGAAACTATAATCTTTTAATGTTATTTTCTTATATTTAATTACAGAACTATAATAAATCCATAAACAACAATTATATCTTGGTAAAACCATACATATATGAATGCTATTTAATAGAAAACTATCAATCATTTCAATAATATTTCCATGCTTCGAAAATTTTAAACAATTAATTTCAGCAAGACAATCTTTATAAAACCGCCTTTCTCCTCTTCCAATTTTTATAACCTTATTATTATCGGATAAATCGGATAAATTATATAAATATACATCTGAAAAACTACCATCGCCTATTTTTTTATATATTTTAGCTATTTTAGCTATTTTAGCTATATTAGTATATTCAATTACAGGATCAGGATTAATAAAGTTAACTCTCTTTTCTTGATTGTGTATTGGTGACACATCTTTTGAAACTGCCTTTTTAATATTAAACATATTAATAGGGTTTGCATTTTCTCTTTTTGTTGAAACTACTATAACATCCATTAAAGGTATTGTCTCTTTATTTTCTTCGTTATTGTTTTTTACATTATTCATATTACATATTCTATATATTATAAACATTACAATTATTACAAATAAACATACAAGTGCTGAAATTAAGAACCACAAAAACCATTCAGAAAACATCTGAATATGTCTAAAAAATATTTAAAATTATTAATAATTCAATTTTTCTTTTAAATTGGTTCAGGACTACTTGATAAAGTATGTATTTGGTATAATTTATCTTTATAAATTTAATCTAAATATCAATATTATCAATATTATCAAATAAATCACTCTTTTTAAAGTAAAATAACCGTTTCTTTCTCATAATCTTTCTATCATTATTAAGTTTTTCCTGTTTCTTACATCTATCCTCTTCTGTCATTAATCCTTTAATTTCATTAAAATTTTCAGAAAAAATAGTATTAATATATTCATAACCATCTCTAATTTGCTGAATACTCTTAGCACCAGTAATAATTACACTTCCACTTTGGAAAACAGATATTGTAATTTGATTACATGGTGTTTTTTTACCTTTTTTTATACATTTTTGTTCACAATAACATTTACCTTGCTTTCTATTATGTTTAATATTATCAGCATTCCAATAAAATTTATTTTTAACACCAGGATAGTCATTAGGTTCATATGATGCGAATGCTTTACATTTACCTAATACTATCTTATAAAGTTTTGTATTATTAATCATAAAATTTGTTGAAAAATCACTATTAATTAATTCAACCTTAATATTATCTAATTTAAAAGCATCTATATTATTAACTATATCATATTCATAACAATCAAAATAAGTATCCAAATCATTAAGTGTTTGTAGGTCTTTACCAAATCTTTTTGCAATTAACTTAATAACATTATTATCAATATTTTGTGTATGTTTGTATTTTTTTATAATATTAGTTAAATCCAATAAATCTTTTGTCAATATTGACTTATTATTAGTTAAATCATAAATTTTCCTATTGATTTGTGTAATTTCATTATTAAAAGAAATATCTTCAGTTTTAATATTTAAATCTATATCCATTTCTTTTTCACTTTTAATATTTAATGTTGTTTCTATTTCTTTATTAATTAATTTTATTGAGTTAATCATATCAGATATTTTACTATCTACAATATTAATAAAATTACTAATACTATAATCAGAAATCCATTCATTATTACTATTTAAATATTTTTCCTTATCTTCTTGTTTCTCAAAAAACTTAATACTGCTATTTTTCTCTATTTCATTAATAATACTTAAATAATTCCATCTATAATATGCTTGCTTACCTGTTTTTGGATTATATATAATTGCAAAATCATTACTAAATTTTTTATCAATCTTATCTAAACAACTTATATTTGTATAGATTTTTATTTTTGTATTTTTTAAAATATTAATAATGTTTAATGATATATGATGTGCTTCGCTTTCTGATAAAATACCTGTCATCTGCAATTTACCATTATTAAAAATTTTTACATTTGTTTTCTTAAAATCAAAATTCTCCATTATAACTGTCATTTGATTATAAAAGGGATTACTTTTAATTATTGTAATTGTTTTATAATTCATATTATTTCGTGGAAGATTAGTATAATATGCTATATTTGTTATTCCACCTTCTTTAGTTTTTAATTTATCATCATCAACATTATACATTTCAATTATACGACTTAAAATATCTAAATTAATCTCCTCATTTTTATCATAATCACAATCATAAATATTTGAAATAACCGTCATTGTAGATATTTTTAATTCAGATGGTTTAGGAATAGTTAATAATTTTTTTGAACAAGGAAGGCATTTTTCCATAATTATCTAATAGGATTTATTATTAGTTCTTAAATTCACTTTATAGAAGTCTAAATATTTAAACTATCTATGATTATTTATTAATTAATATAATGCCTTAAGTTGTTTCAATTTTATTTTATTTAAAATGGTTAATACAATACGATTCAATACAAATCACTATTATAAAATTGATTTTACTTTTTAGTTTCTATATTGTACTATCCATATTATAAATAATAAATTATAAATAATAACTATGGAAGATGAAAAAGTGATTACAGCACTTTTACATTTAACAGTTATGGATAATTTAGTAAAGCAAATTAACAAGAAAAAAATAAATGTTTTAAAAGGAATTTATAAAGATTATTTTAAAGGGAAATGTGATATGACATACGCACAATTTCAAAATAGTATTTTTAAGAAAAATAGAATTGATTAAAGTTGTAAATTATTTAAAAAAAAAATGACATTACCAATCCATTATATAATCACTTTTTTTTTTGATTAATTTTACTTATTAATTTATTTACCTTGATTGTTTGTAGAG
>Ga0233433_10004139_pt1 | contig 11335 bp, 12 predicted proteins | sample SI_122_August201_5_FD_179868 | JGI IMG/M metagenome (GOLD analysis project Ga0233433, IMG submission 179868) | Seawater microbial communities from Saanich Inlet, British Columbia, Canada - SI_122_August2016_100_MG | ecosystem: Environmental > Aquatic > Marine > Inlet | place: Canada: British... | reverse complement strand
CAAGTTAAATGGTAACAAGCTTTGGCATTTAGCATTACTCGAAAGATGGTTTCAATTAAATATTGATGCATAAAAAACCCACCTCATATAAGGTGGGTTTTCAAAAACTCAGGCTATTAAGCTTTAGAATTTATGTGTTAAACCAAGACCATAAGTACGGACAGCATTACCTGCTCCTTCAATACCTTTTCTAGTATATCCTATTACTAAATTAGTAGATTTACTTAAGTTCATTTGGTTTGAGATACTGTAAGTATCATAGTCTGTAGTTGCTGTATCCATGTTACCACTTGCTGCAACTAATTGAATCATATTATTACCCATAGTGTAATGAAGACCCATAGTTGTAATATCACCTGCTCCATGATTAGTACCAGCAATTTCAATGTCTTCATTTGTATAGAAAACACCAACACCTGGCATTACTTTATATGAAGCAAAGATTTTATCATTACTTGTACCATAGTTACTAGCACCACTCTTGTCATGTGCTCTAGCAAAACCAAACTCTAAGCCTGGCATAATATGTTTTAATCTCAGACCAAATGCATAGTCACCTTTTGCAACATTAGCAGCATTACTACCACCGACATCGTCAGCCATACCACGCATATAAGCAATTTCCATTGGTCCCATTGCACCATGATATGATACAGAAGAATCCCATGTACTTGCTATACCAAATGCACCATCACTTGTACCACCATGACTGTTTAGCGCAAGTGCAGTATCCATATTTGAATCATACATACCCATTGTTTTATATGGAGATTCATAAGAACCCATTCCAAGATAACCAAGTGGTGTTAAGAAACCTAAGTTACCAACATGTAAATCAAATGTACGGCAATCTCTCGCGCCAGTACATGCAGTAGTACTATCTGCACCAGATGTACCATCAGCAATATCAAATTTCCATTCAGCATGTCCAATTAGACTTATAGCGCCTAGATTTTCTTTAAATTTAATTCCTAATCTGCTTTTACCACCATTATCTCTAATGTTGTCAACAGAATCAGCGGCACCAGTTGTTTTGTTGTCATACCCTAAGTATAAACGACCAAAAAAGTGTACCCCGCTCCCTGATTTTGCAGCCGACGCATGTGAAGAATGATCCATACTTCCACCATGACCGCCAGCAATTGCTAGTGATGACGCAGTCAAAAACGTAACTGCAGTAAATAACTTATTCATATTTTCCCCGGTTTTTATTATTGTCTATTAGGAAGTATTTTGACATATAATGAGTCAAAAACAAGGGTTTTTAATATTAATTGAGTAGTTTTGGGCATTGGTTATACATTAATGCACCAAGATTGTGCATAGTACAATAAACTTAAAACTGTTATGTTTATTACTATTATTGTATTAAAATATTCCTTTATTTTTGCTGAATGGATATTATATTTTTGCTGAATGGATATTATGAAGAACTATTTAATGGATACGTATAATCGTAAGAATGTATCCTTTACCAAAGGTAAAGGAGTGTATTTATGGGATACAGATGATAATAAATATTTAGATGCATTATGCGGTTTAGCTGTTACAAGTCTGGGGCATTCTGATCCAGACATCTCATATGTTATATCGAAACAATCTGAGACATTAATTCACACATCTAATGCATTTATGATTCAACAGCAAGAACAACTAGGCGAAAAGCTATGTAAATTATCAGGTATGCAATCAGCTTTCTTTTGTAACTCTGGAGCAGAGGCTGTAGAAGCATCTATTAAGATTGCAAGAAAATATGGTAATGATAAAAAAATTAATAATCCAAAAATTATTGTCATGGAAAATAGTTTTCATGGAAGAACAATGGCCGCACTATCAGCAACTGGAGGAGGGAAAGCGCATAAAGGCTTCCATCCCTTGCTAGATGGCTTGCTTAGAGTACCGTATAATGATGTTGATGCAATCAAAATACTATCCAAAAAGCATAAAGATATCGTGGCTATACTACTTGAGCCCATTCAAGGCGAAGGAGGTATAATTATACCCGACAGAAGTTATTTGAAAGAACTAAGGATAATTTGTGATAAATTTAAATGGTTGTTAATGATAGATGAAGTGCAATCTGGCTTTTGCAGAACTGGGAAATGGTTCGGTTTTCAGCATAGCTCAATTATCCCAGACGTAATATCTGTAGCAAAAGCGCTAGGCAATGGGGTTCCTATTGGAGCTTGCCTCGCTAGCAATGATGCAGCTAAAGTGCTTGTTCCTGGGAGTCATGGGTCAACATTCGGTGGCAATTTTTTATCAACATCTGTGGGTTTAGAAGTATTAAATATCATGAAGAAGAAAAGCTTATGTAAAAATGCTAGAGACATGGGTGTATACTTAGAATCAGAATTGAATAAAAAACTAGCACACCTGGATATTATCAAAGAAATTAGATGCATAGGTTTAATGATAGGAATTGAATTAAAAGTAAATTGTATGCACCTTGCTCAGAATGCATTAGAGAATAGACTAGTAATTAATGTAACAAAGGAGAATACTATTAGAATGCTCCCTCCATTGATTTTAAACAAAGAACAGGCTGATGTAATTGTAACTACCTTAGAAAAAATTATAGGCGAAATTAAATATGAATAAAGCAAGACATTTTAAGTCTCTTTTAGATATAAATAAAAATGAATTCATTAAACTAATAGAGAGATCTATCGAGCTTAAAGAGGAGTCCAAAAACAAGGTTATTAATAATACTTTCCAAAATAAAACCATGGCTATGATCTTTAAGAAAAACTCAACCAGAACAAGAGTTGCTTTTGAAACTGCGATGACAACAATGGGTGGACATGCAATTTTTCTTTCATCAGATACGACGCAGATAAATCGGGGAGAAGATTTAGCTGATACAGCAAAAGTTTTATCAGGAATGGTCGATATAATTATGATTAGAACCCATGACCATAATGAACTCGAGGAACTAGCAAAAAATTCTCTAGTTCCAGTTATTAATGGCTTAACTGAAAAATATCATCCTTGTCAGTTGCTAGCAGATATGCAGACTTATCATGAACAAAGAGGTCCAATCGAAGGCAAAACAATTGCATGGATTGGAGATGGATGCAATATGTGTAATTCATATATTAATGCAGCTAAGATTTTAAATTTTAAACTCAAGATTGCAACACCATCAGGTTTTGAACCAGATGAAAAAACATTGTCATTAGCGAAAGATAACGTTGAACTATGTGACCTTCCTGGGCAAGCAGTTGAAAACTGCGATTTAGTGACAACAGATGTATGGACTAGTATGGGTGATGAGAGTGAGTCTGAAAAAAGAAAACATTTGTTTAAAGGTTATCAAATAAACCAAAGCTTGTTTGAAAAAGCTAAATCAGATGCAATATTTTTGCATTGCCTCCCTGCCCATAGAGGTGAAGAGGTGGATGCAGAGGTAATCGATGGTCCGAGGAGCCATGTATGGCAACAAGCGCATAACAGATTATTCACTAGCAAAGCTCTAATTGAGTTTTTATTAAATGAATCTAAATAGTTAGATATTATTGATTTTATCAAGCAATTTATTTTTCTCAGCAATAGAATCACAATTAATAATATCCCTTGAAATCCTTTTTAGTTTTTTTATGTCTGAATTCAGCATAATATTTTTTATTTCTGGAATGGCGCTTGGATGCATACTAAATGACTTAAGACCAAGGCCTAATAATAATCTTGTATAGTTAGGATCGCCAGCCATTTCTCCACATAAAGAGACTGGTATTTTATTCTTACTGCCTGCATCAATAACTATTTTAATAAGATTAAGAACTGCTGAATTAATAGGATCATACAAATAGTTGACCTCGTCATCCACTCTATCTATCGCTAAAGTGTATTGGACTAAATCATTTGTACCAATAGAAAAGAAGTCAACATTTTTGGCAAACCTATCTGCGAGTACTGCGCATGACGGTATCTCAACCATTATACCCACAGAGACATTATCACTGAATTTCCTCTTTTCTTTTTTAAGTTTGTCTTTAGCAACATTAATTAGTTTTTTTGCATCAGATATTTCCATAAAATTTGTAATCATTGGAAGCATTATTTTTACAGTTCCATAATTGCTAGCTCTGAGTATTGCTTTAATTTGATTAATAAAGACTGATTGATCGCTCAGACTATATCTGATACCTCTTAATCCTAATGCTGGATTACGTGCTATTGAGCCTGTTTTAATGTTATCAGGAACTTCTTTATCGGCACCTATATCTAATGTTCTAAAAATAACTGGGTTATTTTTCATTTTCTTAACTATTTGTTTATAGGCTATAAACTGTTCGTTTTCTGTAGGAAAATCATTCCTGTCGGTATACAAATACTCTGTCCTAAAAAGTCCAATCCCATCAATATTTTTTTCCTTTATAATCTTTAATTCTTGAGGTAGTTCTAAGTTAGCCATGATTTCTAATTTTTCTTTATCTAGAGAAATATTCTTTTTAGTCAATACATTAGACAAAAGTCTTTTCTTTTTAAGGGAGCTTTTCTTTAAGTCTTGATAATGTTTTATCAAATCTTTTTCAGGATTAATAAATATTAAACCTTCATTACCATCTAAGATTAAGTAATCATTATTTTTGATAATATCCAAGCCATTCTTCACTCCAACAATAGAAGGTATTTCTAAACTTCTAGTCAGAATTGAACTATGTGATGACCTACCGCCGTATTCTGATATTAAGCCTAGACCTTTTGATTCATGTGCTATTATGACATCTGCCGGACTAAGATCATCTGTCACCACAATAACATTATTAAAGCTTTTAGATACTACATTCATATTAGTCTTTTTTGTAATGAGATTTTTCAGAAGCATTTTTACCACATGACTCACATCATCTATTCTTTGTTTAATATATAAGTCTTCTATATTTTCGAAAGAATCTTTGATATTTAAGTATTCGCTATGAATTGCCCATTCAGATGAGCATAGATTATCTATTATACGAGACTTTATACTATCCAAGAATGTTTTATCACTGACAAGAAGTATATGTGTATCTAGAAACAAACCTATATTTTTTCTAATAGATGGGCTTATCTTAGCCCTTATAATATTTAACTCATCCAGTGTTTCATTAAAAGTTATTTCTAAGCGCTTGACTTCTTTTTTTATAGAACTTTTACTAATATATCTTTCTTCTACAATATTATTACCATGTTCTATTACATGACATGCCCCTATCGCTATCCCTTTTGATACCGGCAGGCCTTTTAATATAATTGAGCTAGGATTCTTCATCAAACTTTGCCTCAATAAGTTTCTCTAAACTTTTTATTGCTGCTATTTCATCTTTTCCAGAAGCAGTTATCGTTACTTCTGTCCCTTTAGGGGCGGCTAACATTAAGATTTTCATAATACTTTTTGCATCTGCTTTCTTTCCATTATTAACTATTTCTATTATAGATTGAAATTTATTAGTGAGTGTCACTATTTTTGCAGCAGCTCTTGCGTGTAAACCAAGCTTATTTGATATTATTACTTTTTTTTCTTTCATTCTTAATTTGTATTACCCCATTTTTCCCACCTTCAATAGCTTTTGCCGTCAATTCTTTTAGATTAAATTTAGGATAATTAAATATATGCAGTAACATAGATAAGTTAATTCCAGAGACAATATTAACAGATTTTAAATGAGAAAATTCTTTACCGATATTACTTGGAGTTGATCCAAACATATCAGTTAATATTAATACACCATTTCCTTGATCTAGTAGTTTTATATATTGTTTTGTGAGCTTAGTCAGATCTGATGGCTGATCATAATGATCAATAGATAGGACTTCTGTTCTTATAGGGATAGAGCCATAGGTAGATTTAGCAGCTAATAATAATTGTGCTCCGATGTCATTATGTGTTATGAGTAGTAATCCTATTGTCATTTTAAATCCCGATGCTTCACTAGGATATTATATTTAGTTATAAAATGTCTAGAAACCATTTCTGTCATATATACAGATCTATGTTGCCCACCTGTGCATCCTATTGAGATTGTAAGATAATTACGATCACTTTGGCGAAAATGTGGTATCCATTTATTTAAGTACCTAGTAATACTTGATAGCATTTCTCCAGATGTCTGATCAGATTCTATAAAAGATATTACTTTTTTATCTTTACCTGATAATTTCCTTAGCGACTTATCCCAGAATGGATTTTTTAAACATCTTACATCAAAAACAAAATCACTCTCATTAGGGATGCTATTCTTATAACCAAACGATTGCAGTTGTATAAGCATGTCTTTATTATTCTTTATAACTGAAATCTTTGAGGCAATTTCTTTTTTTAATTCCAATGGTAATAATTTATCCGAATCTATGATTAAATTAGACTTTTCTTTCAACAGTTGCATAATATCAGCTTCATTTGATATAGCAGTTTTTAAATCTACTTTATCATTTGTCAGAGGATGGAGTCTTCTTGTAGCATTGAATCTTGATAATAAAATATTAGGAGAAGAGTGCAAGAATACAGTTGTACTTTTAAAATCTAGTTTATGTAACTCTATATACAAGGAATCAATAGAATTTTGATAGTCTACATCCATTTTAATTGACCTGATATCAATACTGATAGCTATTTTTTTGTATATTTTTTGCCTTGATACCTTAATTACTTCCAACATTTGTATGATCATTTTTGGTGAAAGGTTATCAATACAGAAATAACCCAAGTCTTCAAGAGATCTCAGCGCAATTGATTTGCCAGATCCTGATAGGCCAGTGATGATTACTAATTTTGGTTTTACAGGTTTCAAAATATATTCTCTAATTTTTTTGGTAGCTACTAATTACTGACTTAATTTCTAGCTTATCAGCACAATTCCTTATTTTTTCTCTAAAAGTAGCATCATCAAGCATTTCTGCAATTTTAGATAAAATATTTACATGCATTTCATTTTCATTATTTGGAGCAAGTAACGATATAATCAAGTCAACTTTTTGTCCGTCACTTGAATCAAAGTCAATTGGTGTTTTAAGCATGAGTATTATTATCATAGCATCAGCTAAATTATCAATTCTGGCATGTGGTATAGCAATCCCATTTCCAAAAGCAGTAGTTCCAAGCTTTTCTCTCTCATAAAGTTTTTCAAAAACTTTATTTTCATCAGTTTGACCTAGGCTTGAAGCCATTTTGCTAATTAATTCTAAAACATTCTTTTTGCTTTTAGATGCACATTCCATGACAATGCTTTCTTCCGAAAATAAATCATTTAAATCCATTTATATACCTCTTATTTTCCTTTTTTTTGATGGAGGTATCTCTAAAGCCTCACGATATTTAGCAATAGTCCTCCTTGCCACTCTTATACCATTTTCTTTTAGATTATCAGCTATTTGAGAATCACTTAATGGGAAATTCTTATCTTCTTTTGATATTATTTTTTTTAACATTGATTTAATTGCTGTTGACGAAATCATTTTACCATAATCTGTATTAATTTCTGATGAAAAGAAATGTTTCATTTCATACACACCTCTTGGCGTTTGCACATATTTGTTGTTTGTACATCTTGAGATAGTGGACTCATGCATATCAACTTCCGCAGCTATATCTTTTAAGCCTAAAGGCTTCATAGATATATCGCCTTGATTTAAAAAGTTAACCTGTTTCCTAAATATAATTTTAGCAACTTTAAGTATAGTGAGATTACGATTTTGTAATGCTTTGAGAAAAAACTTAGCACTCTGTAAGTTTGTTTTTACGTACTCTTGGTCCTCTTCCTTAGAAATATTTTTCATTAAACCTTCATATGTCTTATTGATCCTAATCTTTGGATTAATAGATGGATTTAGTTCAGTGAGCCACTTATCATCCTTTTTAGATATTATAACATCAGGAATTATATGCTCTTGCTGTAATGATTTGGAAATTATGTTACCAGGTTTAGGATTCAATGATTTCACGAGCTCTGTTGCAGCTATATATTTATCATCTTCTTTATCAAATTCAGAAGTAAAGGCATCAAAGCTAATTGTAGATGGTTTTATATCATCCTCAAGCTTGTTAATTATAATATCTGCTAAACTATAATAGTCATGATTCTTATGATAATGATTAAGCTGAAGAGATAAACAATTTTTTAGAGATGTAGCCCCAACCCCTATTGGGTCTAAATGTTGAATTTTATGAAGAACCGCAAATATCTCCTGAAATGTAATCTCAATATTTTTTTTCAATAGTATATATAAATCTTCTATACTTTCTGTTAGAAACCCGTCATCGTTAATATAGTCAATTATATTATATGCTATAAATTGGTCATTTTGATTTATGGGTGATAATCCTATTTGCCACATTAAATATTCACGTAATGATTGATGAGTGCTAGGTAGCTGCTCATATGCATCATAATCACTAGTATTGTTTCTTTCAGAATAATTTGATGACATGAGTGGTACTTCTGATGTAACTTCCGTGGATTCTGAAGAATTTTCATTTTCCAAGAAGGGATTTTCCAATATTTTTTCATCTATCTCTTTTTGTAAATCAACTGAGTTTAGCTGTAATAGCTTAATAGCTAGCTGAATCTGTAATGTCATTGTGAGTTTATTATTGAGGGATAAACTCTGCTTTCCTTTTACATTCATAATGTAAAATTATCACCAAGATACACATCTTGCACAATCTTATCTTTTATGATTTTAGAGGGTTTTCCGTGAGCAATAACTTTTCCATCACTGATAATATATGCTTGATCACATACTTTTAAGGTCTCTCTGACATTATGATCAGTTATAAGGACTCCTATGTTTGCCTCTACTAATTGCTTAATAATTTTCTGAATTTCTATGACTGAAAGAGGATCTATACCAGCAAATGGTTCATCCAATAGTAAAAATTTTGGTTCTGTTGCTAATGCTCTTGCAATCTCAACTCTTCTTCTTTCTCCGCCTGATAGACTTGCTCCTTTATTTGATAAAATATGCTCTATTTGTAATGTATTGACTAACGATTCAAATTTATCATTAAGTTCATTAGAAGTAAGCTCTTTTCTTGTTTCCAAAATTGCCAATATATTATCTTTTACAGATAAATTTCTGAATATTGATGCTTCTTGGGGTAGATAACTAATACCCAAGTCAGATCTCATATGCATTGGCAAAGAAGTTATATCTTTACCATTTATTTTTATAACACCACCATTACATTTTATTAGACCAACCAGCATATAAAATGTTGTTGTTTTACCAGCACCATTAGGGCCTAGGAGTCCTATTACATTATTCTCTTGCAAGCTAATGCTAATATTATCAACTACAGTCTTCCCATCATAATTTTTATTGAGGTTTATACAATCTAGTCCAGCCATATTATTTCACTTCGCTTTTTTTTGTTTTTAAAATTGTTTTAACTCTTTCCTTTATCTTTACTTTATCATCTTGATTTTCTTTTTTAAGTAAAATCCAAGTTTTTTTAGTTAAATCATATAACATCCTATCACCTTCTAGCTGCTGAGATTGTTCGCCTGTATAAGACAATCGTTTAGCGTTTGATAATATCTTTATTTGACCATTTTTCATATCAGCTATGACTCCATCTCCGCTTGTTTTTGAATCCGGTGTTGTAATTACTGCAAACTTAGTTGTTTCAATTATTTCAGTATCTGGATATATTACTGCTTCTGTTGTTATTATATTGACTTCATTCGTTTTATTCTCGCTATACTTATTGAATTCTACATCATCAGTTAGGTATATAGACTTGAAAAGAGAGTCAGGGTCAAGGGCATGCTTAGCTTTTATAATCCACTTTTCATCTCCTATAGAATTAATCTCCATTACGGGATTCATCACTTCCGATCTAAGACTATTCGGAAACTTTTCTAATCTATCACCAAGAAGAGTCCATGCTGTATTCCCATGAATATTAGTTTCCACCATTTTAAATTTATTTATAAAATGATTAGAGACATTCTCGTCTAAATCTAAATTATTATAATTTAGAGCGCTAGATAACAAGTGATTAATCCAAATTATTAGTATTAATAATATGCTAAGGGTAATAACATTTTTTCTAGAGAATTTCTTAATTAGATTGTTAGCTAATTTCATTATTATTTTTTGCTAAGCATATTAAATCACATACATCTCTTACAGCCCCACAACCTCCTTTTCTAGGAGTCATCCAATCTGTATATTCTAATAACTTATTATAGTTTGCATTTGGAACTGTTATGGCTAAACCAACACTCTTCAATAAATTAATATCAACGATATCATCACCCACAAAACAAACATCTTTTAGATTATATTTCTCTGAAAAGTTTTTCTCATAGTCCTCTAATTTATTCCTTGAGTTTTGTATTATAGTTTTAAAACCAAGTTCTTTTCCTCTATGTTCTACAGCCTTTGAGTAGCGACCACTGATTATTGCAACCTCAATACCCAATTCTCTGATAATCATGACGCCATGACCATCTTGTGCAAAAAATTTCTTTGACTCAGAATTAGTATCCGAGAGAATTATTCCACCATCAGTCATTACTCCGTCTACGTCTAAAATCAATAATTTAATATTTTTAGCTTTATCAATAACTGATTGATCAATAGAAAGCATATAGTCTGAATATTCTTTATAATCCATTATTCTATGCCCGACTTAAGTAGGTGATTAAGAGTTAATAAACCTGCAACTGTTTTGTCATCATTAGCAACAAGTAAACATGTGATTTGATTTTGTTCCATAATATTTAATGCTTCAGCTGCCATTATGTTTCTAGATACTATAAAAGGTTTTTTTCTCATTACTTTATATAGTTGAAGAGTGGATATATCATTATCTCTTTTTAAAGTCCGTCTTAAATCTCCATCTGTAAATATACCCAATAATCTTTTCTCTCTAGTTAAGGATATGATGATTCCATAATTATACTTTGTAATAATATCTATAGCCTTGACTAGTTTCATATCTGAATAAGTAAAAGGAAGCCCCTTCGTTATCATGATATCTTCTGTTTTCTTCAAAAGTCGTTTCCCTAATTCCCCCTGAGGATGGGATTTTGCAAAATCTTTGGATGTAAAACCTCTGCTTTTAAGAAGTGTTATTGCTAATGCGTCAGATAAACCAATAGCACTTATTACACTTGATGTAGGAGTTAAATTTAGAGGACAAGCTTCAGATTTAACACTAGAATCTAAAACTATATCCGATGATTTTGCTAATGTAGATTTCTTATTACCCGTAATGGTAATTAATGTGACTTTCAAAATTTTTATTAAAGGTAATAGAAGTAACAACTCTTTTGTTTCACCAGAGTTAGAATAACAGACTACTAAGTCTAGCTTTCCAATTAGGCCAACATCTCCATGCAAA
>Ga0233433_10004135_pt1 | contig 11339 bp, 8 predicted proteins | sample SI_122_August201_5_FD_179868 | JGI IMG/M metagenome (GOLD analysis project Ga0233433, IMG submission 179868) | Seawater microbial communities from Saanich Inlet, British Columbia, Canada - SI_122_August2016_100_MG | ecosystem: Environmental > Aquatic > Marine > Inlet | place: Canada: British... | reverse complement strand
GACCCGGATGAATAAGGCAATATCGGAAGGTCTGATCATCGCTTCTATCAATAGCGTGTCGTTGGCGGGCACAATCTCTAGCAGGTCCATGCCGGGTTGAATGACCGCCCCGACTGTATTGACCAACACCTGCTTAACGGTACCATCTACCGGCGATTTTACATCGGTGCGATTTACTCGGTCTTTAAGCGTAACGTTCGAAAATTCGAGTCTTGAAAGCTGGGTTTTGGTCTCGCTAAGCTCTGTTTGGGCATCAAGCTTAAATTGTTGCTGACGCTCATAAACTTTTTCTTTTGCTTCCGCGATTACCGCCTGCGCCTTTGGGATTGAAAGTTGAATAATCTCCAGTTGCCCGACAGATTCATTAACAGCCACTTGAATTCTCAGTAATTCTACCTGAGACACCGCGCCGGTTTTTACCAGCGGTTCCGTCAAAGAGAGTTCTTTTCTTGATAGTTCGGCATTTCTCGCGAGTTTTTGCTCCTCTGCATTTAACTCAGCAAGGGTTTGCTGATGTTGAGACAGCTGCTGATTCAGAATATCGATCGCAGACAGTTGTTCGCGTTGCCGAGCGATGAACAAATTCTGTTCGTTAATGTAGTGATCAAGCCCATCAGCCGAAACATTTGCTGGCGTGCGAAAAGGTAAGTCGTTAGCTTCGGCTTTCAGGCGAGCGATCCTTGCTTCCAGCGCCAGTGAATTGAGCAGGCCTTCGTTAAATGAAGATGCGAATCGGGTGTCGTCCAAAAGTAGTAAGGTCGCCCCTTTCTTGACTAATTGTCCCTCTACAACAAGTACTTCGTTGAGGATGCCGCCTTCGAGATTTTGAATGACTTGCAATTGGCTTGAAGGAATAACCCGACCCTCGGCACGCGCGACTTCGTCCAGAGTTGCAAAATTGGCCCAGATAATCGCTGAAATAAAAAAGATTGCGGTTAACCACAGCACCGCGTGCGCTGCCACGGGCAATGATTCAACTTCAGCGGCATAAGTTTCAGGCATAAAATCAATGTCTGCTTTGTTTACCATGGTTTTTTGTCCGTAGGCGCCGGGAGGATCGATTCTGAAATCATGAGTTGTTATGTCCTGCCAGCATCTTGATGATTTTTTCTTTTGGCCCATCAGCCACAACCTGACCTTCGTTTACGACGATCAAGCGATCTATCAAATCAAGCATTGTCGACTTGTGCGTGATTAAGATTATCGTTTTTTGTTCTATATAAGGTTGCAGAGACGCTATGAACAGTTTCTCGGTGGCGTTATCCATACCGCTGGTTGGTTCATCAAGAATAAGTAGGTTACCTTGGTTTAACAGCGCTCTTGCGATAGCCACTCCTTGTCTTTGGCCACCGGACAAGCGTGTACCTCGCTCACCGACATTCAGGTCATAACCCTCTGGGTGACGGTCAATGAATTCTCCAATGCCGGCAATGTTTGCGGCTGCCAGTATCGCCGTATCGTCTGATAGCGGTGCGCTCATGGCGATGTTTTCCCTCACACTTCCTTCAAACAGCATGACATCTTGTGGTACGTAACTGATTGTTTGGCGAAGGTCTGTTGGGTCTAATTGGTTAATGTCTGTGCCCGATACCAGTATGCTGCCTTCATCTGGCTGATAAAAATGCATCATCAATTTTTGAATCGTGGTTTTACCTGAGCCCATCTTGCCTATGATACCGATTCGCTCGTTTGGTTTTATGCTGAAACTGACATTTGAAATAGCCGGGTTCTGCTGACTTGGGTAACTAAAACTGACATTTCTGAACTCAATCGCGCCATCAAGGTCTGGTCTGTGCAGAAATTTGTGTCCATCCGGACGTTCCACAGGTAGAGACATAACATGATTTATCGCCTTGTATGCGGCGACGGATTGATAGTAACGGTTGAAGATCCCGGCAACTTGGGCCATAGGAGAGAGGCATCTTCCGGTAAGAATTGTGCAAGCAATGAGGCCACCAACTGAAAGGTTTCCATCGATAATGGCGTACACACCTGCTGCGACGATTCCTACGTTCGCGAGTTGTTGTACGACTTGGGTGAAATTCACAGTCACCAGAGCGAGGAGTCGAGACTTAATTGACAGCCGTGCGAGTCGGGCGTTGAATCCTTCCCATTTGCGTTGCATTACACCTTCTGCTCTTGCGCCCTTGATCGCATCAAGTCCCGTAAGCGATTCGATTAACATTGCGTGTTTTTTTGCAGATTCGGCAAACGTTGCGGTAATCACTTCTTCCAATGATCGCTGAACAAAAAAGCTGAAAATAATGATCAACGGTATTGCCGTAAGGGGAACCAGTGCGATATTGCCACCGATGCCATAGATTAGTAGTACAAACAACAGAACAAACGGCAGGTCGATCAGGGTAACGAGAGTGGTAGAGGTGAAAAATTCTCTGAAGCCGTCGAATTCTTGCAAGTTGTTTGCAAATGACCCAACTCTCGTCGGCCGCTCGGACATCTTGATATCCATTACTCTGGAAAAGGTTTTAGAGGAGAGAATGATATCTGCTCGTTTTCCAGCGACATCAATGAAATAACCCCGTAAGGATTTCATCAACAGATCAAAGGCAATGACGATGACAACACCAGAGGCGAGCACCCATAATGTCTCGGTGGCATAGTTCGGTACGACGCGATCATATACGTTCATGATGAACAGTGGTGAAACCAGTGCAAACAGGTTGATGAGTAGTGACGCGACAAGGACCTCTGCATAAATTCCCCGGGACCGTCTGATGGTTGACCAAAACCAGTGCTTTGAGAGAGGCGTATTCTCTGACTCATCTAGGGCAGATAAGTCAGGTTTGAGATACAGACATGATCCCGAGTAAAGATCGGCAAGTTTCTCCATGCTGATGGCTTGGGCTGTTTGGTCATTGATATCCTCGGGAAACAATATCGTCGCCTGATTTTCCTGAGGTGTTAAAGCCGTCAAGATGCAAGCCTTTCCCTCGGAAAGTAGTAATACAACGGGTAGCACAAGCTCCGAGATTTCTCGTAGTTCTTTTGTAACATGAAGAGAGGTGAATCCGGCTTTTTCTGCTGCCCTGACAAATAGGGATGGCGTTAGCTTACCGTTTTCCAGCGGCAAACCTGCAATCAGGCTTTGCGCTGTAAACGGTCTGTGTTGCAGTCTCGTGATGGCAACCAGGGCGTCGAGCAACGGGTCCTGCGCTGTTTTGTTTTTACCAGTGCTAGTTGGGTTGCTCGTCATAGTATCGGGTTTAAGGTCGCGAAAGTGAGCAGTATAGCATTGACTCTTATGTGCCTCGAATCGTTGATTTCAGTGGCTGTCTGGCATTCACGTCGCTGAATCATCTCAGCCAAGGGGTTTGCTTTATGTTATGTTTGATGAGAATTTGGCAGTGGAGATCAGGAGTGGTTTATTTGAAGAGTCTGACCTCTTCGGCAATGATAGCGATATGTTTTTTTGGGTGGTGGGCGCCTGCACATGCCGCTGAATTGGAAGAGGCTCAACTTGCTGCGAGTGAGGGGCGTTATAGTGATGTTGTAAATTTACTCACGGGCGTTTTGGAGGAAAAGGGTCTGGATGAGGCCAGTCGAGTGGTCGCTCATTCGAATCGAGGTATTGCCTATAGTCTGTTAAATGCCTATGCCCTCGCGCGCAAAGATCTAAACGCAGCATTGAAGCTAAACCCAGACCATGCCTTGACGATGAATCATCTTGGATTGCTCGCAGAACAGGTGGAGAAGGACTACGGTGTAGCGGCCGATTATTACGAGCGGTCGTCAGCGCTGGGGTTTTCGGCCAGTCGGGTCAATCTTGCAAAGCTTTTCATGAGTGGTAAGGGTGTTCCGCAGACTGACGAAAAAGCATTCGAGCTGTTACAGCAGGCTGCACTGGAAGAATATGCAATGGCTTATACGCCGCTAGGGGAAATGATGGCTGAGGGCAAAGGCACTAAAAGAAATTCCCGGGCTGCTGTTGCGATGTTTCAAAAATCTGCCTCCGCTGGTATCGCTGACGGTCAGTATGCGCTGGCTGATGCCTATGAGCGAGGCATCGGTGTTGGAGGCAGCAATGCAAAAGCGGCGGAATACTATTTGAAGGCGGCAGTTCAGGGTCATGGAAGAGCGCAGAACTCACTTGGATATCTGTATCGGCGTGGAAGCGGTGTACCTCAGAATTTTCTGGAAGCCGCTAAATGGTATCGACTGGCCGCCGATCAGGGGGTGCCCTCTGCAATGAATCGCTTGGCATGGTTGCTAGCTGGTTGTCCTGAGCCTGAAATTTGTAATGGTGAACTCGCAGTGGAACTCGTGCAGCAGGCTTTTGAACAAAAAGATTTCAATGAAGCAGACCGTGCTAGTTATGAAGATTCGCTTGCGGCGGGGTATGCTCGTTCAGGTCAGTTCGATATGGCGATTGAAACGATGACCCGGACGCTATCAAATCTAAGACCTGGCGACAGGCAATATGCCGGTTTTGCGAGACGCCTAGCGCTTTACCAAACCGGTATTCCTAAACAACTGTAGGTCGTCCGAGCTAGATAATGCTAAACAGTTTTCTTGAGCATCTGCGGGCACACCGCATACCCGTCTCCTTGCGTGAGCATCTTGATCTACAGCATCTGTTTCTGAATCGACTTATCTCTGTTGACGTCAATGAGTTCTATTACCTAAGTCGCCTTTGCCTCATTAAGGACGAGAAGTATTTCGATCGATTCGACAAGGCTTTTGCGGCCTTTTTTGATTCTCTGGCGCAGGAATCCTTTGTCTTGGATGTTGCGACAGACCTTCCGTGGTTTAAGCAACAACTCACGAATGTGATTGGTTTAACTGCTGCGGCTGAAGTTGAGCGAGAGGTACAAGACTATAAAGAACAGGTGACAAGACAGAAGATTGGGGGGCTCTCAAACTCGTCGGATGCAAGCAGCCTCGATGAATCGGCGAGACCAGGGGAAGGCACAGGCGAAGGAGAGGGCGAAGGAGAGGGAGAAGGAGAAGGAGAAGGAGAAGGAGAAGGAGAAGGAGAAGGAGAAGGAGAAGGAGAAGGAGAAGGAGAAGGAGGGACTGAGGGTGAAGGCAGTGATGGAGATGCAGGTGAAGGTCATTCATCAAAGTCCGCTGAAGGTGTCAGGGACGATAGCGACGGAGAGCGCCAACACAGTGCTACAAAAGTATGGGAACTCAGAAGTTTTGAAGAATACGATCCTGATGTAGAACTGGGTACTCGAAATATAAAGATGGCTCTGCGCCGACTAAGAAAGTTTGCTCGTACCAGTTCGTTACTCGAACTCGATCTTCCCGCAACCATTCGATCAACAGCAAAGCAGGCAGGTTTACTCGATATCGTGGAGGTCCCAGAGCGACACAACTCCGTCAAGGTGCTTTTGTTGCTGGATGTCGGTGGTTCTTTGGATGAGTTTGCTATTTTGTGCGAGCAGCTTTTTAGTGCCGCAAGCAGCGAATTCAAGTACATGGAAATTTTTTACTTTCATAATATTTTTTACGAATCGCTTTGGACCTCAAGCACTCGATCACCGGAAAGCAGAATTAAAACAATCGATGTATTAAGGAAGTACGGAAGCGATTATAAAATTATTATTGTTGGTGATGGTAATATGGCCAGACACGAGATTGCTGAAAAGGGTGGCAGTGTCGAGCGTTACAATCCAGAATCCGGAGAGTTATGGCTCCAGCGATTTCAGGAAAGTTTTCGGAAAATCGTGTGGTTAAACCCGACTGAAGAGTCTCGTTGGCTTGATGTCTACACTATCCAAATGTTGCGCCGCCTGATGCCCGGTCAAATGTTCCATCTGAGTGTCAGTGGTATTGAACAGGCGATGAAAAAACTCACGCGGTAATCTGTCGACGATGTTAATCGGGAAGTGCGAGCACCCGCTTGGCAATAATGTTCAATTGGACTTCTGATGTGCCTCCTTCAATAGAGTTAGCTTTAGATCTAAGCCATTCCCGCGTGGTTGAAAGCTCGTTAGCTTTGAATTCATCACCTTCCCAAGCCAAGCTGTTGGTGCCCATCAAGTCGAGCATCACCTCATACCTGTTTTTGTTTTGTTCAGTGCCATAATATTTGAACATCGAAGATGTGGCGCTTGGGCCTGTGCTTAGTTTCGCTTCTTCCGCTGATCTCTTTAGCGTGACGGCAAAGGCCTGGCCGTTCATCTGATGCCGAAGGATGCGGTCACGGAGTGCAGTGTTGGCAATTTTGTTTTTACTCTCTCCAGCGTATCGCTTGGCTTGTTCAGGAATCGAGTTTGCTCCTTTCTTGCTGCTACCTCCCATCCCCATGCCAGATATCATTGTTCGTTCGTGCTGGAGTAGCCGTTTAGCGATGGTCCATCCATCATTGAGAGGCCCAACAAGGTTTTCCCTTGGCACATTAACATCATCAAAAAAAGTTTCGCAGAAAGGTGAGGCGCCACTGATTAGTTGAATGGGTTTGGTTGTCACACCCGTAGTTGTCATGTCAAACAATATAAAACTAATGCCATTGTGTTTTGGTGCGTCAAAGTCTGTTCTGACCAAGCAAAAGATCCAGTCCGCGTGATTTGCATAGGAGGTCCAGACCTTAGAGCCGTTAATGGTGTAGTGATCGCCCTCGAGCACAGCTTTGGTTTGAAGGCTCGCAAGGTCGGATCCTGAACCGGGTTCGCTATACCCTTGGCACCACCGTATTTCTCCACGAACGATACTGGGTAGATGGGCTTGCTTTTGTTCCTCATTTCCGAATTCAAGTAAAACGGGTCCCAGCATGCTGATGCCAAACGAGGTGAGCGCGGGCTTTGCTTTGATTCGTGCAAGCTCCTGTTGCAGCACAAAGTTTTGCTCTTTGTCTAGTCCACCTCCGCCATACTCTGTTGGCCAGGTTGGGCAAGTCCAACCTTTTGCGCCCATCCGTTCGAGCCATAGTCGTGCATCGTCACTGGGAAAGACAGCATTTTTGCCTCCCCAAACAGTTTGGTCGTCTCCTGTTTCGCTGGGTGCACTCCGACCAGCAGTTACCCGCATTGAATCAGGACAGTTTTGCTCAAGCCAGTTTCTGGTGTCTTGTCGGAATGTTTGTAGGGTCTCCAAAATTGCTGCTCCTGGATCAAATTTTGTATCGTGCGTTTAGCGTTTGGTGGCGAGTTAGCGTACTAGTCCATCTCGTGCGTATATTTGATATCAAATCATATCATCGATGATCGTGTCTAATAACCCGCAAGGACACTTCGCGGAAAGTGATTGTTCTGACATTCGCGAATATTCTCCACCATTTGCAAAAGCAGTCGCTCCCTTGATTCCCGCGCTGCCCATGCGTTGTGAGGGGTGACGACAAGATTCGGTAAGTCTTCCGCGAGGAGTATCTCATCCGTGGACGGAGGCTCAGTATTCAGTACGTCGATACCAGCTCCGCGAATAACGCCTTTTTTTAGCGCGGTGATCAGGTCCGGTGAATTTACCAGTCCGCCTCTAGCTGTATTGATGAGGAAAGCTGTGGGTTTCATTAAGGCGAGGGCCGAAGTGTCGACAATCTGCTCGTTGTCAGGCGTCAGCGGGCAGTGCAGGCTAAGATAATCAACCTGTGGAAGCATTTGCTGCCATGCGATCCGCTCTTTAGTATCAGCGCTTTTGGATCCCGGCCGCTCGCAAACCAATATGTTCATGCCAAATGCCCGGGCAACGTCGGCAACAGATCGTCCAAGGTCGCCGTAGCCAAGGATACCAAGTGTCTTACCGGAAAGTTCCTGTATCGGGTGGTCGAGTAAGCAGAACACGTTGCTTTGTTGCCAAGCATGCGCTTTTACATTTTTTTGATATGAAATCAGGTTTGTTGATAGTGCCAACATCAGGGTGATGGTGTGCTGAACAACGGAAGGCGTCGAGTAGCCTTTGGCATTACAAACCTGAATGTTGTTTTTTACACAGTACGCCAAATCAACGTTGTTTGTGCCTGTTGCCATCACGCTGATCATTTTCAGTTTCCGACAGTGCTTCAATTCATCCGGACCTAATCGTATTTTATTAGTCAGCACGACGTCTGCATCAATGATGCGTGCTGCAATTTCATCGGGCTCTGTCGATCCGAATATCTCGATGTTGTTAAAGCAGTTGGTTACGGGACTTAAATCTATATCCTGGCCCAGACTGTCTCCATCCAGTATGACTCCATTCATCGCGGTTACTCTTAATGATTAGGGCAGAACCTGCCAAGTAATTAATAGAGGAAGTTTACTTTAGTTTATGGAAGGCGACTAATTGAAGGTGATTAACCAAAGGCATTTAATTGAATGGAGGCGGTGGCGGGTTGACCGCTTCACGTTCATCGGCGCGGATCTTGCGGGGGAAAGCGCGAAGCACCTGTGCCACGCGCGCCCGGTAATGGTTTTTATTCTGCCAGATCAGGGAATTTATCCGCTAGTGTCTCGTTCCAGGCGGAAACGTTTGATTCTTGGGCAGCGAGTAACGCCTCGAGATCTCCATTTATAATGATTTGCTTGATCTCGTCGCCCTGCTCGACTGCATCAACAACTTCCTGGTCTGCTGCAGACACCACTTCTCCAAAGACAGTGTGTGCGCCATCAAGGTGAGGGGTGGGTACGTGGGTGATAAAAAACTGACTCCCGTTTGTACCTGGACCGGCATTTGCCATCGACAGTTTCCCCGGCGCGTCGTGCCTAAGGTCAGCATGGAATTCGTCAGCAAAATTGTATCCAGGTCCGCCTGTACCGGTACCGAGTGGGCATCCACCTTGAATCATAAAAGAGCCTATGACACGGTGGAAATTCAGACCATTGTAGTAACCTTTGCTTGCCAGGTTTGCAAAGTTGGCGACAGTCATTGGTGCTTCTTCAGGGAAAAAGTTGATGTGAATCGTGCCTTGGGTTGTTTCTATATCTGCTGTGATATTCAAAATTGACTTCCTGTATGTGTATGTCTTGAACGACATGAGTGATTAATGGTGTAGGTGAAATATGGGTTGCGTTGACGAATAATCAACCAGCGAACGACCAATAATTACCTTATTGGTCGAGGCGGTGAAGGGAAAGCTGTTTGAGCTCCTAGCGGTTATTTATGCCGACGTATTCTCGCTGGTGTTCACCGAGGTATAGCTGTCGTGGCCGAGCGATCTTGTAGGGTGCGCTCAGCATTTCATTCCAATGACTGATCCAACCTGGCATGCGCCCAAGGGTAAAGATCACAGTGAACAACTCGGTAGGAATACCGATGGCTTTGAGTGTAATACCTGAATAGAAGTCAATATTGGGATAGAGCTTACGTTCGATAAAGTAATCGTCCTCTCTTGCTATCGTTTCAAGACGTTTAGCAATTTCTAGAAGAGGATCGTCCTTCACGCCGAGTTCCTCGAATACCGCGTGGCATGAAGCTTCCATGACCTTTGCCCGTGGATCGAAGTTTTTGTAAACCCGATGACCAAAGCCCATGAGCTTAAATGGGTCATTCTTGTCTTTTGCTTTGTTCACGTACTCTTCTACCCTGGAGACATCACCTATTTCATTCAGCATATCAAGCACGGCTTCATTTGCGCCGCCGTGAGCAGGTCCCCAAAGCGCACTTACGCCAGCCGAAATCGCTGCGTATGGATTGCAGTCAGTAGAACCCGACATTCTCACCGTTGATGTCGAGGCATTTTGCTCGTGATCTGCATGCAAAATAAAAATTTTGTCCATGGCAGAAGAAATTGTTCGACTGATAGTTGATGGTTTGCCCGTCTCTCCAAAGCACATGTTGAGGAAATTCTCGGCGTAACCAAGACTTGCATCTGGTTCTACAAATGATTCACCACGGCCATGCTTATAGGCCATCGCAGCCAATGTCGGGATCATTGCGATCAATCTGTGCGCAGTTGTCATTCTACTATCTGCGTTAGTGATATCGATCTCTTCATGAAATAGTGCCGCGAGTCCTGATATCGCGGAACCGACCATTGCCATTGGATGAGCACCCTGAGTGAAGCCGTTAAAAATCTGCTGGAATTTGCTATCGATAGTTTGTTTTTCTTTGATGCTTGCGACGAATGTCTGTAACTCAGTTTCGCTTGGGAGCTCGCCGTTAAGCAGCAGTGAGCAAACCTCCAAATGGTTAGAGTTATCCGCCAGCTGTTCAATCTCATAGCCACGATAGAGCAGAACTCCTGCATCTCCATCGATGTAAGTGATAGCTGAGTCGCAACTAGCCGTTGACAGAAAACCGGGATCGTAGGTGAACATGCCCTCGGCGATCAGACCACGAACGTCGATCACATTAGTTCCTTCCTTCGCCTCCATTGTCGGAAGTTCAATGGTTTTGCCATCAATCGTGATTTGTACTTTTTGTATCATTTTGGACTCCCGACCAATTTTTGAGTGCTGGATAATTTCACCGTTGATTCCTAAGTATAACGCTTTTTCTATTCGCTTCGGTCTGAATTGATTAAAAAGGACAGCATCCAAAGGTCTGGCGACCCATTTGCCCTAATTTCAGTGACGTGATCCTACTGTCATTACGGTGCGTATTCTACTGTGCATGATTTCAAAACAGGAGTAGCTTGTAAAGCCTTGCGCCTATTGGTCTTGAACGCGGCTTCGATTGTATTTTGGCTTCATTATATTTATCATTGGCGCGCGAAAACTGTCGCAGTTTTCGCTGCAATAAACTCACTCATAATCTCTCGAACGATAGCCGGGCACGGTTGCTCCTCGCTTGCTGGCGGAGATCTCAATACAGGAAATGCGTTTTGAAAAACGATCATAGGCCGATAAATGTAAATCCCTCGGATTTGTTTGCTTTCGCCTGGCCAATTTCTGCCCTGGCATCCATCACTCACCGTATCGCAGGTGTCGTACTTTTTGTCGGTATAGCCTTTGGGTTGTATGCACTGGATTTGTCATTAGGTTCGGCACAAGGCTTTGAAACCTTGCACATGATGATGAAATCTCCTTTAGGCATGTTTGTTACGTGGGGGCTGCTTTCCGCACTGGCTTACCATTTTGTCGCCGGCATGAAGCACTTGCTTCTTGATCTTGAGTTTGGCGACACGATTGAAGGGAGTAGATTCGCAGCTAGGGCTACTTTGCTCGTTTCAGCTATTTTAATTTTACTTGCAGGCCTTTGGGTCACTCAGGGATAGGAGAGGTTATGGTTACCCAAGTCACCAGTTTTTCGAGAAACGGCTTATCTGACTTTATCGTACAGAGAGTGACAGCCTACGTATTGGCTGCATACACCGTAGTGTTGCTGGGCTTCATACTAACCGCAGGTGGCATGACATATGACATCTGGCGGGAATTTTTTAATCAGACCTGGATGCAGGTCTTTACGCTGTTAGCCCTTTTGTCAACCTGCGCCCACGCATGGGTGGGGATGTGGACGAT
>Ga0233433_10004134_pt1 | contig 11340 bp, 10 predicted proteins | sample SI_122_August201_5_FD_179868 | JGI IMG/M metagenome (GOLD analysis project Ga0233433, IMG submission 179868) | Seawater microbial communities from Saanich Inlet, British Columbia, Canada - SI_122_August2016_100_MG | ecosystem: Environmental > Aquatic > Marine > Inlet | place: Canada: British... | reverse complement strand
TTCGCAAATTTTGCTATTGAATTTGCTGTTGCGGGGCATACAACTATAATACTATTCTCTCTCGATAAATTAATGTGAAGCATTTTTTGTTTAGCTTCATCAGAGTCCATATAGATTTTGCCTATTATATTTTTTTTTAATTGTTTAATATTAGTTAATTTTTTTGCATTATTGGTAAGGATACAATTTATTTCTATTTTTTTTTCTTTTAATATTTTGAGTATATCATAAGATTTTGATACGGCTATTGATCCAGTAATAACAAAAAGTATTTTCACTAATACTTAAACCCTGTATGAATTGAAACTATACCATCAAATAGGTTTATAAATTTTACTGATTTCAATCCTGCATTTTCCATTCTTTTCTTAAGATCTTCTTGATTTGGGAATATATCAATACTCTCATTAAGGTAACTGTAAGCATCACGATTATTGGAAAAAATTTTTCCAAAAAATGGAATAAAATTTGCTTTATAATATGAATAGATATTTGAAATAATAAAAGAGTTTGGTTTGCTAAACTCAAGACAAAAGTATTGCCCTCCTGGTTTCAAAACCCTTAATGCTTCTTTAAAAGACTTATTGATATCAGTTACATTTCTCAAACAAAAAGAAATAAGATATTTATCGTAGGTATTATTTTTAAAGCTTAAATTTTCAGCATTTTGAAGATAAAAATTTACACCTGCTTTTTTAATACGTTTTCTTCCCTCATTAAGCATTTCATTATTTAGATCAACAATATCTATTTTTGCATTAGTGCATTTTTTTTTAATTTCTAGAACAAGATCCCCTGATCCAGAGCCTACATCAATAATAAGTTCTCCATTTAATGGATTAACAACATCTATAAATATTTTTTTCCACAATCTGTGAGCTCCAAAACTCATCACATCATTCATAAAATCATAATTGTTAGCCACATTAGAAAAAACTTTTTGAACTAATATTGTTTTTTCTTTAGGAGTTACCTTCTTATAACCAAAATTTGATAATTTGTTCATTTATGCCTGAATTACCTGAAGTTGAAACAACTGTTAAAAGTTTAAATATATTAAAAAATAAAAAAGTCACTAATCTTAATGTTTATGTAAAAAAATTAAGGTACCCGGTACCATCCATTAGGTTAAAAAGGATAATAAATAGTCATATTACCAATTTAAGAAGAATATCAAAATATGTAATTTTAGATTTTGACAACTTCCATACAATGATTGTGCATTTAGGTATGTCTGGACGGCTAAAAATAGTTACTACTGATAGGTTTAGAGATAAACATGATCATTTAAGTATTAAATTTAATAATAATTCATATTTATTATATAATGATCCACGAAGGTTTGGATTTATTGATATTGTTGAATCAGATAGGTTGACAGACCTTAAATATATTAAAAAGCTAGGCATAGATGCTTTAGATAAAGATTTTTCAATTGATTATTTATTTAAAAAAGTTGAAAAATCTGAGGTATTAATAAAACAGATTTTATTAAATCAATATATAGTAGCTGGTATCGGAAATATTTATGCGAGTGAAATATTGTTTGATGCCAAAGTATCACCTTTGAATAAGGGTAAAGATCTAAATAAGTACCAAATTGGTACAATTATAAAATCTACAAGAAAAATATTAAAAAAAGCTATTTTATTAGGAGGGTCTAGTATCAGTGATTATATTTCACCAGATGGAACCTTAGGAAATTTTCAGAAAAATTTTAAAGTTTATGGAAAAGAAGGGTCTATGATTAGAGGACATGTAATAAAAAAAGTTAATTTATATGGAAGATCAACGTTTTTTTGTCCAAACTTTCAAAAATGATTTCAATATATAAGTTGACTTTCAACTAATTAAATTTATTAGGTTTTTTATATGGCTAATCATAAATCAGCAAAAAAAAGATCTGTTCAATCTAAAGTAAAAAACGCTGTTAATAGTCAATATTTAACTAAAATCAGAACTAATTTAAATAAATTCTATAATTTTTTGAAGGATAATGATGCTGAGGAAGTTCAAAATTCTTTAAAAGAGGTTAATTCTATCATGGCTAAAGCTGTAAAGAAAGGCATTTTAAAAAAACAGTACATGTCTAGAAAGTTATCCTCGTTATCAAATCATATTAAAAAAAATTAATTTTTTTTTTATTTTTTCACTTTTATTCTTGATAAAAATACGTAAAGAGTGTTCATTATCTTTATTATAATTGGTGATTATAATTCTGTTAAAAATTTTTACGTCTTTGATTTTTTTACGTAAAATTTATCATAAAAAAATCAATTATTATTAGGGGGCTAATGACCAACAATTTAGATTTGTCTGAAGAAAAAAATTGGCTCTCTCTTAAAAAAGATTTAAAAAATTCAGTTGGTGACAGTGCATATAATAATTGGTTGAAGCACTTAAGTTTTATATCTTTTGAAAACATCACACTTTCATTTTCGCTACCAACAAAGTTTCTTAGAGATTGGATAGTAAATAATTATTCTGATAAAATAAAAAGTGATTCAAAAAAATATATCAATAACATTGAAGTAATTAAATTTGTTGTTAAGCCTCATGGGGGCAGAATAGTGCCAGGCACTACAAGAACTATTAAAAGTACTGATAATCAATGGAAGTCTACTTTGGATATTAGATCAAATCAGCAATCTTCATACCCAAATGAATTTGGAGCGCCTCTTGATCCACGGTTTACTTTTGATAATTTCGTTGTTGGAAAGCCTAATGAGCTTGCATTTGCTGCATCTCAAAGAATAGCAGAAGCAGATAATGTTTCTTTCAATCCTTTGTTTTTGTATGGCGGTGTTGGTCTTGGTAAAACACATTTAATGCATGCTATTGGCTGGAAGTTAAAAGAATTAAAGCCAGAAAGAAAAGTTATTTATTTATCTGCAGAAAAATTTATGTATCAATTTGTAAGAGCATTAAGATATAAAGATACTTCGGCATTCAAGGAGCAATTTAGATCTATTGATGTTTTAATGATTGATGATGTTCAGTTTATAAGTGGAAAAGATAATACTCAGGAAGAATTTTTTCATACATTCAATGCATTAATTGAGCAAAATAAACAAATTGTTATTTCAGCTGATAAATCACCATCCGATTTAGATGGTGTTCAAGAAAGGTTAAAATCTAGACTAGGATGTGGCTTAGTGGCAGATATTCATCCAACAACATATGAGCTGAGATTAGGAATATTAATTGAAAAAGCTCAAAAAAGAGGTGTTGAAATTCCTGCAAAGGTTTTGGAGTTTTTATCACATAGGATTATCTCTAATGTAAGAGAAATGGAAGGTGCGTTAAATAGGCTGGTAGCTCATGCCACTCTAGTAGGTACATCAATAACAGTTGAAACAGCTCAGGTTGTTCTTCAAGATTTATTGAAGTCTTCAAATAAAAGAATAACAATTGAGGAAATTCAAAAAAAAGTAGCAGAGCACTATAATATTAGAATTACAGATATGCACTCCCCTAGAAGATCACGATCTGTTGCTCGACCTAGACAAATTGCTATGTATTTAGCAAAATCAATTACTTCAAGGTCCCTCCCTGAAATTGGGCGTAAATTTGGTGGGAGAGACCATACTACCGTTATGCATGCAGTTAAAAAAATAGAAGAACTGAAATTACAAGATGTTAATTTTAATGAAGATATTGAACTTTTAAAAAGACTTATAGATTCTTAATTAAAACTTCTTTATATTTTAACTAATGAAATTTATTGTTACCAAACCAGTTATATTTAAAACACTTTCCCATCTCCAAAGTATAGTTAATAAAAAAAATACACTCCCAATACTTTCAAATATTTTAATAGAAGTAGAAAATAATTCTTTAACACTATCTTCAACAGATATGGACATTTCAATTAAAGAAACAATTAATTGTAATGTAATAGAAGAGGGTTCTACAACATTAAATGCTCAAATTATGTTTGACATTGTTAAAAAATTACCTGAAACAAGTGAGGTTGAATTTATTTCTAATGATGGTAAATTATTAACAATAAGATCAAATGTTTCAAAATTTTCATTATCATGTTTGCCAAAAGATGAGTTCCCAATTATTGAAACTTCTTCAAATAATTCTAAGAAATTAAAAGTTAATTCTCAAACTATTCTAAATCTTATAAACAAAACTAAATTTGCGATATCTAATGAAGAAACAAGATATTTTTTAAATGGATTATATTTTAATATAGTAGAAAAAGATAATTTGAGTAATTTGAATTTTGTTGGAACTGATGGTCATAGATTAGCTACTGCCAGTAGTATTATTAATAATTCTATTACTGAAGTTCCTGGAGTTATTATTCCAAAAAAAACAATAAATGAGCTCTCTAAACTACTTTCAGAGAATCATAATGATATAGAAATTGTTATTTCTCTTAATAAAATAATATTTTATATTGATAGATTAATTTTAATTTCTAAATTAATTGATGGTAATTTTCCTGACTACACAAGAGTTATACCAAGTAATAATAATAATCACTTAAAAGTTAATAGATCAAATTTATTGGCTGCAGTTGATAGAGTTAGTACAATAGCAAATGAAAAATCACCATCTATAAAATTTAAACTACTAAAAAATTTAATTAACTTAAGTGCTATAAATAGTGAAAATAGTACTGCAACAGAAGATATAGAAGTTGATTATGATGGAAGTGAAATCGAAATTGGATTTAATTCAAGATATATCATGGATATATTAGATAATCTTGAAAGTGAAGAAATCAAAATTTCTTTCAATGATAATTCTAGCCCTATAATTGTTCAAGAGAAATCAAGTATAGACAATATTTATGTTCTCATGCCTATGAGAGTTTAATATTTGGGACATTTTAAAAATATTTATTTAGTAAATTTTAGAAATTTTGAAAATTATAATTTGAATTTTTCTAACCATTGTAACGTTTTATTTGGAAAAAACGGTTCAGGAAAAACAAATATATTAGAAGGTATCTCTCTTTTCTCAAAAGGAAGAGGGATAAGAAAAGACAAAATGTCAAATATCATAAAAAAAAATTATGAAAACTTTACAATTACTTCTAATTTTCAACATCATGAAATTATTTATAATTTAAAATCGCAAACTAAAAAAATAAACAACAAGATAAAAAAAAATTTATTAATTAATAATGATAATACTAATGAAACTTTAACTAGTTTTTATAAAATATTTCCTTTTTTAACCTTTCTTCCTGAAACAGAAAGGCTGTTTATCTCATCACCATCAAATAGAAGAAATTTTATTGATCAATTAATCTTTACTTATGAGCATGGCTATAATGTATTAATTAATTCTTATAATAAATATCTGCAAGAAAGATCAAGATTACTTAGTAATAACATTTTAGATGAATCGTGGTTAAACGAACTAGAAAAAAATATATCTAGATGTGGTTTAGAGATCTACTCATTAAGAGAAAAACAATTAAGCATACTAGTAAAAAATTTAATTGTTTATTTAAAAAATTTTAATTTATCCTTCAAAATAAATATTAAAATAAATGACCAGTTTTTTGAAAATAAATTAAGTCAGGATTTTTTTGAAAAAGAATTAAAAAATAATAGAAAAATAGATATGTTAACAGGTGGCTCTAAAATAGGGCCTCATAGGTCTGATTATTTTTTTTATGCCAACAAAAACTTTCTTGCTTCTCAGCTATCCACAGGACAGCAAAAAACCTTAATTTTGTTAATATATTTATCTCACTGTAAATATTTAATTGATATACAAAATACAGCTCCAATACTCTTATTAGATGAGGTATGTTCACACCTAGATGAAATAAATAGAAATATTTTACTTAATTTAGTAGAGTCTTTTAATTTACAAGTATTTATGACAGGAACTACAAAAGATTTATTTTCTTTTTTATCAACAAATACTAACTTTTGTAATATAACAAATCAATGAACACTGATATCTATTCTTCTGAATCAATTAAGGTTTTAAAAGGTCTTGAGGCAGTAAGAAAAAGACCAGGTATGTATATCGGAGATACTGATGATGGGTCAGGTCTTCATCAAATGATTTATGAAGTGGTAGACAATTCAATAGATGAAGCTTTAGCAGGATATTGTGATAAGATTGAAGTTTATCTTAATTCAGATGGAACTATAACAGTTACTGATAATGGAAGAGGTATACCTGTAGATATTCATAAATCTGAAGGGATATCTGCAGCTCAGTTAATCATGACTGAATTACATGCTGGCGGTAAGTTTGACCAGAATAGCTACAAAGTATCAGGAGGATTGCATGGAGTTGGTGTTTCAGTAGTTAATGCATTATCTGAAAATTTAGAATTAATAATAAATAGAGATGGAAAAATATATAGAATTAAATTTGAAAATGGGGCTGTTAAGAATGAACTTGAGATTATTGGTGACTCAGAAAAAATTGACAATACATATTTAACAGGAACTTCAATAACCTTCCTTCCATCAACTAATACATTCCAAAATATTGATTTTAATTTTACTACAATTGAGAAGAGACTAAGAGAATTAGCTTTTTTAAATACTGGGGTTAATATAAATTTAAAAGATAAAAGATCATCAGAAATTAAAGAATTAAATTTTAAATATGATGGTGGTATAAATGAGTATGTACAATTTCTAAATAAGGGAAAAAATACTATAATCAGTAAACCTATATTTTTTACAGCAAATAAAAATAATGTTAGTGTAGAATGTTCTTTGCAATGGACTGATAGCTATCATGAAAATACATTATGCTTTACTAATAACATTATTCAAAGAGATGGAGGTACTCATTTAGCTGGATTTAGGGGGGCGCTAACAAGAAGTATAGTGAATTATATAAACAAGAATGCAAAAATTTCAGCAAGTGTGACAGGAGATGATGCTAGGGAAGGCTTAACTTGTATTATTTCAGTTAAATTACCTGATCCAAAATTTTCTAGTCAGACTAAAGACAAGCTTGTTTCTTCTGAGGTTAGACCAGTAGTAGAATCTGTAAGTTTAGATAAATTAGAACAATGGATAGAAGAAAATCCTACAGAAATTAAAAAAGTTATTGATAAAATTGTTGAGGCATCAAACGCAAGAGAGGCTGCAAGAAAAGCTCGTGAATTAACTAGAAGAAAAACTGGTTTAGAAAATACCGCTTTGCCTGGAAAGCTGGCAGATTGTCAGGAAAAAAACCCTGAATTATCTGAGTTGTTTATTGTGGAGGGAGATTCAGCAGGTGGGTCAGCTAAACAGGGTAGAGATAGAAAAAATCAGGCTATATTACCTCTAAGAGGGAAAATACTTAATGTTGAAAGAGCCAATCAAAGACAAATCCTATCTAGTAATGAAATTGGTGTTTTGATAACTGCTATAGGAGCAGGTGTTGGCAATCCAACAGGTGATCAAGATTATGATAAATCTGAAGGTAAGTTTAATATTGATAAAATGAGATATCACAAAATTATTATAATGACGGATGCTGATGTAGATGGAAGCCATATAAGAACTTTATTATTAACATTTTTTTATAGGCATATGAGGCCATTAATAGAAAGTGGAAGATTGTATATAGCTCAACCTCCATTATTTAGATCAAAAAAAGGTAACTCAATTCAATATATAAAAGATGAAAGTGAAATGGAACAACATCTTATTGAGGAAGGGTCTAAAAAATTGATTTATGAAGTTCCAAAAAATAAAAATGAAATCAATCAAATTAGTAGTATTGAATTAATTAAATTATTAAATTTATGTAAAATTGTACAAAAACTAGTTGAAAGACTGACTAGAAGAATTGAAAATAAGTTAGTAATTGAGCAAGCTGCAGTTATTGCTGCACTCAGGGCGGATTCTTATCAAGATATTGAGTTTGGCAAAGAAATTGCTAAATATTTACAACTACGATTAAACACAATTGAACCAAAACTTTGGAAAGTAAATTTTGAAAACTCTTTTTTAAATATTATATATTTACATAGAGGTGTAGAAAAGAAATATATACTTAATCACGACTTCTTATTTACTCCTGAAGCTAAATCACTCAACGAATTACGAAAAAAATTAATGGAAAATTTTGGTTTACTTAAAAATGGTTGTGCGGGTATATTAAAACAAGGGGATGTTGAGTATAAGATCAATGGGCCAGTAGATTTAATTGAGACAGTTTTAAATATAGGAAAACAAGGTCTTCAAATTAACAGATATAAAGGCTTAGGAGAAATGAACCCAGATCAACTATGGGAAACAACACTTGATAAAAATTATAGATCTTTATTAAAAGTAAAATTAGATGAAGTCGATCAAGCAAATGCAATATTTGAGACATTGATGGGTGAAGTTACTGAAGGTAGAAAAAACTTTATTCAAGAAAACTCACTAAAAGTCGCAAATTTGGATATTTAATTTAAATTTTCTAAGTGAATACTGTCTTATTAGCAAATATAATTAAAATTAGGTGGTTAGCGATATTAGGGCAGTTGATTACTTTGTTGGTTATTACTTTTATTTTAAATTATTCCATTCCATTTATGGAGTCTATATTTGTAGTTTCACTTTCTTTGTTAGTAAATGTGTTATCATATTTTTTACAAAAAAAAAATCCTACCTTAAGTTATAAAAAAACTTTTATTTTTTTGATTTATGATATTACACAGTTGATAGCATTAATATATTTAACTGGGGGAATGTTTAATCCTTTCATTATTTTAATTTTAGCACCAATAATAATATCAGCATCATATTTACCTGCTTTTTGGACTATTTTACTCAGCTTATATTCAATATTGCTTATTTTCTTTATCAATGTTTATTCCATTCCATTTAACTGGAATCAAACGTTTATAACTCCACCAATATATAATTTAGGAATATTGGTAGCGCTTATAATTACAATAATTTTTATAGCTATCTATGCTTATTTATTTGCTAGTTCTGCAAGAAAAATATCTAATGCTCTTTCTGAAGCAAAACTTCAACTTTCCAATCAAAAAAAAACTACAGAAGTTGCTTATTTAAGTGCAGCTGCTGTACATGAATTAAGTACACCTTTAAATACAATATTTCTTGTTATTAATGATTTAATTAATGAAAAAGTATTTATGAAAAATACTTTTTTAATGAAAGATATAAAGTTATTAAAGTCTCAAGCAGAACGTTGTAAACAAATACTTTTAAGGTTATCAAAAAATCCAAATAATTTAAAAGATAATTTTTTTGAGAAAATCAAAATAATTGATTTAATTAAAATAAATTTTGATAAATTTAATGATAATAAAATATTATCTATTTCTTATAATAATTTTGATAAAGAATATAAAATTTTTTTTAAAGATGAAATAAATTACGCTTTAGGCAATATTATACAAAACTCTATATTATATTCAAATTCTAAAATTAAAATATTTCTTGAGTTAAATAAAGACAATTTTTTTATTAAGATTGAAGATGATGGAACTGGTTTTGCAAAAGATGTCTTAGATAAATTAGGGGAACCTTATATATCTAAAAATAAAAAAGGTATGGGTTTAGGCATTTTTATTGCAAAAAACTTAATAGAAAATATGAAAGGTGAAATAGCTTTTTATAATTCTAAGAATAATAATGCTATTGTTGAAATAAAATTTGATAAAGCTATTTTAATATTATGATAAAAAAATTAATTATTATTGATGACGATACACCCTTTAGAGAAAGGCTTGCTAGATCTATGGAAAAAAAAGGTTTTTTTGTAGAAACATCATTCAATTATAAAGATGGTTTAAATCGATGCCATAATGAAAAATATGATTATGCTATTGTGGATATGAGGCTTGAAGATGGCTCTGGTTTAGAGCTAATAAAGCAGATTAAACACATTTCTCCAAAAACTAAGGCCTTATTGTTAACTGGTTATGGTAATATTGCTACTGCTGTTGCAGCAATTAAAACTGGTGCAATTGATTATTTACCAAAACCTGCCGAAATAGATCAAATCTATGATGCTCTTACTAATGCAGATGAAGTATTGCCACCTCCTCCAGAAAATCCTATGACAGCTGATAGAATAAGATGGGAGCACATACAAAGAGTATTTATACTATGTAAAAGAAATGTTTCAGAAACAGCAAGACGATTAAGGATGCACCGAAGAACTTTACAAAGGATATTAAACAAACATGCTCCAAGAGAGTAATATAAATTTATCAATAATTGTTCCTGTTTATAATGAGGAACTTTATCTGCCTAATTTATTTAAAGATATTAAGATATACTTTAATGAGAAAAATATTGAAATAATTTTTGTTAATGATGGTTCATTTGATAGTTCTAAAAATATATTAGAGGATTTTAAAAAACAAGAATATGTATTTGATTTAAAACTTATTAACTTAAAAAAAAATAAAGGAAAGGGCTATGCTGTTAAAAAAGGATTAGAGATTTGTAGTGGAAATTATATCCTTTTACAGGATGCGGATCTTGAGCTAGATATTAAAGACTCAAAAGAAATTTATGAAATTATTAAAAATGATGAAAAAATACAATGTATATTTGGTAGCAGATATTTATCTGGAAAATTAAAAAAACATAGTTATTTTTTTAATAAAATAATTGGAAAATTTAATACATTTCTTTTTAATTTATTTTTTAGACAATCTTTAACTGATGTTCATTGTGGATTAAAAATTTTTCATAGAGATGTTTATAATAAAATAAAATTATCTTTTAACGATTTTGGGCTAGAAATAGATATTGCTTCACAAATTATAAAACATAATTTTTATATTTACGAAGTTGGCGTATCATATTTTTCAAGAACAGTTAGGGATGGGAAAAAAATTACATGGGTAGATGGAATTAAATCATATTATTATCTTTTTAAAGTAAGATTTATAGATAATTCATTATCAACACTAATTTCAATTATCTGTTCTTCTATGTATATGTCATTTGTTGGTACTTATTTTGGTATGGGTTTAGGAAAAACTATATTTATAATATTATTTTTTCTAATTGGTCTTATAATTGGCTTGCATACAAAAATTATTTCTACTTTGATAATTTTCTTATTTATTTATGTTGGATCTTTTTTTGGCAAAGGTCAAGGTCAGGCTTTATCAGTTCTTGTATTTTTTATTTTAGCATTATTTATAGTAAAAAAGATAAGGAAATTTAATAACAATAAAAAATTTTCTAGTTTATTTTAATTCTATTTAAACTTATGCATAAGCTTATTATGTAAAAGGTTAGAACCCCATTCCAATTTTTTATTAAACTACCTGTTGACATAATAGGCCAAAATAAAATAATTAAAGATGCGATAGAAATTAATTTAAAAATAGTTTGATTAGTCCCATTAATTAAAAAATATAATATAGAA
>Ga0233433_10004133_pt1 | contig 11341 bp, 10 predicted proteins | sample SI_122_August201_5_FD_179868 | JGI IMG/M metagenome (GOLD analysis project Ga0233433, IMG submission 179868) | Seawater microbial communities from Saanich Inlet, British Columbia, Canada - SI_122_August2016_100_MG | ecosystem: Environmental > Aquatic > Marine > Inlet | place: Canada: British... | reverse complement strand
GATTTAGATGATCTAACTGATAAAAACATTCAATATCCTGCATCGAGCGATTATTTAAAAGAAGAAAAAATTATTGAAATACAACAAAAATTTAAAAAAAGATATAAAAAATTATATTCAATCTTAAATGATGAAAATGATATTGTTGTTTTTTTACGTATTGAAAATTATGAAAATCCTAATTGGAAAGATGATCTTAATCAACTTACTGAAATTTTAAGTAAATTTAATAATAAAAATAAATATTTAATTTATACTCAAAAAAATATTGATAAAGATTTAGATTTTTTTAATTTATATCAATTTAATTATAATTATAATATTCCTGTTATGTTACATTCTTATTTATTTGATGAAAAAATAACAATTAATGAAAATGAAAATAAAAAATTTAAACATTTAATCGAATCATTTGAAACATTATTAAATAATTGTATTTATATTGATATTAATAATGAAATTAAACCTTATTATTATGATTCAGAAAATTTATTGCTTATTCAATTTGATAATTTAAACTCAATTATACAAGCCACATATTTAGATTCTAAATATATTGAACTTATTTTAGAAGATGAAGAATATATTTTTTTAAAAAATGATAATGATAATATTTATAATTCTATTTCTTAAAAAATACCAAAATAATTTAACGCATTTTTTGCTGCATTTTGTTCTGCTTCTGTTTTATTTGTACCTGTCCCTTTACCTATTACTTTTCCATATGTGTCTTTTACACAATATACCTTCTTTTTATTGGTTTGACCTATATTATTAACTTTATTTTCCTCACTAATCTTTTCATATATTGGATATTTACCATTAAAGTTTTTCTGAAAATATATCATTAATTTATTTTTATAATTATCATCTTCATTTATAATTTCAGTCCAATCAACATAATTCTCCATTAAATATACCATGAAACAATTTACTTTTTCATAAGCATAAGCAACACCATGTTTAATATTGAATTCTTCAAAAAGAGCAGAAATAAATGCTTCAAACGCATCTTCTAATATTTTAGCATTTTTTCGACCATTAAAAATAATTTCAACATGTCGTGATAATATAATATGTTTATCAAAATTTAATATTAATGCAAATTTACTTAATCCTTCTGTTTTTACAATTCTTGAACGAATACGTGTTAAAAATCCTTCATCTTTTGTTGTATATCGTTTAAATAAATAATAACCTACAATCGATTGAATAAAACCATCTCCTACAAATTCAATTTTTTCACTTGATTCATCTTGTAATTTCATTATTTGTTTATTATCATTAAAATCTAAACCATTTATATCTCCAAAATATTTTTCATTTTTTTCAAAATTACTTGTTTTTGAATATGATTTATGAACAAATGCTTTTTGAAATAATTCTAAATGAGTAATATCTTCTTCTAATCCACCAATAGATAGAATATTTTTTACATCTTGTATTGTTAATTGTTTATTAGTGCTATTAGCAATTGGATATATCTTTTTACCGTCTTTAATTTGATATTCATTTTCATAATTTTCTTGTTCAATCATTTTTATATATTTAAATTATATAAACTATTCTTTAAGTTTTAAGTTATTTTCATTTTTTTTAATTTAAAAAGAAATTAATACTAATTTTTAAGAAATGGGTATTTCTATAAAAATTGATAATCGGGAAAAAGATTTAATTCTTGAGTGTGAAAATAGAAATATTGATATTATTAAACAAAATTTAGATATATCTGATATACATATTATAAATCAACATGAAAATCATGAAGATATTCTTGTAATTATAGAAAGAAAAACATATGATGATTTAAGCACATCTATTAAAGATGGTCGATATAAAGAACAAAAGAATAGAATGATTCATAGTATTTCATCTAATGTACGCAAAATTTATTTATTTGAAGGAAATACAAGAGAATTTAAATTAAAATCATCAGTATTAGAAGGTACAATTATAAATACAATCATTCGTGATAATATTCATATTTATGTTTCTAAAAATTTAGATCACACAATTAAATTTATATTAAATATTGTAAAAAATATTGATAAATATAAAGATTCAATCATTAATAATCATCATGAAATAAATACAAATGAATCATTAATACATGTAACAAAAAAAAAGAATATGAATGGTGATTCATGTTTTATTAATATGATGAGTGGAATACCAGGTATATCAAATAAAACAGCTGAAATATTTTTAGAAAAATATAAAAGTATTCAAAAGATGTTATTTTATTTTCAATTTGAATTAGAAAATAAAAAAGATTTAATTATTCAAGATTTAGAAAATATAAAAATAGGATCAAATCAACGTAAGTTAGGTTCTAAATATGCTGAAAAGATTTATTGTTTCATTTATAATATTAAATAATTTAAAAAAAAATATTATTATTTTTAATATTATTTATTTATATATGTATAAAAATAATATTTTATCATTAAATAAATATTTTTCAAAAGATTTAATATTTTTTATAAAAATAATATTTATTTTATTAATTATTTATTTTTTGTTTTTTTATCTAAATAACTCATCATATCAAGAGTATTTTGTATCAAATAATTTTAATGAATTTAAATATTTTAGATGCGATGATAAAAAAATTGGAAAAATAACAGGTGAAATATTAGATAAATATAATATTCAAAAAGAAAATAATAATTGGAATATTTATGTGCCTTGTGGTTATAATTTAGTTGAACAAGAATTAATGACTATTAATTTAAACAATACAAGTAATAAAAATAAAAAATTTATTTTTGGTATTAATGGGTGTGATAATATTGTAAGTAAAAATAAAATATGGGAATCATTAGTGAAATGTTATGGATTAGATAAAGCATCTACATTAATGCCGGAATCATTTGTATTAGGTAAAAATATTGATTTTAGTAAATTCAAAAAAAAATTCAAACCCACTAATATTTATATTTTAAAAAAAAATATTCAACGTAAAGAAGGTCTAAAATTAACAAGTGATTATAATGAAATTATAAATGCTTATCAAGAAAATTATCGTGTTGCACAATTATATTTAAAAAATTTATATTTAATTAATAAAAGAAAAGTAAATTTAAGAATATATTTATTGGTTGTATGTAAAAATAATAAAAAATATTTTTATATATCAAAGATAGGTAAATGTATATATACAAAAAAAGAATATAATGATGATAATTTTGATTTTGAATCGAATATAACAAGTTATCATTTAGATATGAATGTATATAAAAGTAATCCTCGATCATTTGAAGAATTATATGAGTATATAAATAAAAAAGAGGGTAATCAATTTGCTGGATTTAATTTAGGTAAAAAAATTTATGATTTAATGGTTGATGTTTCAAAATGTATAAGTCATTCAATATTTCAGAGTCCAAATTTAATGAAGAGTACAACATTTCAAATATTTGGTGCGGATGTTATATTTGATTCAAATCTTCATCCTTATTTACTTGAATTTAATAAAGGTCCAGATATGATACCACGTGATGATATAGATAAAGAAATGAAAACAACTGTACAAGAAGATATGTTTAAAACAGTTGGTTTATTACCAAAAGATAATAAAGAGAATGTATTTACAGAAATATATCACACTTAAAAATAATAATTTATATTTTTATATCATATATATATAATGGTTTATTATATATTTATTATCTTTATTATTTTTATAATTATTAATCAATATTTAAATAATAAGGAACATTTTTTAACTGTTTTTGAAACATTAAATGAAATAATATCACCTAAAATATCAAATAAACAAATAATAATTAAAGATATTAAAGATGATAAAAATGAATTAATTAAAGAAGAAAATAATCATAAAAATTATATTATTTATGTAGAAAAAGAAGAATATAAAAACAAAATAGAATATGTATTTAAAAATAAATTAAATAAAGAATTTTTAAAAATTAAAATAAATAATAAACAAAAAATAATTTTAACAACACTAAATAATAGAAAGATAGGAAAATTAATATCTCAAAAATATAATAAATATATATTTGATTTTAATTTAATTTATAAAAAAAAATATATTTTTGAAATAAAAGATAATTTTAATGTTATTAAAATTTATAGTTTTAATAAATATTATACTATTTATTATTTAAAAAGAACAAATAAAAATAAATATGAATGTTATTTGTTTGATAAAAAAATTGGAACTATAGAAAAAGATAATAATGAATATAAAATTGAATTTAAAAAAAAATATTTTAAAACATTTTATTTATTTAGTAGTGCGTTTATTCTGATGACTTCATAATATCATTAAATGCTTTTTTCTTTATTAAGAAATTAAAAAACTTTTTTTCTTCAGTACTTAGGCCCCAATCATTATAAATTTCATAACTATTAAAAAAATGATTATCTTTCGAATATAATATTAATGATAAAAACATTAAAAAATGTAAATTACAATTATAAATTTGAATATTTTTTAAGATTTTTTTTAAATAATTTATAAAATAAGGATTTAAATAAATAGAAATATGATTGGAAGATTTTTCATTCTTTTTATAATAAAAATTACCTATATATTTTTTTTCAACTAAATCTTTATTTAACTTAATAATATTTTCTATATTATTTGTTACAAATAATAAATATGTTTTATCTTGTTTTTCTAGATATTTATTATTAGTAATAACAAGTGTGGGTTTATCATGATTAATTATTTTATATTGATTATTTATTGTATAAGTAATATTACACATATCTAATTTAAAAAAATCTTTGATTTGTGGATTATCAAAAGAGAATATATTAAAGTTAATTTTATTTAATTTATTTAAAACATAATAATAATTTTTATATAATAATTGATCTAAATAATTATCTATATAAACCCGTTGATCAAATAAAGAAATATGTTTTAATAAATTGAGTTGTGGAGTACTTTTATGAATAATATTATTTTGTGTATTTAATTGTTGTTGATCAGAAATCATTCTATATTTTTTATAATATTTTGTAGTATAAAAGTCTAAACCAGTTATATAAAGTAATTTTAAATCATATGAAAGTAAATCTACAATTGCGCATGTACCAGTAAAAGGACGTGTTTGAATGGATCTTTCTAATGATTTATAACTATTTAAATCCATTGTTTTAAAAGGAATTCCAAAATTATTTCTTTTAATATAATTTAAAATATCATTTCTAAATAATTCAATTTCAACTGGATAAGGGCAACTTAAAAATTGTATTTGATGTTCTTTTAAAAAACGATTACTGAATTTATTTTGTCCAGGAAAATCACTTATATTTAAAGAATTATATAAAATAGATGTTTTTGTACCAATATCATTTTTCATATCTTTAGGTAAAGGTAATGATTTGTTTAATCGAACAACAATATCAAATTTATCTATTATATCACCTTTTCCAGTTCCTATAATGGATTCAGCAGGACCAACTAATGCGACTGTTTTATTTTTTAAAAAATCAGAATATAATTGTTTATATTTATTTAAAAAATTTTTAATAACATCTAAATGATTCATTAACATATGTTGGTTAGGATTTACAATTAATTGATTTTTACATTTTAATTTATGATCATGATATTTATAAACAGAAATTAATTTACTGCAGTACTTACATTGTTTTTTATTTTTTTCATTATTGCTCATGAAAAACTAAGTAATAATAATATATTAATAATTTAATTTTACCGTAAATAAAATAAAAACATTGGTATAAATTATAATGGCTAAAGTAAAAAAAACAATTATACGAAATGACAATACAATTAATGCAGTTTATATTTTAAAAATATTTAAAAATAATAATTATCAATTCACCACTTTACAAAAAAGAAATGGATGTTATGCTGTTCTATCGCGTTCATCTGGTGTTTGTAATAAATCAAATTAAATTATCTTTAATATCTATTTATTCTTAGTTTTATAGAATAATATTTTATCAATATAATGAAAAATAGTAATAATTATTATTTTTTAATATTTTATATCAACTATTTTCTTTATAAAAATAGTTTTGCTCATTTCTGCATTAAGGTTTCTCATTTTGCATTAAAAAAAATTTAATGGAAAAGTTTGATATAGAAAAAATATTAAATACAAATATTGATGTTTTTTTCATTAAAAAATATTTTGCTCATTTTTGCATTAAAAAAAAAACACTTTTTTGCAAGTTTTAGTTTACAAAAAATAAAAATATGAAAAAAAAAAATTTACGTTTCTTCAAAAAAAATTTTAAAACACGTTTTTTTTTTTAATGCAAAATGAGCAATATTTTGCTTTTTTACTTTTTTGCTTTTTTACTTTTTTACTTTTTTTAAAAAAAATATGATCATTTTTCTTATTAAAGTAATCAAAAATATGCAGTTTTGATAAAAAACAAAAACATCATATCATTATACACATCTACCATTTTTATTGGTGTTTTTTTTGAAAAAAAAAATAAAAATATTTGATAGTTTTTCATTGTAAAAAAAATAATGCAAAAATGAGCAAAATGCAAAAAACGTTATCGACACAAAATCAAAAATTCATTTTTTGCTTTGCAATATTTATTATAGTGATAGGTAATAAAAGTAAACTTAAAAAGTTAAAAATTTTTTTTAATGCAAAATGAGCAAAACGGTGTTTTGCATGCCGTGTGCCAGTTTTTTGAAACCCGTTAGCGTGTCAGATTTAAAAATTGGCGTACGCGATTTTTTTTTCAAAAGTGCTTTATGTGTCAGATTTTTTTTTACCCCTTTTTTGCACATTTTACCTGTTTTTGCAAAAAAAAAGTGCAAAAAAACACTTTTTTCTTAAAATTAGTGTGTCGTATTTTTAGTGCAAATCCGAAAAACTGCTTAGGGTGTGACGGTTTTTCTGAAAAAAAAATGACAAAAAAAGTACCTATTTTTTAACAAAAAAAGGCTTAGTGTGTTAGATTTTTAAAATATTCGGACACATCTCTGTACTTGCAAAAACGTCATCCGCTAAAAGACAGGAACTTTATTTTTTATGTAAAACGCAGGTAAAAAACACGACACATAAAATTTTGTCAGAAGAAATGCTTAGGGTGTAACGGTTTTTCTGAAAAAAAAATGGAAAAAAAAACCAAGTTATGTGTTGTGTTTGCAAAAAAAACACGACACATAAAAAAAGTGACACAGGTACTTTGTACTGATTTTTCTGCAAATTAGCAGTTGCACACCTTTTAACCTATACTTTTTTTGCTTTTTTGCTTTTTTGCTTTTTTGCTTTTTTACTTTTTTACTTTCTAACTTTTTACTTAAAAATCGTATTTATTTATAAAAAAATATTTATGTAAAATAGATTTAATGAAAAAAGAGACAATAAAAAAAAAATTAAGTGAACAATGATATATTTTATCTTATATTGATAAAACGATAAAAAAAGTAAAAAGTAAAATAAAAAGTAAAAAAAATATATACACCTTTGGAATTTTCAAATGAACATTTAAAATGTTGATTTATAATAATAATTTATTTTTAAACTTTCAACAAATTTTTCAATTTCAGTATCTTTATTAATAATTTTTGGAATAATTAAATCATAATTTCTATTTGAGATTTGTAAATTTTTTTTTTTGGTATGATATTTTATAGGAGCATATTCAGTTATATTTAAATTATATATGGTTTTAAGAAATTCTAAAAATTTTTTATTATCATTCTGTAAATCTTCAAGATTAATGAATACAGAATTATTAACATTTTCATAAAAATTTAAATAACTTTTTATTTTAGCAATTCTTAAATTTATAATATTTCGTTGTTCAGATTTATATATATTTCACTCATATATTACTTAATTATATATATTTTTTTTGTAAAATTTAATTTTAGTGTTCATTTGAAAATTCCAAAAGTGTAAAAAAAAATTACTTTTTTACTTAAGTAAAAAATAATATGAGTATAATAGAAGAAAGTAAAAATGTATTATTACAAATGTGTAAAATGTAATCATATTACAAAGCAAAAAATAGAAATGAAACGTCATTTGAATCGAAAATTTAAATGTCAAAATATTAATGAAATTGAATCCGATGATGAATATTTTATATTTGAACAATCACTTATACGTAATAAATTAAATAAAGATCAATCATTCGATAAATTAAAAGAAGAATCAGATAAACAACAATTAATTATGATAAATAAATTATCAAATTTTGAATGTCAAAATTGTAATGCTCATTTTTTAGATAAAGATAAATATGATATTCATATTCAAGAAAAATATTGTTTTCAAAAAAATCAATCCATTACTAATATATTAAATCAGCAAAATATTATCAATATTAATTTTCAAGTTTTAAAACCATTCGACGAAGAATGGGACACAGGAAATATAGATTATGCTTTAAAACATATATTATTAATGTCTTCTTTAAAATATACTAAAACACTTGAACATATTTTAAAAAATGAAAATAATTTAAATGTATTTATTGAAAATTTGGATTCTGAAACAGGAATTGTATACGCAAATAAAAATGAAAAATTTAAAGAAATGTCAATTAAAGATATTGTTGATATTACAATGGAAAAAATATCAAAACATTTACAAAATTTTCATGATCAAATCATGAATCAAAACATGTACCAAATAGATAATGATTATCTAACAGATGAAAAACAATCCATTATTACAAAATTAGATGAATATAAAAATAATAAAAATGTTCAAGAAAAAGTTCAAAGTTTTTTAACAAAAATTTTTAACTCAAAGAAAAAAGATTCAATTCGTATATTTAAAGAACTGATTGATAAAGATAAAAAATCATTATTAGATGGTTATTAATATAAAATTATTTTTTGATAAACCATTTTTTTAAATTATTATTTTTTTTATATTTCTGTTCGTTTTTTTCAAAAACTTGAGATGAACATGAATCATATTCAAATAAATCATTCATTGTAATGTCTTTATTTATTTTTTTAGATGATGATCCTTTATTTTCCATTTGAATGAATTGATTCATATCAATCCCATCATATTTATCAAAATTATAAATGGATGATGTTCTTTCTAATTCAATACCTTTAGATACACCTTTTTTTGCTAAATGATCTACAATTTCATTGTTTTTAGAATGAATATCATCTTTATTTGTATGGGCTCGTATTTTAATAAGTTGTAGATTATATTTTCTCTTTATTTTTAAAGCCTTAATTATTAAATCTTTATTTAAAACCTCTTGTCCATCTTTCATATAATTATTTCTTTCATAATTTTCACCTGTTTTATCAAATATATATATAGAATATTGAGAATCTGTAATCATTATTATCTCTTTTTTTAAATCATCCTCAGTTAAATAATCAAATGTTTTAAGAATTGCAGTTAATTCAGCACGATTATTCGTTTGTTTCTGATTTAATAATGGCTCACTAATTTTTAAATTCTTTTGAGGAATGTAAATACCATATCCTGCCTTAAAAATACCATTCTTAAATTTAATACAACTACCATCACTATATACAAAAATACGATTATCTTGTTCATTCAAAAGATCTTCTAATTTTTTCTCATTTTTTTTATCAATATTGTGTTTAAAATTATTTGAAAACCCTTTTTTAGTATCTATAGAAAAACCATTTTTTAAAAAAAGTTGAGCATCTTTTATATTTTCAAACTTCTTGAAAATAGGTTTAGAAAATCCATCAATTTGAGATTTACAATCATTCCAATTTGAATAAATTCCAGGTTTTTTTCCAGCATGTACAGCATAATATTTCATATTAATTTAATATTCTATATTAATATTTATTATTATTTTTTTAAATAAATTAAAATCAATTTTATTTAAAATAAAATATTATTATATATTATAATATGATTGGAGGAGTTGCTGACGAAAGACACTTCAGAGTAGTAGAATTAAACGGAAAAAAAGTAAATATTGGTGGTGTTTCCATTACCCCCAGCGGTGGACCAAGCAGTGCTGCCCGCAAACTTTTAACCTCAATTGCACACGAAAAAGGATTAAAAGGAATGAAAAAACTTGATTTAGGTACAGTTCATTTCAAAATTCAAGAATATACAAGAGGCTCTAAACAAAAAGTATATGGTCCTTATACAGGAAGTTATCGCAAAAAAACCCCTGCTGAAATTAAAAAATCTGCTATTGCCGGTGGTAAAGTTCTTTTAAAACTTACCCCTGAAATTAAATTAAGCAAAAAATCAAACCATAAAAAAACAAATAACAAAAAAACAAATAAAAAAAAATAAATTAAATAAATTTATTTAAGAAATTTTATCCAATAATTTATATTTATTTTTTATAAATATATTTATAAACCACCATTAATCATAATTTGATTTAAATAATCATCATCATAGTTTTTATCATCATATTTAATATTTTTATCTATTTTTATTTTTTGTTCAGTAAATGATTGATGATTTATATTTTTTTGAATAGGTTGAATATATTCATAATATTTAATTATCTTTATTTTTTTAACCAAGACACGGACAGGTTTATTCATATTCTTATTTAAAATTATAAATTTGATTTTAACTTCTTTTTTTTTAAAAAATTCAAATAATGATTATTGATTGAATGAATATAAGAAAATATTAACATATAATTGATAGATGACTGAATTTTTATCAAAATTTAAACAAGTTGAATCATTTAAATTAAATTACAATGAAGAACAACTTGCTTTTATTCAATCAAAAATTGAAAATAGTTGTTTATTAGGAATTCCAGGAGGAGGAAAAACAGCATCAATTATTGGGAAGATTTTATACCATTTCAATATAGGTCATATAAAAAAAAACAATGAATTTTTAATTGCATCATTTAGTCGTCGTGCTTGCCATGATTTTATAACTAAAGGTCAAAAACAACATAAAAAATTATTTAATAGTAGAAATATATGTACATTACATTCAATTGCGGGAAAAATAATGCATAAATTAACAGAAAAAAAATCATCATCACAAGACACGGTGATTATTGCTGCATCTGAAATTATTTTTCAAAAAAAGGATGAATGTCTTAATATGACAGAATTTAAAAGTTTAAAAGTCATATTTGTAGATGAAGCCCAAGATATTTCTGAAATACAATATCAACTTATACAAAATATATCTAAAATAACACAATGTGCAGTAATTATGGTGGGAGATCCAAATCAAAATATATATCAATTTCAAAATGGTTGTGATCGTTTTTTAATGGAACATTCAACAAATAAATATCATTTGATAAAAAATTATCGATCTTCAAAACAAATTGTTGATTTTGTGAATCAATTTAAACCATGGGAATTATTAACACAAAATATGATAAGTACAAAAAAAAAAGATAATAATAAACC
>Ga0233433_10004132_pt1 | contig 11343 bp, 6 predicted proteins | sample SI_122_August201_5_FD_179868 | JGI IMG/M metagenome (GOLD analysis project Ga0233433, IMG submission 179868) | Seawater microbial communities from Saanich Inlet, British Columbia, Canada - SI_122_August2016_100_MG | ecosystem: Environmental > Aquatic > Marine > Inlet | place: Canada: British... | reverse complement strand
ATGACATTGATCACGATGGATCTTGAGCCATCGACAAACGCTTTGGTCGCTGGGGAAATTGATGCTTTCTTTCTCGTAACCGGAGCTCCCGCGTTGGCGGTGCAAGATTTGGCTGAGCGTACGGACATATCCTTCGTGCCGATCGATGGGCCAGTCGCCAACCAGCTGGCAAAGATATTCCCCTTTTTCTCCGTCGGGGTCATTCCTGGAGGGGTGTACGGCGACAACGCTGAGACCCCAACCCTTGATGTCGGGGCCGTATTGGTGGCGCGCGCTGACATGTCTGATGAATTGGCCTACGGCGTGACGCGAGCAATTTGGCATCCCAATACCGCGCCTCTGCTCGCCAATGGGCATCCTAGGGCCAAGCTTATGAGTCTCGCTCAGGCTGCACAGGGCATTGGATTCAAGATTCATCCGGGGGCCCGGCGGTACTATGTGGAGCAGGGTATTTTGCCCGTACCTGCAACAGACCAAGCCAACGTGGTCGACCGACCCAATTCAATTCGTTAGCCTCTGCGGCGTCTCCTAGAAAGGCTGTTATTATGTCTCCGTTGCCGCTTGTTGAGTCTGACGACAACGCAATTCCTTTAACGCTTATCACTGATGTTAAACTTGATGACTGGCGCAATGCCCAGGCAGATGCAGTTAAGGCATGGCTATCGGCGACAGGGTTTTCCGGCAAAGCGGGCGAGATATGCCTGATGCCCCGAGACGACGGTACGGTCGCGAGCGTGATGGTCGGTCTCGGCGACGGAGAAGATAAATGGGCGGCCGGTCGTTTGGCGCGTTCGTTGCCGGAGGGCACCTACCGACTGGATCAAATTGTGGGCGTTCAAGATAAGGATAAAAACCAGACCGCCACTTGGGTTGCGCTGGCCTGGTGTCTCGGTGCCTATCGTTTTGATCGTTATAAAACTGAACCGTCTTCGCTGGCAGCTGTCTTGGTTTGGCCCGACGAGGTTGACCGCGGATATGTAGAGGGTGCCGCCGAAGCTGCTATTTTGACACGCGACCTCATCAATACACCGGCAGAAGACATGGGTCCTGACGCGCTGGCGGCAGCCGCTGAAGCATTGGCCACTGAACACGGTGCCGTCGTCAAACTCACAATCGGTGATGACCTGTTGTCAGAAAATTACCCAGCCATTCACGCCGTCGGCCGCGCGGCTGACGTGGCACCGCGGTTGATCGACATGGTCTGGGGTGAGGCAGACGCACCGAAGGTCACATTGGTCGGGAAGGGTGTGTGTTTTGACTCTGGTGGCCTCGACATCAAGCCATCGAGCGGCATGCGTTGGATGAAGAAGGATATGGGCGGTGGCGCGACGGTGCTGGGGCTGGCCGACTGGATTATGCGGGCCAAGCTTCCGGTGCGGTTGCGGGTGATCGTCCCTGCCGTGGAAAACGCCATTGCTGGGAACGCGTTCCGCCCTGGCGATGTTGTGCCGACCCGCAAGGGGACGACCATTGAAGTCGGGAACACCGACGCCGAAGGCCGGGTTGTGTTGGCGGATGCCTTGGCCTTGGCCTGTGAAGAATCACCAGACTTATTGATCGATTGCGCCACCTTGACCGGCGCGGCGCGGGTCGCGCTAGGGCCGGAGTTGCCCGCGTTGTTTACACCCGACGATGATCTAGCAGATGAGCTGTTAGATGCCGGGTTGCAAAATAATGATCCCATGTGGCGACTCCCGCTGTGGGCCGGTTACCGCCGCTTGATCGATAGTAAGGTCGCGGACATCAGTAATTCTGGAGAGTCCGGATTGGCGGGGGCTATTACCGCCGCACTCTTTCTCAAGACCTTCGTTGGTGATGAAACCCCGTGGGTGCACCTAGACTTGTTCGGATGGAATCCCGACGATAAACCGGGGCGGCCGACCGGCGGTGAAGCCTACGCACAACGGGCCATATTCGAGGTTATTCGCAAACGCTTTGCGTAACCCGTTCTCAGCCTAGGCAGATTTCTCGTCGTCTTTTGCGTGCGGGGCTTCGCGGTGAACCGGAATCTCAAGTCTACCGAGCATTTCTTTGGGCACCACTTGCCAGAAATTGCGGACTTCACGATCCCAGTTGACGAGGATGCGCTCCGCCCAGGCGGACGACGTCTCTTTGCGATGCTCAGTCACCAGGTTGCGCAACATCGCCTCGTAATGCCCAACTTCGATGCGCTGGTAGATCACGGACTCCGTGTTGACGCGATATTCAAAGTCTTGATCGCTGTCGTAGACAAAGGCCATGCCTCCAGTCATGCCAGCGCCAAAGTTTGCGCCAACGGGGCCGAGAATAACAACCTGACCGCCGGTCATGTATTCGCAGCCATTGGAGCCGCATCCCTCAACGATTGCGGTCGCGCCGGAGTTGCGGACACAGAACCGCTCCGCTGCCTGGCCGGCCGCGAATAGTTTTCCGCTCGTCGCGCCATAAAGCACCGTGTTGCCAATGATGGTGTTGAGGTGCGGCGGGAAAGTCGAAGACGTTGTTGGTCGTATGACGATTGTGGCGCCCGATAGACCTTTGCCAACGTAGTCGTTGGAATCACCAAGAACATCCAACTTCAAGCCTTGCACGCCAAAGGCGCCGAGGGACTGACCACAGCTGCCGCGCAGTCGAACCGTAATGTGGCCTGGTTGAAGCCCGGTCATGCCGTATTTGGTTACGATTTTGTGCGACATCTTGGTGCCGATGGCGCGCTGGGTGTTGTTGACGTTGTAGGTCAACTGCATCTTCTCGGCGTCTTCTAGCGCTGGTGCGGCATCCCTTATCATCTGGGCATCTAAGGTTTCGGGAACTTCGTTACGGCCTTCGGTCATGTTGCGCGTCGGTAGGCCGCCGGAATCCGGTTGTACCAGAAGTGGGTTGAGGTCGAGGTCGTCTAGATGTGCGGAGCCCCGGCTCACTTGCTGTAGTAGGTCTGTGCGTCCGATAACGTCGTCGAGCGAAGAGAAGCCGAGTTCACCAAGAACATCTCTCACCTCTTCGGCGAGGAAGGTCATAAGGTTGACGACCTTCTCAGGTGTGCCGGTGAACTTTCCACGCAGATCCGAGTTTTGGGTGCAGACCCCAACCGGGCAGGTGTTGGAATGACATTGGCGTACCATGATGCAGCCCATGGCGATCAAGGAGCTTGTGCCGATACCGAACTCTTCGGCGCCCATCATCGCGGCCATAACGATATCCCGGCCGGTTTTGAGACCGCCGTCCGTGCGCAGCAACACGCGGTGGCGCAGGCGATTGAGTGTCAGCACTTGATGGACTTCGGTCAGGCCCATCTCCCAGGGTAGACCAGCGTACTTAATTGAGGTTTGCGGGCTCGCGCCGGTTCCGCCTGAGTGGCCCGACACTAAAATAACGTCGGCGTTGGCCTTGGCGACTCCAGCGGCAATGGTGCCGATGCCGGTGCGCGATACTAATTTAACCGTGACGCGCGCCTTGGGATTGATCTGCTTCAAGTCATAGATCAGTTGGGCGAGGTCTTCGATCGAGTAGATGTCATGGTGTGGCGGCGGCGAAATCAACATCACGCCTTCTGTTGCATGACGAAGCTCAGCGATTTCCGCCGTCACCTTGAAGCCAGGCAATTGTCCGCCTTCGCCAGGTTTGGCGCCCTGTGCAACTTTGATCTCGATTTCTCGGCATTGGTTCAAGTATTCGGCGGTCACACCAAAGCGTCCGGAGGCAATCTGTTTGATCGCCGAGTTGGCGTTGTCTCCATTGGGGGCTGGCTTAAAGCGCTTGCGGTCTTCACCGCCTTCACCGGAATCCGACTTCGCGCCGATCCGGTTCATGGCGATGTTCAGCGTGCCATGGGCTTCCGGACTCAGCGCGCCGAGGGACATGCCAGGCGTGACAAACCGTTTCCGGATTTCCGTCGTCGATTCCACTTGTTCCGGCGGAATGGTGTCGTTGATCGGTCGGAAATCGAGCAAATCGCGCAGACTAATCGGTGGCAGTTTGCGCATGCCTTCCGAATACTTTTGGAAGATTTGGTAACTGTCTTTCTCGACAGCAGCCTGTAACGTATGAATTAGCCGTCCATCAAAACTATGAGCATCACCGGATTGAGCGCGGTACCGATAGAAACCGCCGACCGGTAGCGTAATCACGCCGGGCTGATAGGCGAGTCTATGCTGCGCCTTAACCTTCTTTTGAATACCCGGCAGGCCGATGCCCGATATCCGTGACGTCATGCCGGGAAAAAACTCAGCAACCAATGAGCGTGACAGGCCAACGGCCTCAAAGTTATAGCCACCTCTGTATGAGCTAATAACCGAGATGCCCATCTTGGACATAATTTTGCGGAGACCTTCGTCGATGGCTTTCTTGTATCGGGCCATCGTGTCGCCAAGAGATGCGTCGCCAAACAACCCCTTGCTATGGCGATCGGCGATTGCCTCTTGGGCCAGGTAGGCGTTAACCGTCGTTGCGCCGACACCAATGAGGACGGCGAAGTAATGGGTATCGAGGCATTCGCCTGAACGTACATTGAGGGATGTGAACGTTCGTAGTTTCTGACGCATTAAATGAGTGTGGACAGCGCCGGTTGCCAAAATCATGGGCATCGGTGCGCGATCTGTTCCAATGTTGTGATCCGTCAAAACCACATAGGTGCAGCCGCCGCGGACCGCATCTTCTGCATCTTTCTGTATGCGGGAGACCGCCTTGCGCAGAGCGTTTTTCGTTTTTCCGGTGGAATCAAAGGTGCAGTCGATATCAACAGCTTTGTCGCCCATGTGATCTCGCAACATGTGGTATTGTGCGTTGGTCAGGACCGGGCTCTGGAGTTGCAAGACATCACATTGGCTTGAGTCGGCGTCAAGAATGTTGCCAAGGTTGCCTAGACGCGTGTTGAGCGTCATGACGCGTGATTCGCGTAGGCTATCGATTGGTGGGTTGGTGACCTGGCTGAAGTTTTGCCGGAAGAAATTCTGCAAGCCACGATAGCTATCGGACAACACGGCCAAGGGTGCGTCATCACCCATGGAACCGGTCGCTTCCTTCGCATCAACCACCATGGGATGAAGAATCAGTTCCAGGTCTTCCATCGTCATGCCGTAGGCAACCTGTCGGCGTCGTAGATCTTCAATCGAGAGCACGCCTGTCTCGGGCGCGTCGTCGGAAACTTTGGTATCCAGGTGCGTAGTTTGTTTGACCCACTCTTGATAAGGGTTGGCACCCGCCAGCAAATCTTTGAGGCCGGTGTCGCGATGAAACACACCCTCTTGCATATCGATGGCGATCATTTCGCCCGGACCAACACGGCCCTTCTCGTCGATATCAGCGTTGGGAACACGAACCATGCCGGTCTCGGAGCCAACGATTAGAAGGCCTGTTTTTGTCAGGGTGTAGCGCATGGGACGCAGACCATTACGGTCCATGCCGGCAATGATCCAGCGGCCATCGGTGGCGCAAATTGCGGCTGGGCCATCCCAGGGCTCCATAACAGCGTTGCAGTAGGCAAATAACGCGCGGTGATTGTCGGGCATGATCGCGTTCTGGCTGATGCTCTCGGGAATCATAAGAGACTTGGCCATGGCCGCATCTCGACCGGACCGGCAAATTAACTCGTACACGGAGTCTAAAGCGGCCGAGTCCGAACTGCCTTTTTGGATGATCGGTTTGAGATCTTCGATGTTGTCGCCGAATAAATCAGACGCGAGGCGGCATTCGTGAGCCTTCATCCAATTGACGTTGCCCAGAAGTGTATTGATTTCGCCATTGTGGGCCAGCATGCGGAACGGCTGCGCTAGCCGCCACGTGGGGAAGGTGTTGGTCGAATAGCGCTGATGATAGATCGCGAAAGACGACACAAATCGTTCATCCAGCAAATCTGGATAAAACGTCGTCAGTTGCTCGGCGAGAAACATCCCTTTGTAGATAATCGAACGACAGGACAGCGAGCAGATATAGAAGTCATTGATCGCTTCTTCGATCACCCGTTTCTCAATGCGGCGACGTACGACGTAAAGGTCGCGCTCAAGGGCTTCGGTGTCCAAGCCACGGGGGTTGGACAGCATGATTTGTTCGATTTCTGGGCGGGTCGCATTAGATTTTTCACCAATGACCGAAATGTCGACGGGTACCTGGCGCCAGCCGTAAATCGTATAGCCGGCTGACAAAACTTCGCTTTCGACAATTGTGCGACAGGTCTCTTGTGCGCCTAGGTCAGACTTGGGCAGGAACACCATGCCAACGGCGAGGGGCTCGCTTTCCGCCAATTCATGTCCGGTCCGCACAATGTGTTCGCGAAAAAAATCTTGTGGCACTTCCACATGAATGCCCGCGCCATCACCTGTTTTTCCGTCGGCATCGACTGCGCCACGGTGATACAGAACTTTGAGGGCTTCAATTCCAGCCACCACAACTTCTCGTCGTGGCTTGCCGTCGATCGCAACGACCATGCCGACGCCACAGTTGTCATGCTCCCAAGCAGGGTCATAGCTCGACGCCTTTTGCAAAAGTGCGGCGTTGGCTTTCCAATTACGGACGAAGTCTTCTCCTGATTCTTCTATCATTGGAGATGCAATATCTTTGGGTGCCATATCAATCGTCCTCAACTGGCTTTACGCAAAGGCGCGGCGTTCTCTTTTGCCTTAGCGGATAAATATTTTTCGATGCTGGCCGCAGCGTCGCGACCATCGCGGATTGCCCAAACCACCAAGGAGGCACCGCGGACGATATCGCCGGCCGCAAACACGCCATCCATGTTGGTCATCAGGGTGCGATAATCGATCTTGAGAGTGCCCCAGCGGGTGACACCTAATTTGGGCTCACCAAACAAGACGGGTAGGTCCTCAGGGTCAAAGCCCAGAGCCTCAATGACGAGGTCCGCAGGCACAACAAATTGGGAGCCGTCTATGACTTCGGGTTTAGCGCGGCCAGATGCATCTGGTGTGCCAAGGCGCATGCGCACCGCGCGCACGCCGGTCGCGACATTGTCTTCGTCGTGTAGCACCGCTTCTGGAGACGACAGCCAAACAAACTCGACGCCCTCTTCAATGGCGTTGGTTACCTCTCGTTGGGAGCCCGGCATGTTGTCGCGGTCGCGGCGATAAAGACACTTAACAGACTTCGCACCTTGCCGAACGGCTGAGCGGACACAATCCATTGCCGTATCACCGCCGCCGACAACGACGATGTTTTTGCCCGTTGCATCGAGGGTGCCGTCATCGAAGGCTGGAACGGCGTCACCTAAACCTTTGCGGTTTGATGCCGTGAGATAGGTCATTGCCGGAAATACACCCGACGCACCGACACCGGGACTATTGAGACCGCGCGCCTTGTACACGCCTGTGGTGACTAACAGGGCGTCGTGTTTCTTGCGCAAATCAGCGAAACTGATGTCTTCCCCGACGTTGACGTTGAGATGAAACACAACGCCTGAATCTTCGAGCAATGTGGCGCGTCGTTGCACGACTTCTTTTTCTAATTTGAAATTGGGAATCCCGTAGGTGAGCAGACCACCAATCCGATCGTATCGATCATAGACGTGAACGGCATAGCCAAGTTTGCGAAGCTCTTCCGCGGCCGCCATGCCACCTGGTCCAGCGCCAACGATGCCAATCGACTGGTCTAACTCCTGGAGCGGTACAACAGGTTTGACCCAGCCGTTTTCCCACGCCGTATCCGTAATGTATTTCTCAACCGACCCGATTGTTACGGTGCCGTGGGTTGATTGCTCCAGCACGCACGAGCCTTCACACAACCGGTCTTGCGGGCAAATTCTGCCGCAGATTTCTGGCATGTTGTTGGTCGCCGAGGAAACCGCATAGGCTTCTTCGAGGCGCCCTTCGGCAGTCAATTTGAGCCAATCGGGTATGTTGTTCTGGACCGGGCAATGGACTTGGCAAAACGGAATGCCACACTGCTCGCAGCGTGAGGCTTGATCCCCTGCTTTGTCATCAGAGTACTGATCGTAAATCTCACCAAAATCCCGGCGACGCTCTTCGGCTGGCCGCTTATCGGGCCAGTCCTGATCGAGCTGGGTAAATTGAAGCATGGGCCGTGATTTTTTTTGGCTCATGGGTCGGTTCCCTCCTGTCGGCGCCATTTTTGAGTTACGGCGTCGCCTTCCATCTCAGTGGGTGTGCTGAGGCGGATAAATGCTATTTGGATCGAAAAATGGCCGTTTCTCGGCCGTGTCCGCATCCCCGGAGCCCGTTCGCTCGGGCCATCGTGCCATCGTGCTTTTATTTGAGCCTATTATACCGGGCTGGCATCCGCCTGGCCATGGAAAAGCACATTATAGGACAACAATACTGACTAATAAGCTATTAAGTTGCGGCGTCCCGCGGTTTTTCTCGCCATAGCTGCGGGACCAATCCTCCAATATAGTAAACATATGTGTGCTAAACTGTCGCTGTCTGAAGAATCGGCCACGTGATATAACACGGCCGCAGCCGCTAACTGGGGTACGCCGTGGCTTTGACCCAAATTATCGTGTTGGCCGTCGTTCAGGGCATCACTGAGTTTTTACCGATCAGTTCTTCGGGCCATTTGATCATGGTGCCGATCCTGGCCGATTGGCCTGATCAAGGCCTGATGCTCGATGTCGCCGTCCATGTCGGCACCATGGGTGCGGTGATGATCTACTTTTGGCAAGATTTGTTAGCGATGGTGACTGGAGTCTTCCGGCTGCTCAAAGGGCGTCGTGATCCTGGAGCCCGCCTTGCTGGGCAGGTCGTGGTCGCCACCATCCCCGTACTCGGCGCCGGCTATCTGTTTGACGCTTATGTTGGAGATGGCCTGCGCTCAATCGAGGTCATCGGCTGGGCGACCCTCTGTTTCGGGATACTGCTTTACGCGGCAGACCGAATGTCGATGACCGTTAAAAAACTCGATCACTCTTCTTATCTTGATGTTTTGGTGATTGGTGTCGCGCAGATCCTGGCCCTTATCCCAGGGACAAGCCGCTCTGGTATTACAATGACGGCAGCCCGGTTTCTCGGCTTCGAGCGCGCGGAGGCGGCGCGGTTTTCTATGCTGCTGTCGATTCCAACCATCGCGGCATCGGGGCTATGGCTGGGTCTTAATATCTATGAGGCCAATGATGTCACTTTGACGCGTGGCGTACTGGCGGCTGCCGGATTGTCCTTCGTCACAGCCATCATCTCGATCGCGGCTTTGATGGCCTGGCTACAGAGGTCCTCGTTCACCCCATTCGTCATTTATCGGGTCGTACTTGGTATAGCCTTGCTGGCAATCGCCTACGACTGGGTTTGAGCGTCCGGTTGATTAGTGAATGGAGGTCTAGACGAGCCGCCATCTGTCGCTAATGCGCGTTAAGTCTCAGCTTTTTTTGCTGCTGATGAGGACGGAAACGGCGCAGATAGGTCGGCACAATGGTTTCTGCTGTCACTGCCGAAATACCCAAGTCAGACAAGCCCGGCTTGGAGCCATCGGCCACATTGTCGACTTGCAGCAATTTGACCTGATCCGGCGTTAGCAACGGTGTCGGCAGGTATTGAAGGAATATGGCCTGGATGCGGGCTAGCCAGAACGGTAATCCACAAATCCAAGTCGAGCGGTCTGTGTATTGGCAGACCATCTCGAGAATCTCACGCATGTCATAAACAGTTGGGCCGACTAGCTCATAGGTTTTCCCAGTATGCCCGTCCTCGTGCAGGACTTTAACCGCCGCATCCGCGACGTTCCCGACGTATACGGGCTGAAACTTGGTGCCGCCGCCGCCTTCGGCGTGGGGCACGACCCGCGAGTAGTAGGGCAGCACCCGAAAGATCCGCGCTAGATCGGCGAACATATTGAAGAAACCGTCTTCGGTTCCAAAAATAACGCTCGGACGGAGCATTACGGCATCAGGAAAGGCCGCCAGAATGGCCGCTTCGCCCGCTGCTTTTGAACGCGCATAAGACGACGTGGCGTCGGCGCTCGCACCTAAGGCGGAAAGGTGGACAAGCTGTTTCACGCCCGCCTGAGCCGCTGCCTTGGCGATGCGCTCGGCACCTTGAACATGGATGGCATCAAACGTCCGGCTGCCGCGCTCATAAAGAACGCCGACACAATTCACCACTGTGTCAGCGTCCTCGACGGCCCGCGCCACCTCATTGTCTGATGTGATGGATGCCGGAACCAAACTCACCTGACCCAGATCGCCACAGGTCTTAAGGAAATATGCTTTTTCAGTGTCCCGGACGGCAACGCGAACACGTGCGCCCGCTGCGGCAAGGCGGCGCACAATATTGCGTCCGACGAAACCAGAGCCTCCAAAAACCGTAACCAGGCGGTTCTTCATTGCAGTTCCTTCCTAAAGGCAGATGGTCGTATGTCACGCGTAACTTAACTGTCCAGCGCGTAGCCGGAAGCTCGCATAGTTGCTCTGGGATGGCAATAAAACCGCGTATCCGCCCGGTCTTCGCTGAAGCTGCGTTCTCCTTAATGCGATTGTCACAAAAGCCCCGCGATGGCCGGAAAACAAAGGGTTTCGTTGACAAAGCCTGAGCGATGGCTATATCCCTTGCCGCCCCAAGTCCGGGTTGCCTTATTAAGGTGCTCGCCTATGCCCAGGTGGCGGAATTGGTAGACGCGCTGGCTTCAGGTGTCAGTGGCCGCAAGGCCGTGGAAGTTCGAGTCTTCTCCTGGGCACCAATACGGGGCACGATTGCTGAAAGCGACAGTGCTAAACAATACGAATGACGCGCAGGCCGCGAGGGGAACCGATGACCAATCATTTACATCAAGGCGATTTGCCATCAGGCATTTCGTTTTCTGGTGCCGTCGCAGTCGACACCGAGACGATGGGACTCAGTGTCGCGCGCGATCGCCTTTGCGTGGTTCAGCTGTCTAGTGGAGATGGCGACAGCCATGTCGTGCAGGTCTCAAAACCTTACGATGCGCCAAATCTGAAAGCGCTATTTTCTGACCCCGGGTTGATCAAAATATTCCATTTCGCTCGTTTCGACTTGGCGATGATTTTGAAACACCTCGGCGTGCGCTGCGAACCTGCCTACTGCACACGCACTGTCTCAAAACTTTGCCGGACCAACACGGACCGCCATGGTCTTAAGGATCTGTGCCGCGATCACCTCGGCATCGAGCTGTCTAAGCAACAGCAGTCATCGGATTGGGCGGCGGAGACCCTCAAGCCTGAGCAGATCGAATATGCGGCGGCGGATGTGCTGTACCTGCATCGTCTCAAAGAGGAAATGGACGGTTTGCTTGATCGCGAAGGTCGGCGAGACTTGGCTGAGGCCTGTTTTCGGTTTCTGCCTGACCGGGCGGCCTTAGACGTTGCGGGCTGGCCGGATGAGGATATTTTCGCCCACTAGCGGCGTGGCCTTTTAGGCCGTTCGTTGACCCGATTCCGCCGAGTCGCCATACTCCATT
>Ga0233433_10004128_pt1 | contig 11345 bp, 14 predicted proteins | sample SI_122_August201_5_FD_179868 | JGI IMG/M metagenome (GOLD analysis project Ga0233433, IMG submission 179868) | Seawater microbial communities from Saanich Inlet, British Columbia, Canada - SI_122_August2016_100_MG | ecosystem: Environmental > Aquatic > Marine > Inlet | place: Canada: British... | reverse complement strand
CAGATGGAGATGCATTGAATTTGGATTCTGAATATATGATAAAAATTCTAAAATACATTAGAGAAAAATTTGCAAATATTGAAAGAATATCATGTTATGCAATGCCTATGAATATTTTGAAAAAAACGCCTGAAGAATTAAAGAACATGAATGATGCAGGACTTGATATGTTCTATTTAGGAATTGAAAGTGGTTCAGATATTGTTTTGAAAAAAGTTACTAAAGGTGCGATTGCAAAAACAATTATCAAATCAGTCAACAAAGCAAAAGAAGCTGGTTACATTATGTCATGCATGGTAATTTTAGGTCTAGGTGGTAAAAAATATTCAAAAGATCACATCAAAGGTACGGCAGAAGTGATTAGTGCATGTTCACCACATTATGTTGGTGCATTAACACTTTATTTAGAAAATGGAATCAAACAAGAATTTATCGATAAATATGAAGGAGAATTTGTTAGAATAAATGACGATGAGGGATTAGAAGAACTCTATGAATTAGTTAATCAAATTAATACAAAAGAAGAAATTGTATTTAGAGTAAATCATGGATCAAATGCATATACTGTAAAAGGCACATTCCCACAAGATAAACAAGAAATGTTAGAGAAAGTAGAATGGATGAAAGACCATCCAGAAATTGTACGCCCACAAGGGATTAGAGGATTTTAAATTATAAATTCTCAATAACAGATTTTAGATTTTCAGGTAAATTAGGTAATTCAGTATGGCTTTCATTATTTTGAAGAACCTCAGGACCAATTCGTCGAACTATTTGTGTAGCAATCAAAGTATCAATATTTCTTTGAATATCTTTTTCACTCATTACAGTTTTTAATTTTTCAAAAACCATATCTTCATTTTCATATTTTTTAATACCATACTGAACTAGGATAATTTTTTCTGTAGATAAAAATTCTGTCATAGTTAAGATCTAAAAGTAAAGGCTAAGAATCTTTGTCTGTCAATAAATGGTTAAAATAAGATAAAATGCAAGTTATACCACATGGTAACAAAAATTCAATTAATTTCAAATGTACTAACTATGAAAAAATATGCCAAAATTGGAGTAATTAGCGGAGTAGGACTGGGAATAATTTATTATTACTTGACAATGTCAATGTTGCCAACTCATTTTGATGCAGCTGTACAGTTAGCACCACATTACATTATTACATCAATTGGATTAACAATAGTAATTTCAACATTATCTGGAATTAATTTTGCAATGATGGCGTATAAAATGAATCAGATAAAGAAGATGAACTCAGTGAAGGTTAATTCAGTAAAAAAAAATTCAACTGCAATATTTGGCGGAGTGTTTGCAGCCTTTACTCCAGGATGTCCAGCCTGTACTGCACCATTAGCCGTAATTTTAGGAGCAGTTGGTGGATTGTCACTATTTCCAATGCAGGGATTAGAATTAAAATTTATTTCAGTAGGTGTGTTAATTTTTTCAATTTATTGGATTGCCAGAGGATTACAAAGTAAAAGTTGTTGTAAAATAGGATAATCAAAAAATATGGGATTTTTTGATTCTCAATATTCTAATCCCAGTCAAAATGTAATTTGTTGCAGATTGTATCCCACCAATGGAGTGTTGATCTATAACGACAAGCAGTTCATTGTAAGACATTTGATTAATTTTAGAAATACATTGAAATAATTTATCAGATAATTCTTTATTTTTTTGGGTGTCTGATTGAATTTGGTTAGTTTTTTCAGTTCCCATTTTCTTTAAAGTTTCATTATTAGAATACCGTACTAGTGAAAAAATTTTATCAAAATCACTAGTATTAGGTTTAATACTTTGATGTAACATATCTAGAACTATTTTTCTTGTATTTTGAGTTAAAATATCATCAGCATCTTTTGCAAGACATACAAATTCATCAATTGAAGTATTACTTTGCAAGATCTTCTCGTAGAATTTTTTGCAAATAATCGATATGTTTGTTCATTCCTATTGGTGTATGATGTGTTTTTTGCCAAATTAGTAAGGATTCCAATAAAGATAACAAACTAATGAAAACAGAAATCGACTCACCCTTTGATTCAGTGATCATATCGTATAATGGCTTTATTGCCTGCATTTTTCCAATCTCAGTTGATGCATCAGTAATTTTTGCTAATTTTGAATCATAATTTGCAGTGATTTGAGTTAATGTTTCATCTGTTTTCTTTATCATATTGTTTAGAGAATTTTCAGATGTATCACTGGCAGACTTTATAGCATCAGATGCATTTGCTGCAGAATCTGAAATTGAAGATACACTTGATTCTTTGATGGAGTTAATTGCGGATATGGTAGTCTCCTTTGAGAATATGATCTGCTCTTGAAGGGATTTGTTTTGTGCAGTTAATTGGGATTTTTGCAGTTTTAACTCATCAATATTACTTTGAATTCTACTCAGTTCATTTTGTTTTTGTGTAAGTTTACTTGTTTGGGTAGTGATATTTTCATCTAATGTAAATAATTGAGTTTCTAGAGATTCTTCTTTTTTGATATATTCAATGATTTTGTGAGGATCAAAGTCCAATCTGGATGATTCTTTTAACATTGATACAAGAGAATCCAAATCACCAACATCTATGCTAAATTCTACTAGTCTTTTCTTTGTGGTAGAATAATCCTCTAGTAATTGAATAGTTGTACTCTCATGAGATATAGCATCATCTAGTTTTTCTTTTGATTCTTTTTGCTTTTTCTCAAAGGATGTAATGGAATTTTGTATTTCTTTATTTTTTTGAATCAACGAGGAATAATGACTTCCTAGTTTCTCTAGTGGAATATCAGATAATTGGGACAACTCAAAGAGCATCACAGAATATTTTGTTAGATCATCTGGAGAAAGATTTTGAGATTTGCATGCAGATACTATTTTATCTAAAAATTCTGTAACATATTCTTCATCAAGGGATAATTTTTTTAAAATTTCATAAACTCGTGTACCATTCAGAGTATCACTAATTGTGAGGTGATTCTTTCTCAATGATTTTACAAAATTTAGTAAAAATTCTATATCATCTTCTCCAAATCTTATTTTTAATTGTTGTACAATATTTGTAATAGTACCCTTTGATGTTTGAATTAAATCAATAATTTCAGAATAACTATACCCTGAAAGTAGATAGTAAATGATTTCAGATTTTGTGTTTTCTGTAATTTCTTTTGGCAATACGAATCATAATGGTTTTGATGTTTAAATGGGTATTTGGTAGAGATTGCTCAAAAATTGATATAAAAATATCAGATTTGCCAAGATATTGATTTTGTTCAAGTGTTATATCAAATCGTTCAGATAAAACCAAAATCGTTCAAATGTCATACTAAATTGTTCAAATAGAATCTAAATCGTTCAAATAACTGGTCATTTGTTCAAATAGAATTACAAAAATGATTTAGGCTAGCGTAAAATATTATACATTATGCTAAAAACAAGAGCAAGATGTCCGTGTTGTGGATTTCGTTTGAACGAAAATGCCCTAGATAGAGAAATTGACTTTACAGATGGCAGAGATGTGATTGAACAAGACATTGGAGGAAGAGGAAACATTAGCAGTGGTGGAGAATCATCATTTGAGAGTTATCCAGAAATTACAAAATATTTTCTAGAAAATGTGAATTTAGCAAAAGAGTATCTGGAAGAAATATTGGGAATTGAAGAGTCTGAGGATGAAGTTGATGAGGATGAAGAATAAGATTTGAAATTATTTCAAAATAAGATTTAAGTTATTGTAAAATTTTTAGATCAATCTTAAATACAATATTTACATAATGAAAGTAACGAGAAACTGCCATGTCTGCGTCGTAGAGTGGTAAGTAAGGGAAACGATTCATGTTAGGTTGTAGTTCTAGATTCGAAGTTTTCCATCCTTTTCTCGTTAATTTAATTTTCTTTTGAATTATCAATGGTTAGAGTTACAGTAGAAATAATGTTTTCAACAGTTCGAATCTGAGTAGAAATTATTTCATCAAAGTTTTTTGAATCATTTGTTGTAATTTTGATTAATATGTCATACATGCCAAATATTCCACAAATCTCTTTAATTGGTTTAAATTTTTTTAATTCATCTATTACTTGGTCAGTATACAGATCATTGCATTTTATTAAAACAAATGCTGATTCTATTATGACAAACCTCCAGTATTATTTTTAATTTGTATGATACATTTTTGTCTATACCTTGAAATTTTGGGTTTAGTTCTCAGACACATTCCACAACAAGGGCAAAACTTGCCATCCCAATTTACAAATATTTCACAAACATTACATCTTTTTTGACCATTAGCATATCGTAATCCCCTAAAATTACATTTGGTCCTGTATCTATGACAAACTCCTTTACAGACCATAAAGAGAAATCTCCATATCATTAGATTTTATTTTATAAAAAATGTACAATTTTTTGTAATTATGATATTCAATCATTGGTATTTTGCAACCTCATTTTTTGCTCAGTAAACATTTGTTTTCCTTTTTGTGTTCTTGGTTTATTTCGTAATAATTTGCCACAACATGGACAATATTTTCCATCCCATTTCAAATAAACCTCACATGAAATACATCTTTTTTGACCATTAGCATACCGTAAGGTTTGTGAAGCCCAATGAGGTTTATGGTGTTGACAAACTCCCTTACACGACATTAATGATACCCTCTTGCTTTTGGATTCTAGCTTGAAATTTTTCTCTATACTTTTTGTTTTTAGGTTTTGATCTTAATTTATACTTGCAACAGGGACACCAAAGTCCATCCCATTTTATGTAAATTTCACAACATTGACATCTTTTTTGACCATTAGCATACCACGCACCATCATCTGATCTTTGAGTCTTGTATCGAACACAAATCCCATTACAAATACTTGCTATGTATAAAACACTCCAAAATAATATATCAAAACTAGTAAAAAAAGATTAAAAAATTTAATGATTTTATTTGCCAACTAATGACATTAAATGGTAATCAATGGATCTCAAAAATTTCTAAAACATTAATTAATAATATATTCTAGATTTTCTTATACAATGACACAAAATTGTTTTGAGTGTAATAACAAAATTGATGAACATTTGGAAGTTCAATTACGTAAATGCCTCTCAAAAATTTCAGATTCATTAGAATCAGTTCAAAAACAAAAAGATCACCTCAGTGACGTGTCTGATAAAGAGGCAATGGATGAATTTGTCAATATCAAAATAGGTGAGCCTAGCAGAATGGGTTCAAAGTAACACAATAGAGATTATCTAATTTTTATTAAATTAATGTACTATTTTAAAATAATTTCTGAAATTAATTTTATACTAGTTCAACTAAATTAATTCATGACAACTAATGAAATTAGAGAATTAGCAGAACATATTTTTGAGATTCATTCGGGAATTGAACATTTGGGATTAATTGATTTGGAAGGACATGTGGTATTGGACCAACCAGCACAATCTTCATCTCCAAATGATCCAGATCGAGACAGAATATTATTTTATTATCAAGTAAGCTCAAGAAGAAACCGACGAGAACATTTTGATGATGTTTATGGAAAAACAACATACATCCACATCATGCGTGAAAAAATGCAGCAACTAATGATCTACATACCAATGTTTACTGTATACCTGACAGTAAGTCATGAAGTTAATCAAGATAAAATTGCAATAATTAGTCAAAGAATTCACAACATTGATCATGAGATAACAGATAAAGCTGCAAAAAGTCTATTATATAAATAAAATAAAAAAACACCCTAGTTTCTTGTAGGAGTGCATGTGGTTATCCAAGATTGGATAATGTTTTTGTTCAAATCAGTAAATGCATTAACATTGTCATTGAATGCTTTTACATTTTGAGTAGTTGCATCCATTACAGTTTTTGCAATTTGGTTTTGAGTTGAGCTTGCTTGAATAATTTGTTTGTTGGAATCAACAATTGCAGATTTTGCAGCATCAGGAATGTTTGTAGAAATTCCAGATTTTTGAGCAAATTCTTGTTGCATTGTGATTGCAGCATCAAATGATTTTTGAGCAGATTTCATACATTCGTCTTGAAAATGTGTTATTGTTTGGAAATATTGTGGAGTATTTTTTGAGATACTTTCAAAACATTTTTGCACATTTTGTTTGTAAATTGCAAATACATCGTTTGACTGATTTGTATTTTGAGTTGTTTTTGCTGTTTGTGTACTCATATTTTCATGATGTGATATTGAGTATATATATTATTGGTTTTAAATGGTAATGAATGGTAACAAACGACATATTTTGACATTATTATTAGTATTTGTACTAGGCTTATTTCATATGAAAAAGTAATGAATTACGAATAACAAAACGCGAACATGAGAAAGTAAATTGAACAGAATTTTATTAAAAATAAATAACATGGTTGTTTAATAAAATCATGAGTACAGAGACAACAAAAAATAAAATAGAAAATGAAACAATTGTAAAAAATACTCAAACAGAATCAGTTTCACAAATATTGAAAAATAACACTCATGAAATTACAAAAAAATTAGAAACACAGTTACCTTACAAGATGCAACAGTTCTCAGAATTATATTCCGCATATCTACATAGCATAAACAATGCTTTTGATTCATGCAACATTTGTGAAAAAGAATGGGTTGAAAAATTAGGTGTTGATAAAGGCATAATCAAAGCATTTGGAGAATATAGCAAATCCCATACTGACATGGTATTACAACAAATGGATTACTATGCACAATTTAGAAAATATGCAGTAGACACTCAATTATCAGCAGTTAAAAGTTGGGATAATTTTATGACTACTATGATTGAATATAATACTAAAATGTTTGATCAATTCAAATAATTAATTTTTAATCTATTAAATACCTAAAATACATTAAAAATTTGATTTTTACATACACAATCTATAAATTTTAAAATAATATTACAATAAATATGAAAATTACTACAATAAACCCTGCAACTGAAGAAGTTCTGGCAGAGTATGATGCTATTCCAACTGAACAAGTTAAAGATGAAGTTGCGGATTCAAGAATGATTTTTAATTCAATTTGGAAAAAAATTGATGTTTCTGAAAGAGCTAAATTACTAAGATCTTTGGGGCACATTTTACATGCCAGAAAAACAGAGTTTGCAACTATTATTACAAATGAAATGGGAAAACCCATCAGAGAATCTCTTGCTGAAGTTGAAAAATGTAGTTGGGTATGTGAGTATTTTGCAGATAACGGTCCTAAATTTTTAGAACATGAAGAATTAAACACAGATGCTAAAAGTAGCTATGTTCGTTTTGATCCTCTTGGGGTAATTGGATGTATTATGCCTTGGAATTTTCCATTTTGGCAAGCACTTCGATTTTGCCTACCTGCAATGCTTGCAGGAAATACTGTTGTTTTAAAACACTCCAGTGTATGTCCATTATCAGGAAATACATTACAGCATGTAATTGAAGAGGCAGGATTTCCCAAAGGAGTGTTTAGACATCTTGTTGGAAATTATAAAGTAGGTGAAGCACTTGCACAAGCTCCAGTTGATGCAGTATCCATTACAGGTAGCACTAGAGCAGGTAAACGTGTTGCAGAGATTGCAAGTCAGAATCTACACAAATTTATTTTAGAGTTGGGTGGAAGTGATCCATTTGTAGTGCTAAAAGATGCAGATATTGATAAAGCAGCTGAAGTTGGAGTAGCATCAAGATTTCTCAATAATGGACAAAGTTGCATTGCAGCAAAAAGATTCATTGTACAAGAAGAGGTTTTAGAAGAATTTACAAAAAAATTCCAAGAACATGTTGAAAAACAAGTTGTTGGAGATCCACTTGATCCAAAAACTACTATTGGTCCACTTGTTCGTGGTGATTCTCGTGAAGTTATTGCAAAACAAATTAGTGAATCAACTAGTGCAGGAGCAAAAATCCTAACTGGCGGCAATACTCCAAATGGAACAGGATTCTTCTTTAATCCAACAATTCTTACACATGTCCAACCAGAAATGTCTGTATCACGGGAAGAGGTTTTTGGTCCAGTTGCTCCAATTATTTCTGTTAAAAATCCAATTCAAGCAATTAAAATTGCAAATGACACAGAATTTGGATTGGGTTCCAGTATTTGGTCTGAAAAATATGCTGTTGAAAATAATTTGGCAAAGGACATAGATGCAGGAATGGTGTACATCAATTCAATGGTAATATCAGATCCTCGTGTTCCTTTTGGTGGTGTAAAAAATTCAGGAATTGGAAGAGAGTTATCAGATTACGGAATCAAAGAATTTGTCAACGTCAAATCAGTAATTACAAACTAGTGATTTTTCAGATATTATGGTTAATTTTGTACCAATAAAATCAATTTTTTTATAATATTTGATTAAAAGTACTACTTACTAGGTAAATCACAATATTCATCATTAAGTAAAATACTATTTCTTGAATAATCTACATCTACAGCAATAATTACTGGACCATCTATCATATGAGTAGATTTTTCAAATATTTCTTCAAATTCTTTTGTAGAACTTACTTTAAACCCAGTGGCACCAAAACTTTCAGCTAATTTCACAAAATCAGGATTAGTAAATTTAGTAAATCCTGTTTGTCCAAATTCCATTTTTTGTTTTAATGCAATTAATCCATATTCTCCATCAACCCAAACTACAATAATTATAGGTAATTTCAAACGAACTGCTGTTTCTAATTCTTGCACATTCATCAAAAATGCACCATCACCACACATTGCAACAATATTTTTTTCAGGAAATACAATTTGAGCAGCAATAGCTCCAGGTAATGAAAAACCCATTGAACAAAATCCATTTGGAATTATACACGTATTGGGAAAATATGTATCATAAATTTTTGAGATCCATAATTTGTGAACACCAACATCAGACAAAACAATATCTCTAGGACCCAATTTTTTTCTCACAGAAGTAATTAGTTTTTCTGGTTTTATTGGATATGATGTATCATCTTTGTATTTAGAAATTTTATGAGTAACTTCTGATTTTATTTTTTTAAACAACTCAGGTATATCATGAAAAGGAAAACAAGAAATTGATGGATCTTTTTCTTTTTCTTTTTCTAATTCAGATAAAATCAGATCAATAGTTAATTCAATATCTGCAACAATCTCTACAGCAGGGGTATAATATGTGTCAGTTTCGGCAGGTGTAAAATCAATGTGAAGGATTTTTTTATCTAATGTATGATTCCAGAATTTTGGACTATACTCTACTAAATCATATCCAATTGCAATAACCAAATCAGCCTCTTTCATGGCCAATAATGCATGATCTGCTTCTTTAATTCCGATTGTTTGTAAATGATGTTTGGATTTATCTGAAATTACACCTTTTGCCATGAATGTATTCATTGAGCAAATTCCAGTTAACTCAACTAATTTTCTTACATAAAATGTTGCATTTTCTCGAATACATCCATTACCTACAAGAATTAGAGGTTTTTTTGCATTCATTATGAGTTGTACTGCTTTTTTTATCAAAAACATGTTTGCAGGAGAACGTAATGTATCAGTTGGTACAAGTGGTAAAATATTTGAAGTTGTTTTTGCAATATCTTGAGGAAGTTCAATGTGTGTTGCACCTACTTTTTCTTCAAGTGAGATTTTAAATGAATGTCTAATTACTTCAGGAATAGTATCAGCATTACGAATAGACCAATTCCATTTTGTAATTGGTTTAAACATTGTAATTACATCCATGTTTTGATGAGATTCTTTATGTAGTGAATCTACATTAGTTTGTCCAGTGATTGCTAAAACTTTGGATCTGTCCATATTAGCATTAGCAATTCCAGTTGTTAGATTCGTAGCTCCTGGACCTAAAGTTGCAAGACAAACTCCTACTTTTTTGGTCAGTCTGCCGTACACATCAGCCATAAATGCTGCAGATTGTTCATGTCGAGTGATAATGAATTGTATTTCAGATTTTAACAAAGACATCATCATGTCTGCATTTTCTTCACCAGGAATACCAAAAATGTATTCAACACCTTCAGATTCTAAACATTTTACAAATAGATCAGATGCTTTCAAGATATAATAAAAGCAAATTTTCTAACATATAGTTATTTAACAAATTTCAATTGACATTACAATTAATTTTACTTACAACAGAAAATTATTAATTTAAAATCATTAATAACAAATTAAATATTTCAAAAATTATTTCTTTCTTGTAACTTGAAAAATTTTATAGCCATATTTTTTATTTATTTCAGTTTCAGATAGTTGTGAAATATCATATTCATTAAAATTTTTAAAAGAATTATACAAGTTATTGTCAATTATAAGACTATTTTCAGGACACAGTGAATTTATTTTAAAACAGCGATTAACAGTTGGACCAAAAATATCACTAATTGTGGAAGTAGTACTTTGAGCTACTTTTACAGAACCATAACTGATACTAATTTTATAATTTAATTCAGGCATCTTTTCTTCTTGTAATTGTTTTTTTAATTTACCATGAGATTCAATCATATTCAAACAGCATTCTAAAATATTTTTTGTTACTTTAGTATCATTAAGATCAGTGTTTGGGAATCTAAACATCAATGCATCACCGATATTTTTTACTACCTCTCCATCATAATTTTTAACAATTTTAGCCATAAAATTTAGAAAGATTTCATATAATTTTGTCACATCTCCATCAGATAAATTAGCAGAAATTTTTGTAGAATCTTTCATGTCAATTACAGCAACGCAATCATTTTGAGTATGTTGAGAAAATTTAAGAAGAATATCCTCTTGTTGTTTAATCACTTCTTCTTTTTGTTTAATTGTAATTTCTGCTTCTTGAAGTTTTTTTGCCATATTATCAAAGGATTCAGAAAGATTGCCTATTTCGTCACGAGATTTAATATTAGTTCTGACATTAAAGTCACCACGAGAAATTTGATATGTTGCCTCACTAAGTTTTGCAATAGGTTCAGAAAGACGTTTTGCTAGAAAATATGTCAAAATACTCAATCCAGCCATTAAAGAAATACCAATGATAATGATATTCAATTGTGATTGAAAGATTGAGATTTTATCAAAGTTTAGAAAAATTACAGTAGTCATAGATATAGTAATCAAAGTTGTAGACAAAACTAATACCAGTAATTTTTTTTGTAAACTGAAAAAAGTAAAAGAAGACATAATAATTTTTATCAGAAATTCTAACTTATAGGAATATTGGGTATTATCAATAAAAAGAACAATAGTAGGAGTAAAAATGGGCCCACGGTGATTTGAACACCGGATCTTCGCCGTGTAAGGGCGACGTCATAACCGAGCTAGACTATGAGCCCACTGAAACATACCTCGTTGAAATCCATTTAAACTTTCAGAAAG
>Ga0233433_10004109_pt1 | contig 11385 bp, 12 predicted proteins | sample SI_122_August201_5_FD_179868 | JGI IMG/M metagenome (GOLD analysis project Ga0233433, IMG submission 179868) | Seawater microbial communities from Saanich Inlet, British Columbia, Canada - SI_122_August2016_100_MG | ecosystem: Environmental > Aquatic > Marine > Inlet | place: Canada: British... | reverse complement strand
AAACACGTGTAAACATTTGAAAAATCAGTTATTCTCGCCGGTTATCAAGGATGTTAGGTTGCGGGCGGTAAATACTGCCAAAATTGATATCTCATCAGATATCGAAGGTGGCGGAAAAATGAAACGTAGGAATGCCGGGGGCTATGGCTGACGACCCGAATTTTCAGCATGAATTTCTCGACCTCAAAGGCGAGGGCATGGATGACCGTACGTTTCTCGGCGGCGTTCGCCTGGGCGTGCGCACGACCTTGTTCTGGCTGTTCGGATTTGTCTCCCTGGTGATCTTGGGCGGCATTTTCATTCACGTCGATCAACGGATCGTTTCGGCCATCGACGATTGGCGGGTTTCCCGCGAAGTGTCCCTTTTGATGACCCGGGTTCAATCGGGCCTGGCGCGTGCCGAGGTCCTGGAAAAAACCTATGTGCTAGATAAAAAACGCCATCTTGCTGATGGTTTTTCCGATGAATTAACGCGGGTTGGCTCGGCGTTGGACGCGCTGTATCAATTCCCCCAGGCTGGACCGGCGCGTCAACATATCGCGACGCTCCGCGATGGTCTTGTTCAATACGGCCAACAATTTTCACAATTCGTAACCGCCGAGGAAGCACTGGGTTTAACGACGGAATCCGGGATCAGTCCGCGGCTGCAGAGTATGACCGATGAGGTGCAGAAAGGATTTACCAAAGCCGGTTTTGCAAACCTTGCTGACCAAGTCGCCCGAATTGTTCGTGAAGGCGCCGAGGTCTTGCGTTCCGGGTCCCGTCAAGGCGTGACGGAAGTCCGCGAAAGATATCGCACGCTGAATGCATTTCTCAAGGCATCGCGGGTTCCGAAAGCTCAAAGAAGCAGATTGCGATCCCTCTTGAATGCCCATGAAGCTGATATGATGAGCACCATCAACAGCCGGTTCGCGCTTGAGAGTGAGCGCCAACGGTTCGGCGAAATTTTAGCGTACGTTGCGCCTAGTACAGATGCCTTGTCAAAGTTTGGCACTGACTTGGACTTAGTAACCGCCCGGCGTTTGGATCGCGCGCGCAGTTTCGCGCGCTACACCATTGCAGGTGCGACATTGGGTATTTTCCTTTGGTTTATTTTCGCCGGCATGCTGTTGATCCGAAGCATTGTGGGCCCCTTGAGGGCAGTATCCGAGGCAGCACTTCGCTTGGCCAGCGGGGACCGTGGCACCCGCATCCCGGCGCGCGGTAATACCGACGCTATCGGTCAAATCGCTAGGTCTTTGGACAAATGGATCGACGATCTAGTCGAGGCCGACATGGTGGGCCGTGAGCTTGAGCAAACCCGCGCGAAATTGGAATTGACGGCTGCCGAAGCCGAACGCAAAGTCCAAGCCGCAGCCGAGCAGGCCGCAGCGGCCATACGGGCTGAATTGGAAACGCCTGACCCAGTACCGGAACAGCCCATCGAGCCGCCGCGGCCCGAACCAATTTCGGCACCGCAGGAACAGCGCGGCATTCCCGCGCCATTGGAAACACTTTCAGGCGCCGGGCCGATCTCGTCGATCAGTCAGCAACTTACACATTTCAGTGAATATGTGACTGCCGCGGCCCATGACGTCGAGCGCACCGAGGCTCTCATTCGGAGTCTGAGTGATTCAACGTCTCATATCGAAGTGCTTGGCAACTTGGTGACGGCCATACGCGACCAAGTGAATCTATTGGCATTCAGGACGTCGCCTCGCGATTATGTCGCCACGGATCGGGAGAACTTGATCCCCTTCAACAATGACGAACGCCAAGGTATGTCGGATCCGGTCACTGCCGGCCGGTTGGATTCCATTCGGGAATCGACAGATCGGGCGGAACGTACGCTGCAATCGGTTCGTGCCTCTATGGACAACGTTACGGCCATTGCGCAAGATATTGCCTCGACGGCATCGGGTCAGGCCCTGGAGGCGACGAACAAACTCCTGTCGCAGTCCCAATATTTACAAAATATGCTGGACGATATCATGACCCGGATCCATCCCCCGGCAACCAATCGCCTGGCACCGCCGGCGCCCGAGCAAAACCCGGCGGATCGCCCCTGGACCGGTGTGCCGCCGAGAAAGGCATAAGGTCACTCGTCCAAATCGATATTACTCTTGGGCGTTGAGTGCTTCGACGCCGGGAAGGGCCTTGCCTTCAAGCCATTCGAGAAAGGCGCCGCCCGCCGTCGAGACATAGGAAAAGCTATCAACCACGCCGGCGTTTGCCAGGGCGGCCACTGTATCGCCACCACCGGCAACGCTGCGTAGTGAATCTTCGCCAGTTAGCCGTGCGGCTTCGCGCGCCACAGCATTGGTGCCGATATCAAACGGTGAAATTTCAAACGCGCCCAAAGGGCCGTTCCAAACCAAAGTTTTACAATCACCCAAACGCTGCACGAGGTCATCAATGCTGGCGGGGCCGATATCCAAGATCATGGAGCCATCGGGAACCGCGCCGATGGGCACAATTTGATTAGCGGCACCTTCTTTGAATTCAGTCGCGACGCTGGCATCGATGGGCAGCACGACCTCACAACCGGCCTCCGCCGCATCGGCTATGACACCGAGAGCTTGACCCGTCATATCGTTTTCGCAAAGCGAATTACCGACGTCGACCCCCTGCGCGTGGAGGAACGTATTGGCCATGCCTCCGCCGATGATCAATTGATCGACTTTCGACGCGAGATTTCCCAAGACGTCCATCTTGGTTGAAATTTTGGCACCACCGACAACGGCAGCCACCGGCCGGTCAGGGCTTCCCAATGCCGCGCCCAGTGCCTCAAGTTCCGATTGCATCAGCCGGCCAGCCGCTGCCGGCAACAGGCGCGCTAACGCCTCGGTTGAAGCGTGCGCACGATGGGCGCAGGAAAAGGCGTCATTGACGTAAATGTCCGCGAGGGCTGCGAGCCGTGCTGCGAAATCACTATCGTTCTTCTCTTCTTCGCTGTGAAACCGCAGGTTCTCCAACAAAATCAGCTGCTTTGGGTCCGCGCCGGCTATCGCCTTTTCCGCGTCCGGACCGATACAATCCGTGCCGAAAACAACCTCAACGCCGGCGGCCTGCCCCAAAGCCTGGGCAATGGGTTTCAAAGACAGTTCCGGCGAACGTTGCCCTTTCGGGCGGCCAAAGTGAGACAACATAATAACCTGCGCGCCTTTGGCCTGCAGGTCTTGAATTGTCGGCAGGCTCCGTTCGATGCGTGTCGTGTCACTCACCCGACCATCGCGCATGGGGACGTTAAAATCGGCGCGTACCAAAACCCGTTTTCCATTGACGTCAAGATCATCGATCGTTTTGAACTGGGTCATCGACAGCGTGCCTTTTCCAACCATGTATTTGCGGCGCCTTTTATAGGCGGACTAAAGCAGTCACGCCAGTGGGTCAGGTTGTTATCGGAAATTCAATTTCGTTTTGAAATCATTGTGTCATTGACTTGATGCGGGCTTCCACACCGGCGGCTTTCGCATCATCACCCAATACGCGATAGGCTTGGAGAAGTCGGCGCCAACCGGCGAGATCATCGGGGTTTTCCTTGAGACGGTCGGCGAGCCTCTGGACCATGCTACGAATCATTTCGGTTCGGTCCTGGGCGCTCATCTGGGACGCGGCCTCGACGTCTTCTTGACTTGGACCGGGCGCACCTGCAATTGCCGGCGCCATCGGTTTCGGTTTGCCCAAAGTCTGGGCGGCAGGGCTTGGTCTATAAGTACCGGGGTCGACGTTCAAATCCTTGGCGATGGCTGTGATCTGCGCGCCCACGGACGCCAACCAAGGTGCCGTGTCGGGGGACACGGCGACCAGATCGATCCAACCTTGCAAGGCACCCTTGAGATTGCCCTTCTGGGCCAAACCTTGGGCCAAATAATATCGGGCCCGCGGGTTTCTGGGGTCCGCACCCAGGGCGCGTTCCAACAGAGAAGTCGCTTTTTCGCCGACGCGGTTTTTATCTGTGAGGATCAAGGCTTCCGCGTACTCAATAATGACAGCGGCGTTCAACGGATCGAGCTCATAGGCTGTCTTTAACGCCACAAGCGCATCGGCTTCGCGGTTCAAGGAAAGATAGGAGCGTCCCAAAAGCATCCAGCCCCGAATGTTGTCCGGCTCGGCTTTCAGCCGTGCCGCCAATTTGTCGGCAAGATTTGACATTTCACCGGCCTGGCGGCGATCGGTTTCGGCGGATTTCTCGGACTCGATATTACGTGCTGTGTAGGGGACGTTCGGGAGGTGTGGCGAGCCAAGGTGAAGATACAGCGCCAACGCAGCACCGGATACGCCCACACCGATTAGGACGGTCGCTAACCGCGAGGTCTGCGTGCGTGCGGCGAATGTGTTGGCAGCGGCGGCTTGATCTCCCAGCGTCAGGATACGTCGTTCAATTTCCGTCCGCGCTGCGGAGGTTTCTGTCTCATTGAGAACGCCGCGTTCCAGATCGCGATCAAGTTCACCTAACTGATCTTTATAGACGGATAAATCATAGTCTGCCCGGACGGCATTTTTCCCCCCACGTGCGCGACCAACGCCGAGAATGATGGCGCCCGTTGCCACGATGCACATGGCGCTGATGACGATCCAGAGTTCCATCAGTGCTCTTTCTCTGCGAGCAAATCTTGAAGGCGCTGGCGTTCTTGCTCATTTAAAGGTGTGGCAGCAATGGGCGCTTTGGCTGTCTGGCGCTGTCGCCGAAAAAAGACAAATACGGCGATCAGAGCAAACAGGACGATTGCTATAGGTCCGCCCCAAAGCGCTAGCGTCGCGCCCTTCACAGGTGGCCGCAGGAGCACAAAATCGCCGTACCGTGAGACCACGTAATCGATCACACCTTGGTCGTCGTCACCGGCTGCAAGGCGTTCTCGAACCAGAACGCGTAGGTCGCGGGCCAGCGTCGCATCCGATTCATCAATGGATTGGTTTTGGCAGACGACACAGCGCAATTCCTTGCTGATTTCGCGGGCTCTTAATTCCAATGCCGGATCGCTAAGCATTTCGCTCGGATTAACGCCAAAGGCGGCCTGCGGGAACGCAACCAACAAAAGACTGACGGCGATATGACGCATTCACGAAGCTCCCGGTGGTTTTATTTGCCGAAGAACGGGCTCAATCACATCGCGCCATATGTCTGCGTTCAAGGGTCCGACGTATTTGAACCGCACCACGCCGTCGCCATCGACAACGAATGTTTCCGGTGCGCCGGTGACGCCGAAGGCAATGGCCGCCTTGCTGCGGGGATCATCACCAACCAAGGCATAGGGATCGCCATGTTTATTCAACCAGTCGGGCCCGGCGTCAGGATCTTCTTCGCGCCAATCAATGCCGTGAATGGGCACGGCACCCTCGGCTTTGAGTTTCATCAAGAATGGGTGTTCGATCTGGCACGCGACACACCACGAGCCGAAAATATTGACCAGAGATGTCTCGCCTTTCAGATCGGTGCTCGCAAACCCTTTGTCATCACGGCCCTTGATCGGTTTGAGTGCAAAGTCCGGGACCGGTTTGCCTTTCAACATGTTTGGTAGCTTTTTCGGGTCTTTCGTCAAGCCCACGGCGAAGTACCCGGCAAGGATTAGGAAGACCATCAACGGCAAGGTAAACATCAATCGCTTATTCATGACGTTTCTCAGGCTTCCTGGGCGCCCGGGAGGGACACCGCGGAGCTTTTGCGATGCGGGGCACCAACGCGGTGGCGACGATCAGTGAGACTTAGAGCGCCGGCAAACACCATGATCAAGGTACCCGCCCAAATCCACACCACAAGCGGATTAAAATAAAGCCGGGTGACGAATGCGCCCCCGCTGCCTTCGGCGTCTCCGATGACGGCGTATAAGTCGCCGCGCCAGGTCGTGTGGATGCCAGCTTCGGTGGTCGGCTGCTGAGAAACATTGTAGACGCGTTTTTCGGATGTGAGCTTGGTAATTTCACGACCGTGGCGTGACACAGTGAATTGGCCGCCGACGAACTTGTAATTCGGTCCTTTGCCGGCTTTCGCGCCCGTGAACCGGTATTCGTAACCGCCGACGGTTACCTTGTCGCCGGGTTTCATAACTTGAATGCTCTCCACCTTCCAGGCGCCGGCGCCGGCCATGCCGGCAATCGTAATAGCTAAACCCAGATGGCCAATTGTCATGCCCCAACTAGCGCGCGGCAGACGGCCAAGGCGGCGGAAGCTTTCTGAAAGTGGGCTACGAAACAACCGAATTCGCTCGGCTAATTCGGTTAGTACACCGGTGCCCAGCCAAACGGCCATGGCCAGGGCAACAACACCAAGGACCGGTTCGTCACCATGCACGGCATAGGTCACTATTGCCGCCACGATGGTCAGTACCAACGCGATGCGAAGGCGTCGCAATGCGGGCATCAAATCACTACGCTTCCAACTCAGAAATGGCCCAACGGCCATCGCGGCGATCATCGGGATCATTAGCGGGATCAATACCGTGTTAAAAAACGGTGGTCCCACGGAAACCTTGCCACCGCCGAGCGCGTCCAACAACAAAGGGTAGAGCGTTCCCAGTAAGACCGCCGCGCATGCTGTCGCCATGACAAGATTGTTGAACAGCAAGCCGCCTTCCCGCGACACCGGTTGAAACAAGCCTGTGCTGACAAGTTTCGGCCCCCGCCAAGCAAACAATGCCAGCGATCCACCGATTACGATCACCAACAGGGCCAGGATGAAGACACCTCGTGTCGGGTCCGTGGCAAACGCGTGAACCGATGTCAGGACACCGGAGCGCACCAGGAAGGTGCCCAATAGGCTCAGGGAAAACGTGATGATGGCGAGCAGGATTGTCCAGCCTTTGAGGGTGTCGCGTTTTTCGACCACGGTGGAGGAATGCAGCAACGCCGTGCCGGCCAACCAGGGCATGAACGAAGCATTTTCAACCGGGTCCCAAAACCACCAACCACCCCAACCCAGTTCATAGTACGCCCACCACGACCCCAGCGCGATGCCGCCGGTTAGAAAGCACCAGGCGGCCAAGGTCCAGGGCCGAACCCAGCGCGCCCAAGCGGCATCAACCCGGCCTTCGATCAGCGCCGCGATGGCAAAAGAAAAAGCCATTGAAAAACCAACGTAGCCCAGGTAAAGCATCGGTGGATGGATCGCCAAGCCTGGGTCTTGAAGCAACGGATTGAGCCCACGGCCGTTCAGCGGCGGCGGAAAGATGCGATCGAACGGGTTCGAGGTCAGCAACATAAACAGATAAAATCCGACGGCGATCATCGCCTGAATAGATAAGACGCGGGCTTTCAAGGCGGGGGGCAGGTTGGCGCCGAATACCGCAACGGCGGCGCCGAAAATAGCCAGGATCAGGACCCATAAAAGCAGGGACCCTTCGTGATTTCCCCAAACGCCGGAAATTTTATAAAGCAGCGGTTTATCCGTATGCGAATTTGAGACCACATTGACGACCGAGAAATCCGACGTCACGAAAACATGCGTGAGACAGGCAAAAGCGACTGCGACCAACGCGAATTGCAATATCGCCGTCGGTTTGGCGAGCGCCATCCAGCCCGGGTCACCCCGATGGGCGCCGATCAACGGCAGGCTGGCCTGTGCCACGGCAACAAACAGCGCCAGAACCAGGGCAAAATGGCCGATCTCAGCGGTCATTTTGCCTTCCCCTTGTCGGTGTGGCCATTGCCTTTCCCGTCGCCTTTCCATTGGCCGGCCTTTTTGAGGGCCTCGGCCACTTCAGGTGGCATGTAGTTTTCGTCATGCTTGGCCAGGACTTCATCGGCTCGAAAGACGCCGTTCATCAGCCGGCCTTCGGCGACAACGCCTTGGCCTTCACGAAAAAGATCGGGCACGATTCCTTTGTATTGAACTTCAACGGATTGTGCCGTGTCAGTAATCTTGAAGATAATGATACCGCCACCCGGCTTTTTGACGCTCCCGGTCTCAACCAGGCCGCCAAGGCGCAGGCGCTGGGACGGGCCCGGCTTTTTTTCCGTTAGATCGGTGGGGCTGTAGAAAAAGACAATGTTGTCTTCAAACGCGGCCAGGACCAATGCCGCCGCGGCGCCCAACAGCAGCAGCGCGATGCCAACGAATGTGAGGCGTCGATGCTTACGCTTCATCTGTCTCTTCCTGGGTTCTACGGGTACGTGGGTTCAAGGCGTCAAATTCCCGACCAGCCCGCCCGGCAAATCGGCGGCTGGCGACAAACAAGCCCATGAGGACGGCGAAGACCAAGCCGTAGGCCGGCCAGATGTAGGCTCCATGGCCGCCCATTTCAAAATATGCTTCCGTGCCGGTCATGTCAGCCCGCCTCGCTGGCAACAGGGGTGGATCTATTTTGTTCGGCGTCGTGAACTTGGCGCATGCGGAGCGCGCGCACTTTCATGGCGTTAATTTCGCCGCGCATGCGTATCAACAACACCCAAACGAAGTAGGCTTTGAACGCCAGGGCCATCAGAAACAATGGAATCAACATACTGGAATGAATAGCCGGGCCGCTCATTTTGATAACGCTCGCCGGTTGATGCAGCGTGTTCCACCAATCAACGGAAAACTTGATGATCGGGACGTTAATAAAGCCGACGAGGGCAAGGATGGCTGATGCCTTGTGGCCGCGTTCGGGATCATCGAAGGCGTTGTTCAGGGCCATGTATCCAAGATACAGAAAAAACAATATGAGCACGGAGGTGAGCCGTGCATCCCAGACCCACCAGGTGCCCCACATGGGCTTTCCCCAAAGCGAACCAGTGACCAGTGCCAGCAAGGTGAAGCACGCACCGATCGGCGCCGTGGCGCGCCCTGCCAGACTGGCCAACGGGTGTTTCCAGATCAACGCGGCGGCACAAGAGACGGCAAGCGCCGTGTAACAAAAAAGCGCCATCCAGGCGGCCGGGACGTGGATATACATGATCCGTACCGTCTCGCCCTGTTGGTAGTCGGCCGGCGATGACAGCAGGGCGAAATATAAACCCGATAACACGAATGCCATGGTCAAGCTTGCGGCCCAAGGCTGGAGACGGTCAGCCAGGCGGAGAAAGCGTGTGGGGTTGGCGAAATGGTGCATCATATCATGGTTCTGTAAACTGTATGGCCCGGCAAATCCACATCCGCCGGTGCCAACTTGTTGAGACAAGCTTATTAATACCGAAATGGCCCATCGATCTGCCTTGACGCAAGTCAATTATCGGTGTGTCGGACGCGAATGTCATGATCTCATGGCCTGGCGGAGGGCTGCCGCACCAACCCACGGGCACAACGCCAATGAACTGAGCAGGAGTGCTGAAAGGATTAGCAAGTGCGGTTTAACACTCAAACCCGCCAATGTCGCGTCGACGGCGCTGACACCGAAAATCAACACCGGGATATAGAGTGGCAAGATCAACAATGACAACAACACACCGCCCCGCCGCGCGCCAAGGATTAAAGCCGCCCCGATGGCGCCGATGAGACTGAGGCTTGGGGTGCCCAACGCCAGCGCGGCGATGAGCATACCGAAACCATCGGCGTTCATATTCAACAATACGGCCAGGATCGGAGCTGCGATAATCAGCGGCAATCCCGTGGTGATCCAGTGCGCAGTAATTTTCGCGATGACGGCAATCTCAAGGGGTACGGGTTGAAGCACCAAAATCTCCAGGCTGCCGTCCTCGAAATCTGCTTGAAACAGGCGCTCCAGCGACAGCATCGACGCCAAAAGCGCCGCGACCCAGATGACGCCCGCCGCAATCCGCATCAGGATATTGGGCTCCGGCCCGACGCCGAAGGGGAAAAGAACAACCGCTATGACAAAGAACATTACCACCATGGCACTGTCCATACCTTGGCGGAACGACAGGTTAAGATCGCGGCGAACAATTTGGACAAAGCTATTCATAAGCCTGCTCCCGGCCAGGGAAGGCATCCAGATTCAGGCGATGAGGATCATCGATCTGTAAGTTTTGATGTGTCGAGACGACAACCATGCCGCCACCCGCCCGGTGGGCGCGGATGGCGTTCTCAAGGGCTTCAATGCCACCGGCGTCAAGCGCCGTTGCTGGTTCATCAAGCAACCACAATGGCGCCGGCGCGGCGAGAACGCGGGCAAGACCGACGCGACGTTTTTGCCCGGCTGATAAAAACCGTCCGGGCACGTCGGCGAGATCAATGATGCCGAGCGCTGAAAGGGCACCATCGACGTCCGGCGCCGAGGTCCGCAACTTCGCCCAGAATGAGACGTTTTCACGAACGCTGAGGACCGGTTTGACGGCGTCGGCATGACCGACGAAATGAATGTGCCGATGATGGGCATCGGGGTCAGACTGAATGGAGGAACCGTTGCCGATGTCATCCCAGGTGACCGCGCCGGCCACCGGATCAACGAGGCCCGCCATCACCCGCAGCAGGCTGGATTTTCCACTGCCGTTGGGGCCGCGTAAAACCAACGCGTCACCGTTATCCAGCGAAAACGACAAATCGGCAAACACGATCCGGCCGCCGCGAAAGCAAGTCAGGTTATCTCCGAAGAACTGCACCATGGGCAACCACAATATCCAACATATTGAAAAACCTGCCATAACCTAGCCCAGGCTGCAGGAAAAAAGAAGCCGAGCGGCGTCCAATTTCAAAGGCAGCTGAGATTGGCGCGGTGAATAAAAATGCGGCCGGGTTGGGGAACCCGGCCGCTAGTTTCGGCAAGGGGATTGCCGATAAGGGGACCAGAGAGGGGGGGGGATCGTTCTCTAGTATAGACGAGGAGGTCTAATGATGAGAGTAAAGCGCCGAAATGTGGCGAGATTATGCAGGCGATAAGGTAATTTGAGGGTGGGATGGATAGAATAAGATGTTCAAAACGCGTCGTCGGCCGACGTGATCTCAGTAAAATTCGCCACGTTGATCTCACTCTCGTTTGGCATGCAGAACATGTTTCGTGATATCAAATTCCCGAAGATATTTCCTTCGACGCCGAAGAAGTTGTCAACGTTAAACAACGCCGGGAGATGCCAGAACAACCTGTATTCAGCGGAGAAAAGGGCTTCAATGAGTTCTTTGGCGCGTTCCCGGCGATCATTTTCGACATAAAGGATCGGCCTGTATTTTTTGAGTGTGTCGGTGGCGCCGGCGAGAACTTCGTTTTCCATACCCTCGACGTCAATCTTGATGAAATGGCAGGCCTTGAGATCAAGATCGTCGATGGCTTTGAGCGAGACCGACTCGCCCTTTTCATAGCCGCCCAACGCTATACCGCCGTAATTGCCGCCAATTTGGTAGTCAATTCCCGGGACAATGATATTGCCGTCTTCGGCGCCGACGGCGGCGTGATGGGCGATGACGTTCTCCAAGGTAGTGTCCGGTCTTCCGTGTAAGCGACCGTTTCACGTTTTTCCATCGTCAATATATTGACGATGGAAAGCGGTCCTGGAACAGGACGGCGAACTGGTTCAGCGCCTGTTTCCATGGTCTGGGTG
>Ga0233433_10004096_pt1 | contig 11405 bp, 6 predicted proteins | sample SI_122_August201_5_FD_179868 | JGI IMG/M metagenome (GOLD analysis project Ga0233433, IMG submission 179868) | Seawater microbial communities from Saanich Inlet, British Columbia, Canada - SI_122_August2016_100_MG | ecosystem: Environmental > Aquatic > Marine > Inlet | place: Canada: British... | reverse complement strand
CGCCGGTCAGCCGGTGGATATCATCTGGAAAGGCCCGCTCAAGGAGGACGACCGGGACGAGCAGATCAAGGTCGTCGAGAATTTCATCGCCCGGGGCGTGGATGGCATGGTGCTCGCGCCGCTTGACGACAAGGCGCTCGTCCGTCCGGTGGAGACGTCCGGCAACGCCGACATTCCGGTGGTCATTATCGACTCCGGTTTGCAGACGGACAAATACACCAGCTTTGTCGCCACCGACAACCACCTTGGCGGTCGGATGGGCGGCGCGCACCTCGGCAAGTTACTCGGAGGCAAGGGCAACGTGCTGCTCCTGCGGTACGCTGTCGGTTCGGCCAGCACGACCAAACGCGAGCAGGGGTTTCTCGACGAAATGAAAGAGAACTTCCCCGGCATCGAAGTGCTGTCGTCTGACCAATACGCCGGGGCCACCCGTGACTTGGCCTACACCGCCTCGCAAAATCTGCTAAGCCGCTATGGCAACGAGGTGAACGGCATCTTTTGCCCGAACGAATCGGTGACCGTCTCGATGACGAAGGCCGTGCGCGACATCGGCAAGGCAGGTGGCATGGTGAAAATCATCGGATTCGACACCAGCGTACAGTCGTTGCGCGATCTTAAGTCGGGTGACGTTGCGGGGCTCGTCGTGCAAAACCCGCTCAAGATGGGCTACCTCGGCGTGATGACATTGGTCGAGCATCTCGGTGGCAAGGCGGTGGCCAAGCGCATCGACACCGGCGTGGCGCTTATTACCAGTGAAAACATGAGCGAGCCCGACATGCAGGAACTCCTCAACCCGCCCCTGGAGAAATATCTCGGCACCGGCAACTGACTGCCGTCTGAATGCCAGAGGATTCATCCAGCAACGCCGCTCTTCCCCGCCTGCGAATCGACCGGGTGGCCAAGCGCTTCGGGCCGACCGTTGCGCTCGACGGCGTGAGCCTCGAGGTCGCTGCTGGCGAGGTGCACGCACTCATCGGCGAAAACGGTGCCGGCAAAAGCACGCTGATGAAGGTGCTCAGCGGCGCGCACCGGCCGGACGGCGGCAGCCTCACGCTCGACGGCCGTCCGTTCGAGCCGAGCGATCCGCTGCACGCGCGCAACTCCGGCGTGGCGATGATTTATCAGGAACTCAACCTCTCCCCCGATCTTTCCGTGGAGGAGAACATCCTGCTTGGCCGCGAGCCGGCGGTGCTTGGCTGGATCAATCGCGGCGAGCGTCGCCGCTTGGCCAAGCGCGCGCTGGAGGAAATCGGCCAGGCGCAGATGTCGCTCGACGCTCCAATTCACTCGCTCACCATCGCGCAGCAGCAACTCGTCGAGATCGCCCGTGCACTCGTCGGCGAACCGCGCGTGCTCATTATGGACGAGCCGACCAGCAGCCTCACTCGAGTCGATACCGAGAATCTGTTCGGCGTCATCGAGCGCATGAGCCAGCGCGGCGTGAGTGTCATTTACATCAGCCATTTCCTCGAGGAATGCCAGCGCGTGGCCAGCCGGTATACAGTGCTGCGCGATGGAAAAAGCGTCGGCACCGGCGCGATGGTCGAGGCGAGCCTCGAGCAGATTATCCAGCTCATGGTCGGCCGAGAGATTGATGAAATTTATCCGCGCACGAGCCGTTCCGCTGGCGAGTCGGTGCTCGAGTTGAGCAGCGTCGCCGGCTTGGCCAAGCCAAGTTGCGTGAACCTGACTTTGCATGCCGGCGAAATTCTTGGCGTGTTCGGCCTGGTCGGCGCGGGCCGTTCGGAGACGCTGCGGGCGGTGTTCGGGCTCGACCGCTTGGCCAACGGCAGCGTGAGCGTTTTTTCGCAGGAAGCCACTCACTCGACACCGGCCAAGTGCTTGGCCAACGGCGTTGGTTTGCTCAGTGAAAACCGGAAGGAAGAGGGCCTGCTGCTCAACCGCAGTATCGCCGACAACCTGACGCTAACACGCCTCGACCCTGTGTCGCGCCTCGGCCTCGTGAGCGATGCAGCACAGGTGGCCGCTTCGGAAAAATGGATGGCTAAACTCGACGTGAAAGCGTCGGGTGCCGCACAGCCGGTCGGCGAGTTGTCGGGTGGCAATCAGCAGAAAATCGCACTTGGCCGGCTGCTGCATCACGATGCTAGAATCCTGCTGCTCGACGAGCCGACGCGCGGCATCGACGTCGGCAGCAAGGCGCAGATTTACCGGTTAATGAACGAGTTGGCCGGGCAGGGGAAGGCGGTCGTGTTCGTCAGCTCGTACCTGCCTGAGTTGCTCGGCGTGTGCGACCGCATCGGCGTGATGTGCCGGGGCGAACTTTCGGAAGTGCGCCCGATCGCCTACTGGAGTGAGCAGGAAATCATCCGCACCGCCATTGGACAAGCGGAGCCAAGGGAAGTCGCGGCATGAATTCGGCTAATAATCTTTGCTCGAACTGCGCTCTGAAAAAACATACGGCACTTCACTCTCATCCGGCTTTTGGCCATCTTCTCCCTGAGGGAGAGAGGTGGGGAGAGGGAGAGCGCAATAATTTATCATGAGTCTCAGCACGCTATTTAATCGTCGAATTAACAGGCTCGGCAGCCGGGATTTTTTGAAGGCCATCCGGCCGTTCGTTGGGCTATTTGTTGTGCTGCTGCTGTTCGCGATGGATGCCGAGTTGCGGTCGCTGTTTTTTAAGGGCAGCAATTTCAAAATGATCCTCACGCAGACGGTCATCGTGGCCATCGGCGCGATGGGGATGACGCTGGTGATCGTGAGCGGCGGGATCGACTTGAGCGCCGGGTCGGTCGTCGCGCTGTGTAGCGTGGTGACGGCCAAGCTGATCGAGCAGGGCCATGGTTTTGCGGTGGTGCTTTTGCTGACGGTGCTGGCCGGAGGGCTAGTCGGCTTGGCCAACGGTGGCATTATAACGGCGTTCCGCATGATGCCGTTCATCGTCACGCTAGGCATGATGGGCATCGCGCGCGGCATCTCCAAGTGGCTAGCCAACAACCAAACAGTCAACCCGGAGCAACCGCTCGAGTCGGTCAATAGTTTGATGGATAACAGCCAGTCGCCGCTCACGTTTTCTCCGCTGCCAGACGGCGTGTGGCTGGCGCTTGGCCTCGCGGTCTTGATGGCTGTGGTGCTCCGCTCAACCGTGTTTGGCCGGTACGTGTTCGCCATCGGCTCGAACGAGGACACCGCGAGGTTGTGCGGCATTCGCGTGAATTTCAACAAGGTGGTGATTTACGCCTTGGCCGGCGCGTTTTTCGGTTTGGCCGGCGTGATGCAGTTTTCGCGGCTGACACAGGGCGATCCCTCGGTGGCGATCGGGTTGGAGTTGCAGATCATCGCCGCAGTGGTCATCGGCGGCGCGAGCTTGAGCGGCGGTGCGGGCAGCATCCCCGGCTCGGTGATCGGCGCGTTCATGATGGCCTGCCTCGCCAATGGCTCAGGCATCAAGGATTGGCCCAACTACATGCAGGAAATCATCATCGGCGTAGTCATCATCCTTGCTGTCGGCATGGACAAGGTTGAGCCGTTCATCCAGCGCCTGTTCAAACGGCAGTCGTCGTCGAACTGACCCACGCTTGGCCAAGCGCGCGAGGCGGTTTAAGATGCCTCTTTTGGTGGCCAAGGAGTTTGTAAAAATAGCCGGAGCGAGGGAGCACAATCTCAAGAATCTGACGATTGAGATTCCGCGCGACAAACTGGTGGTGATCACCGGGCCAAGCGGCTCGGGCAAGTCGTCACTGGCGTTTGACACGCTGTTCGCCGAGGGCCAGCGCAAGTACGTCGAGACCCTCTCGTCGTATGCCCGGCAATTCCTCAATCAACTTCAAAAGCCGGACGTCGATCACATCGAGGGCCTCTCGCCGGCGATTGCCATCGAGCAGCGTTCCTCCGCTGGGAATCCGCGTTCGACTATCGCCACCACGACCGAGATTTACGATTATCTGCGACTGCTGTTTGCCAACGTCGGCCAGGCGCATTGCCCAGAAAGTGGCGAGCCGATTTCGCGGCTGAGCACGAGCGACATCATCGAGCAACTGCTCGCGCTTCCGGAGGACACGCGAGTAATGCTACTCGCGCCGGTGGTGGATAAAAAGAAGGGCGAGTTTCGCGACGTTCTGGAGAAGCTGGCCCGTGAGGGATTTGTCCGCGCGCGCATCGACGGTGAGTTGGCGGAGCTCGAGGCAAACGCCCGCTTCAAACTCGATCCGCAAAAAGCGCACTCGATCGAGGTCGTGGTTGATCGGCTCGTTGTCAGCGATAAGGCGCGCGGCCGCTTGGCTGACTCGGTTGAAACCTGTCTTAAGTGGGGTGAGGGTAAAATAATCGCGCTGCACCAGACGCCCGACCTTGATCGATCGCAGTGGCGCGAGAGCAAGCTGTCGAATCGGCTGACCAGCCAGGCCACCGGCAAAAGCTACGACCCGATGACGCCGAAACATTTCTCGTTCAACTCGCCGTACGGCGCCTGCCCGGCTTGCTCGGGGCTGGGTCAGCGGCCGGTGTTCGACGAGGGACTGATGCTCGGCGACCCCGAAAAGTCGATCGAGCAGGGCGTCATCCTGCCGTGGACGAAGGGCGGCGCGCGAATGGTTGCTCACTACAACGGGTTGCTGAAAAATTTGGCTCGGCATTATGGGGCGGACTTGGCCAAGCCGTACCGCCGCCTGGCCAAGCGCTTCAGGGAGGCGCTGTTTCACGGCTCCGGCGACGAGGCGATTGATTTTCAATTCACCCGCAGCGGCAAGCAAACCACGACGACCAAGCCGTTCGACGGCATCTTGGCCAACCTCAACCGTTTGTACGAGGAGACGAGCAGCGAGACAACGCGGCGACGGCTTCGGGCGTTCATGAGTCCCCAGCGGTGCGAGGCTTGCGAGGGGCAGCGACTTCGCGAGGTGGTGCTGGCGGTGACGCTTCGCAGTGCGAACCAAGCCGAGGGCGAGAGGCGTTTTGATGGGTTGTCGATCATGGACGTCTGCCGGTTGTCGATCGACGAAGCGTTGCCGTTTTTCGATGGACTGGAACTCGACGAGATGGGCAAAAAAATTGCGACCGACGTGGTGCGCGAGATTACGTCGCGACTCGGTTTTTTGCAGGACGTCGGGCTTGGCTATCTCACGCTTAACCGCACCAGCGGCACGCTAAGCGGCGGGGAGGCACAGCGCATTCGCTTGGCTACACAAATCGGCGCTGGGCTTGTGGGCGTGTTGTACATTCTCGACGAGCCGAGTATCGGCTTGCACGCGCGGGACAACGAGCAGTTGCTCGCCACACTTGAGGGGTTGCGCGATTTGGGCAACACGGTGCTCGTGGTTGAGCACGACGAGGAGACCATTCGACGGGCTGATCACGTCATCGACATGGGGCCGGGTGCCGGACTGCACGGCGGGGAAGTGGTGGCGGCCGGGCCAATTGAAAAAGTGCTCGCTCACAAAAAATCGCTGACTGCGAAATATCTGCGGGGCGACTACAAGATCGACGTGCCGGCCAGTCGCATCGGCCCGAATGTTGCCCGCGGCTTCCTCGAGATCATTGGTGCTGCGGAGAATAATTTGCAGGACGTCCATTTGAAAATCCCGCTGGGGACGATCACGTGCGTGACCGGCGTCAGTGGCTCGGGCAAAAGCACGCTGATCGACGGCGTGCTTCGGCGGGCGTTGTTCCGCAATTTTTACAACTCGAAGGATCGGCCCGGCCAATTCAAGGCGCTGCGTGGCGAGGAGGCGCTGGGGAAGGTAGTCGTCGTGGACCAGTCGCCGATCGGCCGGACGCCGCGCAGCAACCCGGCGACGTACACCGGCATCTTCAATCAGATCCGCGACTTGTTTGCCGGTCTGTCGGCGTCGAAGATTCGCGGGTACGGAGCGAGCCGGTTCAGCTTTAATGTCAAGGGCGGGCGATGCGAGAAATGCCAAGGCGGCGGGATGCTGAAAATCGAAATGAACTTTCTGCCGCCGATTTACGTGACGTGTGAGTCGTGCAACGGGCGGCGATACAATCGCGAGACGCTCGAGATTCATTACAAGGGCCGCAACATCGCCGACGTGCTCGGCATGACTGTCGATGAGGCGATGACTTTTTTTCGAGCGTTTCCCAAGATTTGCAATCCGTGCGCGACGCTCTCAGAGGTCGGCTTGGGCTATCTCAAGCTCGGTCAGCAGGGCACGACGCTCAGCGGTGGCGAGGCACAGCGCGTGAAGTTGGCGACCGAATTGACCAAGCAGTCGCGCGACCACGCGCTGTTCATTTTGGACGAGCCGACGACCGGGCTGCACTTTCACGACATCGCGAGGTTGATTGATGTGTTGGTACGGTTGCGCGACGCGGACAACACGCTAGTGGTCATCGAGCACAACATGGATATCATCAAGTCGGCGGATTGGGTGATTGATTTGGGACCGGAAGGCGGCAACGATGGCGGCCGTATCGTGGCCGAAGGCCCGCCCGAGCGTGTTGCCGCCGCGGCAGGCAGCCACACAGGGCGCTTTCTCGCCGCGACACTTGGGATGGAACACTTGCTGGAATAAGAATGAATTGGTCGTTGCAAACGATATTGAAACGGATGTCAGCCACCTCCTTGGCACTGGGCTTGGCCGTGCCAGCCGCGCTTGGCCAGGCGGCCGATTCGGAGGCCAAGGCCAGGGTTAAGCTGACGTTCGACGTGGCTAAGCGGTTCTTCCGGGACGGCATGTTCACGACGGCTGTTGAGCGGTTTGATGCCTTTGCCAGGATGCATCCCGGCTCGCCCCATCACGCGGAGGCAGTGTTGCTGGAGGGGCAGGCCCGGTTTCAACTTGGCCAATTCGAGGGCGTGGCTGAGGAGTTAACAGCCGGGCTGCAGACGGCCGGGCCGTGGGCGGATCGTTACCTGTTTTGGATCGGCGAGGTGCAGTTTGCGCAGGGCTACTTCAACCTGGCGGCAGCCAGCTACGGCCAGTTGATCGAGAAACACCCTGGCTCCGTGCGGGCGCTGACGGCGGCGCTTGGCCAAGCACAGTCGCTCTACCAGTTGGGCGACCTGAAGAAAAGCATCGCCACGCTCGAGCCGGCAGACGGGCCGTTTCAGCGGGCGGCCAGCGCGCGGCCAGGCGATCCGTTAATCGTCGACGGACGGTTGCTGTTGGCCAACGCCTACTTTGAGCTAAAGGAGCTGGGAGCGGCGCGGCTGCTGCTCGAGAATCTGCCGGACGCGGGGTTGTCGCCGGAGCGATTTTGGCAGAAGCATCACTTACTGGCCTCGGTGTATCTCGGCGAAGCCAGCCTCGAGCGCGCCTTTAGTGGGGCCACCAACTTGGTGCAATTGGCCAAGGGCATCGCCGACCCGGTGTTCGCCGCGCGCTCGGTTGATTTTCACGGCGACGTGCTGCGCCGCATGAGCCAGCCGGATGCCGCCGTCGCGCTGTACGAGCAGAATCTGGCCACCAATATTCCGGCCAACTGGCGCCGCGCAGCGCTACTTAAAATTGTCGACCTGTACGTTGCTGAAAACCGGCTGACTAATGCAGTGCAACGGCTCGAGCTACTATTCATCCGTCACCCCGGCGACCCGGCGACCGGGCTGGCGCACCTCACGCTGGGCGAGCTGCGGCTGCGGCAGTTTTACGGGCTGCCGGATGCGAGCCGGCTCAAGTCCACCAACCTGCTCAGCGACGCGCTGGGGCATTTTGACGTTGTGTTGCAGGGCGACACGGACGCGAATTTGGCGGGTAAATCATGGCTGGGCCGTGGCTGGGCGCTTTGGGAGTGGGGCAATCTTTCCGGCAAAAGGCTGCAGTTGAGCCTGGCACGACAGGCCTATTCGAACGCCGTTTCCGAGTTGCCCAAGTCCGAGGAACAGGCGGTGGCGCAGTTCAAGGTGGCCGACTGTTTGTTCCACGGGGCGGATTACGCCTCGGCATCGAGCAACTACTGGGCGGCGATCCGCATTGCCACGAACACCGTGGGTTACAATAACCGGCTGGTGGACCGGGCGCTGTACCAAATCGTGCGTAGCGGCGTCGAGCGGCTGGATTTGCCGAGCGCGAACCAGGCGGTGAGCAAACTGATCGAGTGGTTCCCAAGCAGCTTTTACAGCGACCGCAGCCTGCTGCACTACGGGCAGGCGCTCAACCGGCAGGGCAAGCCATCCGAGTCGCGCACCGTGCTGGCCTCGTTCGCCAAGGTGTTCCCGAAATCGACTCTGCTGCCCGAGTCGCAGCTGGCCATCGCGCGGACACACGTCATGGACGGCAGCTGGGTGTCGTCAATCATCGAGTACGACCGCTGGGTGACCAACTACCCGGCGCACCCGGCGCTGCCGCAGGCGGAGTTCGACCGCGCGTGGCTGAACCATCAGGCCGGCAACCGGGCGAGGGCGTTTCAGTTGTTCACGAATTACGTCGTGCGATTCCCGACAAACCGACTCGCGCCGGTGGCGCAGAAATGGATCGCCGACCACCAGTTCCAATCCGGCAAATTCGCCGAGGCCGAGCAGGGATACCGGCGGCTTTTCGAGAACACGAACCTGCTGGCCAACGCCCGTGGCTTGGAGTGGGAGGCGCGGCTCAACGCCGGTCGTTCAGCGTTCTTCCGGCAGGAACACGCCGCCGCCGAGTTGCTGCTGGCCTCGGTCATCAACGCCACCAACGCGCCGGTCGCCGAGCAGGCGCGCGCTGAGTTTTTTCTTGGCGACGTCGCCGCCGACCAGACCCATCGCACCCCCACGAACCTCTTCGACGCGTTGCCGCATTATCAACGCGTGGCTGACGAGATGACCGACAGCCCGCTGCATTCCCTCGCGTGGGGCCGCGTCGGCGATTGTTATTTGCAGTTGGGCAACCTTGGCCAAGCGGCGGCGGCGTACCGGGCCGTGACCGAACTGCCCGGCACCGACGTGACCACTCGCAGTCAGGCGGGACTGGGCTTGGCCCGCGTACTCGAGGAGCAGTCTGAGCTGGCCGGCGAAACGGAGGAGCGCGAGGAACTCCTGCAACAGTCGTTCGTTCAGTGCATGGATATCGTCTTCGGCCGCAACCTCCGTCCCGCCAGCGAAAAGATGGATCCGTTTTGGGTGAAGGAAGCCGGGTTGATGGCTGGGCACTTGGCGGGGCGGCTTGGGCTCGCGGAGCAGGAACGCAGTGTTTACTCGCGCTTGGCCAAGGAGCTGCCGGACATGCCGCTTTGGCAGGCCAAGCTCAACGCCTTGCAGACCGGGCCGGAAGCACCCAAGGCACCCTGAACATGCTTGGCCTAAAAGACTTGGTTGCTATCGCCGCGAAGCACGCCACCGAACTCGCCGTTGTGCGTCCGTTCGACATCGCTGGACAAGTGAGCTTCCCCTCCGCGCGACCGGCGATCATGGGGGTGATCAATCTCTCCGCCGACTCGTGGTATCGGGAGAGCATCTGCACCAGCGTCGAGTCCGCCGTCGAGCGCGGGAACGAGTTGCGGGGGCAGGGGGCCGACATCATCGACATCGGCGCAGAATCGACGCTTGACCGAGCGCAGCGAGTCAGCGCCGCTGAGCAACAGCAACGACTCCTGCCGGTGATCGGACAACTCGCCTCGCAGGGCATCATCGTCTCCGCCGAGACATACGCCGCCGATGTAGCCAAGGCCTGCCTCGAGGCCGGGGCCAAGGTGCTGAACCTCACCGGCACTGCGGCCAACGAGACAATCTACCGCCTCGCTGCCGAGCACGATGCGGCCGTGATCGTCTGTTACGTTGCCGGCGACAATGCCCGCGACGTAACAGACATACCGCTCGACGATGACCCAATCCCGCGCATGGCGGAGTACTTCGCGCGCGAGATCGAGACGGCCGAACGATGCGGCTTGGCCAGGGGCTTCGTCGATCCGGGGCTGGGTTTTTATTACGAAAACCTGCAGGACAGCTCGGTGCGGATTCGCCACCAGATGAACACCTTCCTGAACGCCTTCCGGTTGCGCGAACTGGGCTGGCCGGTGTGCAACGCATTGCCGCACGCCGTCGAATGTTTCGGCGAAGAGGTGCGGAGCGCCGAGCCGTTTTTTTCCGTACTTGCCGCGCTGGGCGGGACCGACCTGTTCCGTACGCACGAAGTGCCCCGCGTCCGGGCGGTGCTCAAGACGCTGGGGGTTTACTGACAACCGCCGGGCCGCCAGGGAAGGCGTGCGTCAACGGGGTGGGGAGCTTGACGCCGTGCTCGTCCTGCAACTCGAACGCCGCCAACTTCACAGCATTGCGGGCGTTGATAATCTCATGCTCGGCCTTGAGATTGTAAAGCAGTCGCCATGTCACGGCGTGATCGCCGTTGTCGATCAGCTTGATGATGCCCTCCCGATCAGAGTTTATGGCAGCGGTAATCTTGCAGGCCGATTTCCAGACATCGAGCAGATAGGCCACCGCCGCATCCGGGTGCGTCTCGTAACCGATGTTGAACTCGACGTAGTCATAAATCCCCTTTCTTGCATCGGTGGTGAGTATTTCCACCTGTTTGTTCAGGAGCATGGAGTTGGGAATGGTGATGTTGTGGTTGCGGGTGACATCGCGCAACAGGGTCAACGTGGTGCGAGTTTCGAGCACGATTGCAAGGATGTTCTCATCGGGGATACGGATGACATCTCCCCGTTCAATATTGCCATTGCTGATCAAGATGATGCCGCTGATGAAATCCTTCAGCCAATAGTCCTTTGTAGTAAAAATGAGGACAGCCAATGCCCCGAGAAAGCTGGTGGTTTGAAGCCAGCTTTCGAGTTTCCAGATGTTCAGGAAGATTAATCCTGTAGTAATTCCGAGGAGTAACAGTGCAATTAGTTTCAGGTTGTTTGAGGTGTACGATTCCACGTAAATGGACGAACCTTCAACCTCTCGCTTGCGTCCATATTTTTTGAGGATCAATGAATGGGTGAATTGCCAGATGAGATATGTAAGCAATACCAGCAAGCCGGTATGGCTGATGCTCGAACCGAGTTGGAACTGGAAGGCTACAGCACAAAAATACGCAAAAAAGAGAACTGCGTTTAAAATCCTCAGCAACCGCAACTGGAAAGGCGCCGCGCCGACTGTCTGGACACTCAGATGGGTGATGATTTGCTTGCCGAAAATAAGGATCAGCAGATTGAGGGTGAACGTAATGTGATCGATCGGCTCAAGGTTGGTGAAGTAAGTCAACAGGCCCTCAAATAAGGAGTCGGAGTCCTTGATTGAATCGACGATGTTTCCAACTGCGTTCGTGGAAGTGACGGAGTTAGTTTCGTTCATAATTGGCGTGGGTTAATTGATTGGGATCAACCGTATCCGGCGCACGTCCATGATGGCATTCCGCGCCTTTTTTACAGGCTTAATCCAAAAACGGTGTTCGCCATTGGGTAGATTCACGGTGCCAACCCTGCGCGGGATAAAGTTTTGAAAATGGCCGGTGTCCTTTACGGTGAAATCGAGTTTTTGGCCGGCGACTTTGAGAGCAACAAGACTGCCG
>Ga0233433_10004082_pt1 | contig 11438 bp, 6 predicted proteins | sample SI_122_August201_5_FD_179868 | JGI IMG/M metagenome (GOLD analysis project Ga0233433, IMG submission 179868) | Seawater microbial communities from Saanich Inlet, British Columbia, Canada - SI_122_August2016_100_MG | ecosystem: Environmental > Aquatic > Marine > Inlet | place: Canada: British... | reverse complement strand
GGCGGAGGGAAAGGATCGAACGCCATGAATGCGGTCGGTTTTTTCTGCGCCCAGCTCATGGGCGCTTCCTCCAATGCATCCAAGGCATTCGAATCATCCATGATTTTGGACAAGTCGGGCTTCGATCTGAATGATATCTATTACGCCTATTACGGCACTCTTGCTGCCTACCAGCATCAGGGACCCGTTTGGAGGAAATGGCTCGGCAAGATGCAGGAAAGCTTCGTCAAGGCACAGGAGACTGATGGTTCCTGGACACTCAAAGGTTCTCATACCAATCAGATGGGCAAGGGAATCATGACCGCTCTTGTGACCCTTTGCATGGAGGCTCACTACCGTTATACGCCACTTTATGGACTTGGCTTCGAACCTGACCCCGCTGGCCCCAGTCCAGAGGTACTGGAGGGCAAGCAATTGCCGAAGGTGCCGGTCTTCCGATTAGCCAAGCACCTTCCCCTTCTGAGCTCATCCGGAATGGACGAAGCCCCTGTTCTTACGGATCACGGGGATTTCCTTTATTTCACCTCGACAAGGGAAGAAGGTTTTGGCGGGTCGGACATTTACCGGTCGAGGTTGATCGGCGGCAAACCGGTCAAGCCTTACAATATGGGGGAGGAAATCAACGGCCCGGCCAACGAATCTCATCCGGCTGTGCGGATGGCCGGTTTTCACCTACTCTTTAATTCCGACCGAAACGGCAACCCGTACGATCTTTATCAGGCCAAGAGCAAGCGGGTGATTAGGAAATTCGATTACTCCAAGACGCCCAGCACCGACTGGTTCGGCAGAAACATCGAGTTACTGATTGGGCTTCTGCTTACAGGTGTTCTTTTTGTTTTCGCCTACTTGCGTGCCTTCCGGAAACCCTCTTCCGAAAAGAAGGCGCCCGGGCCTTCCTCCGCAACGAGCTGAAAGGTATGAACGAAGATACTGAAGACAAGCGTAAGGCGGAGAAAAAGCGGAAGGTTTTTCGAGGTCTTCTTCTGACTACGCTCGGTTGCGTTTTTGCAGGTCTGTGCTGGCTGACTTGGGATAACTTGAGCCAGAACGTCTGGGCCTACTATACGGACGAATCGGGTATGCAGGTTGGAGTTGAGGAAGACAAAGCGCGTTTTGTCCTTTGGGAAGACCCTGTGGGGAATCCTGGAAATGCCGGGCTTGAGGATTTGAACGGTACCCGCTTGGAAGCCACCTTTTCTCCCAATGGGACCAGTATGATTATCGTCCGCCGGGACGACAATGTCAGCGGAACGGACATGTATCTGTCTCAATGGAACGGGCGGACCTGGTCAGCTCCCGAAAACATGAAATCCCTGAACAGTCTCTCGAACGACCGGGGACCGGTTTTTTCGCGGGATGGCAAATTCCTTTATTTTTCCTCTGACCGTGAAGGGGGCCAAGGGGGATATGACCTTTACGTTTCCAGGAGGCAGGATGAAGGTTGGGGCTCCCCAGAACCTCTTGGCTTAGACGTCAACACGGATAGCGATGAGCTTGGACCGTCCACTTCGCCAGATGGCGAACGCCTCTTTTTCTCTTCCGACCGCTCGGGCAAGGGAGAAGATATCTTCGTGGCCGATCGGTTCATTTCCGAGGATCAGGAAGGCGAAGATCCCGCCGAAGAAACGGCGAATCCTTTCCCTCAGTTCACGGCCGCTCAACCTGTCGACCACCTCAATTCGAAAGAGTCCGATCTTCAGGTTGCCCTGACCGCCCGTGGTGATCATGTTTTCCTAGCCTCTGACCGTGACCGTGACGACAAGTCCGGGTTCAGTCTTTATCTGAGCCGGGTGGTCGGAGGGAAGGAACTGGCCCCGGAAAAGGTTGATCTTTATTTCGAGGGTGGCGAGGCAACTGATCCCGCGGTCAGGATGGACGGGTTCGACCTGCTTTTCAGTGGTTCCGGGCTCGAAGAGTCTACCGTAGCGGGAGCTCGGCCCGAAGGGGAGGACTATCGTCTTTACCGAACGACCACGCGCGAGGTCTTCGGGTATACCGACTACTCCCGGTGGGACCAGTTCATGAGCATGCTGGGCAATATCATCTGGTGGATCCTGTTGGCCATTGCAGCCTTGATCGCCCTGATCTACATTCTTGAGCACTGGAGCGACATAACCAGTCTTTACCATAAGTGCCTTGCAGGCTCGATCGCCGTTCATCTGATTATTCTTTTCCTTATGATGATATGGATGATCACCAAGGAGTTTACGGCCGGTGGGGAGCCTCAGGCACCCGAAATCGCAATTAGTATTGATGCCCTCGCCCAAGAGGAATTGGCTCTCGAGAGTACGCCCGAGGAAGCCCAGATTTCCGAGACCCCCATCGCTTTGGTCGCTGATCAGTTGGAAAGCGATTTCAAGATTCCCGTTCTCGAGCCTCAGGTCCAGACCAAGACCACTCCAATCATTACCCGGACCAGCAAGTCTTCTTTGGTGAGCGACGTCCGTCCGTCCAAAGCGAATGTTGAGACGGCTGAAGAACCGGTTACCAAGCCGGATAAGATTTCTCCACTCATGACCGCCTTGCCGGAAACCTTCCTTCCCGAACCGGAGACCCCGGAACTTGAGGAGCACGATCCCGGAGAACCCCAGAAAGCGGTCGAACCCGCCAACCCCGAGGCCGATCTTTTCCGCCCCACTAAAGCAGTGCCCCAAGTGGAGACGGAAAAATCCGCCGAGAAGGCCGAGATTGCAAACAAGGCGACCGAAACCAAAACCGAGGCCGAGCAGATCGAACCCGGTGACGCCGCCGCCGAAACCACCGACACGGGAGGAGATGTAATCGTTGCCCACACCGGTTTGGAAGCCAAAGGCGATCCGCCTCCCCTCGATGGTGTCGGAAACGTCTCAATCACCAGCCTCAATCTTCCCGGGACCGATCCCGAGACCGATCCGCTTTTGCCTGGGGAACTGCAAACCCCCAAGGACACCATTGATCCACGCGCCCTGACTGATCTGGTCCGCAAGAAACGGGACAAGCCCTCCCTTGAGGTCATCGAGCAACTCGGTGGATCGGACGCCACCGAGAGAGCCATCGGATTGGCCCTCGAATGGCTTTCCCGTCATCAGGAACCGGACGGCCGCTGGGATACCAAGAAACATGGCGGGGGAGATCAATACGATACCGCCAGCGCCGGGTTGGCACTCCTTTGCTACTACGGATGGGGGGTCAATCACCTAAAGGCGGGCAAGTTCCAGGGGAATGTCAACAAGGCCCTCAAGTGGCTCATTTCCCAGCAAAAGGAGAACGGGGATTTGCGTGGAAAGGGACGAATGTACTGTCATGGAATCGCCGCTATCGCTCTTTGCGAGGCTTATGGCCTAAGCAAGGACCCGAGCCTCCGGGAACCGGCCGAAAAGGCGATTCAATTGATCGTATCCGCTCAATCCAAGAATGGTGGCTGGCGCTATAATCCGAAACCAGGGGACTCGGACACCTCGGTCACGGGCTGGCAATACATGGCCTTGCACAGTGCCCGCATGGCAGGGATCGAGGTGGAGGAGAGTGTCTTCGAGAATGCCCGAGGCTGGTTTGATAAGGCGGCCGGGGGCAAGCATGGGGGCCTTTACGGCTATACCGGACCGCAGAGCAACAACCAGGCCATGACCGCAACCGGCATGTTCTGTCGTCAACTGGATCTCGTTCCTCCTAGCGACCCGAGAATGCCCGAGGGCGCTCAAGCCCTCAAGATGCGTCCCATGAGCGTCAATAACCCAGCCTACTATTACGTCTATTACGGAACACTTGCTCTCTATCAGCACCAAGGTCCCGTATGGTCGGAATGGAATGATCGACTTAAGGAAACCCTTCCCCGGTTACAAAACAAAAACGGTTCCGATGCCGGCAGTTGGGACAAGGGATCAGGTCATGCCGCTTCGGGTGGTCGGATCATCTCCACCACCTTGGCGACCCTTAGCTTGGAAGTTTATTATCGTCTTTTGCCGATGTACGGCTTCCGTAACAAGGAAGCCGCTCCTCCACCCAAGCAAAAGCTCTAGGTTGCCTTTCAAGAGCAGGCCATTGCATCCTGTTCTTCCCGCTTGTTTCGCTAGATTTTCCCCAAAGCAGACATCTCGTCTGCTAGGTTTTGTTGGTAGGCTTCATGAGCAAGTTTGTCCTCGCGGGCGCTTTCCCCATAAAAGATAAAGCCCAAGGCCCGCCGTGTTCGGGTGAGACTGGCATTGGCATCTGCCCAGTGCACGGTCAGTGCATGGTGGGCCAAAAGATCGCCCGGTTTTGCCGGGCAGGCGACTTCTTCACGGGTCTCGTTGCGTCCGAAATCCACGATGCCTTGCGAAAACCCGAGCGTTTGGGTGCGTTCATGTGGACGCATTCCATCCAAGTGGGATCCCCGAAGGTAGCGCACGCAACCATTTTCCTCGTCCACGTCATCCAGCGCCATCCACATGGTTACTGCGTGAAAAGGTTGCAACATGAAGTAATGACCATCTTGATGGGCGGGGGTGGCTTGGCCTGTGCCGGGCGGTTTGTTGAAGTACTGCAGGTTTTTACCGAGGACGGGTTCCCCCAATAACTCTTCCGCCAAGGCTTTGGGTTTTCCGTTGAAAAACTTCCCGAAGAAATCGTCGTGTTCGTGCATGCGCTGAATTTGCTTCAGTGTTTCCGGTTTTGCCTTGTCCTCGTAAAACACTTCTTCGGGGGGCAGTTGGGCAACCCTGACGTCAATGAAGTGGACCAGAGCGGATTCGATTGAGGATAGTTCCACCTGATTGCAGAACTCGGGGATTGCGACGAATCCATCCTCCTTGAAAACTTTTGAAAAAGGAGGGGTCATGAAGTCCTCAACGAACCGGCTTTATGTCCTTTTCCCAATCGGCGAAGAGCCTTTTCAAGAGTGCAAACTCTCGTGGCTTGGAAGAGCTCAGGTCAGTTTTCTCACCGATGTCTTTGGACAGATCAAAGAGCCATTCCTCTGTTTTTCCCTCGGCCTTTCTTACGTACTTCAGATCGCCCTGACGCACGGCCGACCAAGTGCGTTCACCGCGTTTGCCCCGCCAAAAAAGGGTGCGTGCAAAATCAGGTTTGCGAGCGGAAACGTGTTTGACGATATCCAACCCGTCCAGTTGATCATCAGGCACCTTGGCTTGAGCAAGGTTGAGGAACGAACGGGTCAGGTCGAAAGTGGCGCATACCTGATTGCTTGTGATCCCGGGCTCAATCTTGTTTGGCCAACGCATGATCAAGGGCACCCGGATGCCACCTTCCAAGGTCGTGCTCTTGGCCCCATTGAGCGGGCCCATGTTGGCGGCACCGGAAAAGCCTCCGTTGTCGGATACGAAAACGACAAGTGTCTCGTCGCTCAGTTTGTGTTTTTCCAACGCCGAAAGCAATCGACCAACCTCACTGTCCAGATCCTCAAGCATGGCCACGTAAGTTTCCTCATCGGGCTTCATCCAATTCTCCTTGTTCACATCCTTCTTTGCGTCATCCGGTCCTTGAAAGGGAAAGTGCGGGCATTCGTGCGAGACGAAGAGAAAGAAAGGATCGTCCTTGTTTTCTTCGATAAACTTGATTGAGGAATCGGTAATGAGGTGGGTCATGTAACCCTCGGCATACACAGGGAGTCGTCCACGGTAAAGTACATGCAGGTCGCTCGTCTCCCGGTGATTGAAGTAATGTACGTTACCCCCCATGTATCCGAAGAAGTCATCCCATCCGTGCGCCATCGGGTTAAACTGCGGTTCGTAACCCAAATGCCATTTTCCGAATACGCCACAGGCGTATCCGGCCGGCTTGAGGGCCGAAGGCAGAACCACCTGTTTGGCCGGCAAGCCCAACTGGCGTTGGTCGGCCAACCGGATGGCATCATCATAGCGACCGACGTTGCCGGTCCCGATTGCGCATTCCAATCCGCCGGCGCGTTGTTGGTAACGCCCGGTCAAAAGGGCGGTGCGGGTGGGACTGCACTCAGGTCCATTGGCATAGTGCTGCGTAAAACGCACGCCCTGCTTGGCCAACCGATCAATCACCGGCGTCTTGGCTTTCGGGTGACCGTAGCACCCGAGGTCACCATAGCCCATGTCGTCAACGAGGATCAGGACGATATTGGGACGGGCAGAAAAAAGCGACAAGTGCAGAAATGCCACAAGGATAATCGCGAGAAGTGGCTTCATTACTTCTTAGTTTTTATCCACTTGGTTGCCGGTCACTATGGCCGTGGGTCCGCTGATCTCGATGGCTTGGGCCTTGGGGTCGTCAGTGAATACACGGTTGCCTTTCGCGGTCGTCGGTTTTTCGCTGTCGCGAATGACGAGGGCGGTTCCGAGGAAGGAGCGGACTTGGTTGTCGTTGGCCGTGACCTGTTTGGCTTTCGAAGCGAAAAGAGCGTGGCGCCAACCTTTCACCTGGTTGTCCGAGAAAGTGACTTCCGAGCCATCTCTGACCCAGATGGCGAAGTTGGGCGGTCCGCCTTTGCGGGGGCCGTTGCCATGAAAGCGATTATTCTTAACCGTGGCGTTTCCTTGCAGTAGTACGCCCGCCACGCCTCCCCCGCTGAGGTCGTTGTCGGTTAGGGTGGCTTGCGAGTTGTCCAGTATCGCGATCAGAGGGGGCATGCCTCCCTTACGGGATAGGGTGTTCTTTTCCGCAATGATCTTGGAATCGTTCCTTACCCCGATGGCGACGCTCCCATTGTCGAGAATGCGATTGTTGATCACAGTGGCTTCCGCGTGCTTACGAATACCGATGCCTGCGGACTTGTTTCCTTTGCAAAGATTGCCGACGATTTTCGCGACCACTCCATCTTCCACCCCGATACCCGCGGCCCCGTTTCCGATGCATTCGTTGCCCGTTATTTCGGGACGGGCTTCATGGCGCGAGCCAATGCCCGCAAGTTTGTTGCCTCGGCAACGGTTGGACCGAATGAATGGTCGGGCTTCCTCTTCGGCTCCGATCCCTGCCATCCGGTTGTCGAAGCAGTCGTTGTCTTCTATTACGGGGCGGGTATCTTCTCCAGTGCGAATGCCGATGCCTGCTCGCAGGTTGTCATGGCAACGATTCTTCGTTACGGTTGGACAACTGCCCTCGCTTATGCCGATGCCCGCTCGTATGTTCCGGTAGCACTCATTGCCACGCACGATCGGACTTGCCCTGTTGTGACCGATGCCTGCGTAAAAATTCTCGAAGCAGACGTTTCCTTCTATGAGGGCAGTGGAGCCGGCCATGGATCCGATGCCTCCGCCCATGTTGCGGTAACAGATATTCCCGATGATACGGGGTGATACCTTCCGGTCCTTGGCTCCGGTGATACCAATCCCGGTGTAGCCGATGTGGTGAACGATATTGCTTGTGACGATGCAGTCATGTTTCGCCTCAATGCCCGGGGTGCCCGGTTGCCCTATATGGTCGTGGCTCTGCATGTTGCCTTGGGTTGCGTGGTGCTTTTTCCACTTGGCGTCATCGTAATGACCCACACCGGTGATGGTAAACCCGTCCAGGGTTGCTCCTTCCGCCATGGTGACTCCCGGACCTTTGCCATCGGGGTGATTCAGTACGGTGACCTCGGCCCGCATGAGTCCAAGTTTACCCTTGGTGCTATCACCGGCGCTGCGCACAGTAATGCCTTTCCCGAGCCGAATGCGTTCTCGGTAGGTCCCTGACTTGACAAGTACGATGTCGCCGGGCTTCGAATGATCGATTGCTTCCTGGATGGTTTTGTACTTGCCGGGTACCAAGTTGGTCTCCCCCGAGGCGGGGAGAGCAAGAAGGTGTATGGCCGCCAAAAGGCATAGAGCAAGCAAGGATAGGTTGGGGTACTTGAGGCTAAGGTTTTTAAAAGAGCAAGATGTCATGGTATTTTCGTTTGTGTACTTAAGCTTTGGCTGAGTCATCGCACGGTTCAACGATGATTTTGCATCTACGGATCTTTTTTTAAGAGGTTTGGATCCTCAGAGTCTACTTTCGAAATTCTCGCCACTCGGAAAATTCAGGTTTGAGCTGGGGTCATTATGTTGTACGGTTATTCCTATGAATCGCCGGGAATTTTTCAAGATGGGCGGGCTCACCTTAGGAGCAATCTCACCCTTGGGGTTGTCGTTGCCTGAAGTCTTGGCCAACGAAGCATCGGGTGAAGGGAAACAGATCAACGTCATCTTCATGTTTCTACAGGGTGGGGCCAGTCAGCTTGACATGTATGACATGAAACCGGATGCCCCCCTTGAAATTCGTGGCAAATATCATCCGATTCCCACCAACGTTCCAGGTATCCAGTTAAGCGACCAGTTGCCCAAGTTGGCCAAATGCGCAGACAAGTTTTCCTTGATCCGATCGATGCATTCTTACGCGAATGATCATGGGGCGGGTGACGTGGACATCATGTGCGGAAGCCCCCGTGACAAAAACATGCAGGCGCCGGGCATCGGGGCCGTCCTGAGCAAGCAGCAGAACCAATTGGCTCCGATTCCTCCATTCGTACACTTGGGCGACATGAAGCACCCGAGGCATAGCGCTCCTGGTTATGGAGGATATCTTGGCCATACCTATGATCCTTTTCTCATTACGCAGGATGCCAATTCACCGAGTTTCTCGATAAAGACCTTCGATGTGCCCGAGAACGTCGACCTGACCCGACTCGGCGGGCGCAAACATCTCTTGCGCTCTCTCGATCTTTTTCAATCCGATCAGGAACAACAGTTCGAGTTCGCTCATACCCACGACGTTTTTACTGAAAAAGCTCTTGGCCTTGCCACTTCGTCCAAGGCCAAAAACGCCTTCGACTTATCCAGCGAACCGTCGAAACTCCGGGATGCTTATGGGCGTAATCAAGTAGGGCAGGGGATGCTCTTGGCCAGGCGCCTTGTCGAGGCGGGCGTACGCTTTGTCACCATTCAGGGCTATGTTGACACGGGTATCTATGCTTGGGACCACCATTGGGGCATTTTCCCGCACCTGGACAAGCAATTGCCCATTTACGATGCCAGTTATTCCGCTCTCTTGAACGATCTTGATGACCGGGGCATGCTGGACACTACCTTGGTAATTACCGCTGGCGAATTCGGGCGAACGCCCAAACTCAATCAGAACAAGCGTGGGCCGGGGCGCGATCATTGGTCGAGTTGCTTCAGCCTGACTATGGGGGGCGGAGGTGTGAAGACTGGGATGGTTGTCGGTGAAAGCGATAAGTATGCCGCCACTCCTACCGACCGACCGGTCTCCGTTGCCGACTTTGCGGCGACCGTTTATCATGTCCTTGGACTCGATCCGACGGCCGAGGTGGTGGCCAAGGGTCGACGAATGAAGATGCTTCCAGAAGGATCTCCCGTCCGAGAACTTCTTTAAGGTTGATGATGGGGATTGAACCCCTGGTCCTTTGACTCGCTGTATTGACGAACCAGTTGAAGAATGAACTGCATCAATGATCGGCCTGTGACTTGATGTCGTCCACCCTGCTACCCAATCACCGATTCCAATTCACGGTAAGTGTTGCAGTGCATCTGCACGGTATCATCCGTGTAAACCGCATAGCCGCCCGCCAGCACTACGGCTACCGGAGTCTTGCTCGACTGGCACCACTCGAGGACCACTCGGTCACGTCGCCGCATGCCGTCAATGCTCAGTTTCAATCCGCCGAGCTGATCGCATTCATACGGATCAACTCCCGCCAAATAAAACACGAAGTCAGCTTCGAACTCCGCGGATATTCGCTTGAGCGAACCGAAAAGCGTTTCGCAGTATTCATCGTCGCCGACACCGTTTTCCAATTCGACATCCAGATCGCTCTTTTCCTTGATCATCGGGTAATTGTTGCGTTGATGCATGGAAAAGGTGAACACCGTGTCGTCACCCTGAAAGATATGCGCCGTGCCATTGCCTTGATGCACGTCGCAATCCACAATGACGACCTTGCCAACGCCATCATGTTGCTGCAATTGCCGTGCCGCAACGGCAACATCGTTGAGGTAGCAAAAGCCCTCCGCCCGATCGGCAAAGGCGTGGTGGAATCCGCCCGACAGATTCATCCCGCCGCCATGAGCCAAAGCCAGTTCCGCCGCAAGAAGCGTCCCTCCCGTCCCCAAATAATAAGCGCTGACGATCTGGGGCGACAAAGGCAACTCCGAGTCCCGGGTTCGTTCGGTATGCTCATCACCGTCGAGATCCGCCAGGTACTCCCGTGTATGGGCGAGCAGTGCCGCCTCTCTTGGGAGCGCATCCGGTTGCGCTATCACCAAGGACGGATTCTCAGCCAGCAATCTCTCCCGTACCAAAGCGAACTTCCGGGTCGGAAACACATGCGCTCCGATATCGCAGTAATAGTCTGGATGATGAACTAGCATTGCCTTATCGGAGTTTTCCGGCGCCTCAGGCCTGGTCAAACCTCCTCAAAATCAGCTGACGAGCTCGCGTATGGGGACGCCTTGCTCGACCAGTTGACGTGGTCGACCACTGAGATCGGTTATGGTGTCGGTGGCGGGGTCGATACCAAGGTTGTTGTAGAGGGTGGCTATGACGTCCTGATAATGGATGGGCCGGTCGGTCACTTCGGAGGCTGTCTTGTCGGTGGCCCCGATAACTTGCCCTACTCTCATGCCACCGCCTGCCATGATGCCCATGGACGCTTTGGGCCAGTGGTCGCGACCACCTTTGGCGTTCACCTTGGGAGTGCGACCGAACTCGCCCCAGGCGAGCACCGTGACGTCGTCCAGCATGCCGCGTTCCTCGAGGTCGGTGACCAAGGCCCAAAGGGCGTGGTCGAGGATGGGCCCGAGGTGGCGCATGCGGGGAAAATTGTCCGAATGGGTGTCGAAATCGCTCAAGGATACGCTTACGCAGCGCACGCCCGCTTCGACCAACCGGCGGGCAATGAGTAGTTTGCGTGCTGCGAGCGGGCCTTCCGCGGTGGTGAACTGCTTGCCCGCGGTCGGGTTGGGCGGAGTGTATCGCTCGAGGACGCGGGGGTCTTCCCGCGTGAGGTCGATGGCTTCGGCCACCTTGCCCGAGGTGAGAATGGCGACGGCACGCCGGTTGAAGGAGTCGCTTGCGGCCATGGAGCCGGACCGGTCGAGCTTGTCCCGAACCTTGTCAAAGCGCTCGAGGATGTCCAATCGCATATCGATGCGCTCTGGGCTGAGGCCTTCCACTAGGGCAAGCGAGTCGCTGTGGTACTCGCCGAGGCGGGCCAACTCGCCTTTCATTCCTTGCTCCAGTTCGCGACGGAAAAGGTGGGATAGGTCGGGACGGAAAGGTTTGCAGGTTGCCCCGAGAAAGCCCGGGCGGGCACTGTTGCGGGCAAGCGGGCGGCCCTGCATGAGGTCCACGAAGGCGGGCGAGTCGTGCGGCCCTGAGCCGAGCAGTTTCTCCACTACGCAACCAAGCACCGGTCGTCCGCCGACGGCGGCGAGCGATTGCTTGCCGAATCCCGATTGGCACTGGAAAGCGTCGTGTCTGCTGTCGGCCCCCACAAGAGAGCGCAGAAAAGCAAA
>Ga0233433_10004081_pt1 | contig 11438 bp, 8 predicted proteins | sample SI_122_August201_5_FD_179868 | JGI IMG/M metagenome (GOLD analysis project Ga0233433, IMG submission 179868) | Seawater microbial communities from Saanich Inlet, British Columbia, Canada - SI_122_August2016_100_MG | ecosystem: Environmental > Aquatic > Marine > Inlet | place: Canada: British... | reverse complement strand
CCCAAACCAAGGGGACAGCACGGGGAATTGATGAAGATGGTAATCTCCGTCTCAAAACACAAACTGGGGCGATTCTGAATGTTTCTGCTGGTGATATAATCTTTGGGGAATCTATCTGAATCCAAAATACATCCCATGAGTACGCTCTGCCTTGATATTGGTAACACGACAACCCACATTGGTCTTGTAAAGGACAGTATGGTATCCGAATCAATCCGTATTCCGACTAGAAATCTTGAAGAAAATTTGTCGAAATCGGTACAGAATATCAAAGAGGCCAAACTCCTTGCCTATTGTAGCGTCGTACCGGCTGCCAGCAAGCATGCTGAAGAGATTGCTAAATCCTATGGCCTGAAGTTGTTTAACTTAAACGCAGATACCTGCCCGCTTTCAATCGCCTATCCCAATCCAAGAGAAATCGGGCAGGATCGGCTTGCCAACGCAGTAGCAGCAACGAACTTTTCGGATCCGCCCGTCATCATCATCGACATGGGAACTGCGACCACCTTTGACATAGTAACCACAGAGTGTGGATATGAGGGCGGAGTTATCACAGCAGGACTTTCATTGATGAGAGAATATCTTCATGAGCGAACCGCTCTGCTACCCGAAGTAAGCTACAATGAACTTTCCTACCCGGCAAACGTCATTGGTAAATCTACTCGTGAAGCAATGGAAATTGGTGGCGTGATCGGTTATGAAGGTATGGTTAAGGAAATCGTTGCTGCCTTATCGGCACAGTTATTTGAACGAGGAATAAATGATCCGACACTAATACTCACAGGAGGAAAGGCACCATTCATGGAGGAGGCTCTGGGTGAGGATTGCCACTATATTCCAAACCTGACTTTGCAAGGCTTGGAACTTGCGATAAGATGAATTAAGAAATTATGGAGATGTTCTTAGCCGAAACAGGATAAAGCCAAGAATCAGTTGAAGGAGGGAATCCTCACTGATTTAAAATACATGCACGGGGTCTTGAGCCCCCGTAGAATAAGGATCTCATGTACGACCTGTTACGTAGGACGTTTAATAAATCTGACGACGAGGGAAAAGGCGTTGGGCAGGATTTCCAAAACTACTAGGCACCTACTTCTTAAGGTGCTTCACCTTGATATTTTTAAACTGAACGTTCATGGGAGGTCCAGCGTGGAGCTGGAGGGCAAGCAGACCATCTGCTCGGCGGTTTTTTTCGTCATTATCAATCAACTCGGTGGTCTTCACACCGTTTATGTAATGCGTGAAGTTAAACCCATCAGCCACAATACGGTAGCTATTCCATTCCTTCTTCTTGACGGCTTTTCCAATCTCATTGGTATCACCAAAAGTTTCCGCTTTTTTCTGTAGCTTGCCCTTGTCATTCAAGGAAAGGGTGGTCTTTTGTCCCCTTAATGAAAGAATGCCCCGAAACGCTTCGCCATAACAGATGCCAGAATAACGATCCCCAGACTCAAAGTCAGCCTGGTAGCCACCGATACGCCATCCGTCATGTTTGCCGGCTTTCTTGAAGGAACGATACTGGATGCCACTATTCCCTGCCATGATCTTAAAATCAATACGGAGATCAAAGTCAGTTAACTTTTCGCCCCCGGTATAAATCGCGAAAGTATTGCCTTTCGTGGGCGTTTCCTTGGTCGTAATTCCTGTTATCGCCCCATCCTTGACGCTCCAGAACTTTGGATCGCCATCCCAGTTTTTGAGGGTCTTGCCGTCAAACAGACTGACAAAGTCGTCCTTGGCAAAAAGTGAAGCGGCTGCCATTAAGGGCAAGAGGAGGAGGTTCTTCATTTGCATGGTCATTTAGATGGTTACAGGTTAATAAAAAAATCGAGGAGAAGGAGAAAATGGGGGCTTGCCTGGTGAGTCAAGGGAGAGATTTATCTGGAGGTATGTTTGCTAGTTGAATAGCCGTAATTCAATGAATTGGAAAAACCAAAAGAACTGGGGGCAATCATCCCGAAATACATTCTGGTGCCTACTGGGATGCTCCTTAGGAGATTTCGGGACCATTGCCTATGTACAATGGCAGGACATTGAAATGCCGATGAGAAACCTCATGATCCTGGCAATGTTCAATGGCGTCCTGACCAGCATCCTGCTGGAAACATTGATCCTGCTGCGCCAGATGGATTTCGGTAGAGCACTGCGCACAGCAATGGGAATGAGCCTCATCTCAATGCTGTCGATGGAGCTGGCGATGAACCTGGTTGATTATTATGGCAATGGAGGAACCCTTGGCATCAGCATCTGGGTGGTGCCGGCAATTATTGCCGGCTTCCTGACCGCTTGGCCCTACAACTACTGGAGGCTTGAGCGCTTGGGGAAATCCTGTTGTGGAGGATAGAATCAGCTAATCATCAGTTTCAAGAAGCAGAATCTGCCTGATCATCAGCCAAATCCACATATTTCTTCACCGTGCGGCGATCGAGTTCAAGAAGTCGTGCCGTCTCGTTATAATTTTGCGTGGTCTCGTAAACACTGGAAATATACTCACGAAGGAAGTGTTCGGCAGTTAGACTACCGACACCGAGCGCAGAGGAAAGCAGTTTGTCCCGAGGCATCGCAGCCTGAGTGTTTTCCGGAAGATATTCACCATGGACCATGATGTTGCGCACGCACTGTTCCAGCTCCCTAAAATTACCGGGCCATGCGTATTGCAGGCCAAGATTCCCACGAATCCATTGGCAGGCTTCATCCGTTATGCCGACTGCCTCGTCTGCACCGGCGAACTTGCCAGCAATGTAAAGGACGAGATTGTGCAACTCATCGGGATCCTCTTGGAGAATCTCACGGAGAGCAAGAGTCACAACCCGGTCAGCACAAAGCCTGTAGTAAAAGTCCTCTCGAAAACGACCTTCGCGCATCTCTTCTGCTAGATCGCAATTGGACGCGGCCATGAACTTACCCCGGAAAGGAAGAGAACGTGTATCCCCCAGCCTCTGGAACTGGCTGGTCTGCAGGACCCGCAGAAGCTTGACCTGGATGTCGGGCCTTGTCTCGGTAATTTCGTCAAGGAGAATGGTCCCAAACTCTCCGCAGGTTTCAAGATAACCCTTGCGGTCCTGGAGTGCACCTGTGAACGAACCCTTACGATGACCAAAAAGCTCGGATTCCAACAACGTTTCGGTAAGCGCTGAGAGGTTAACGGGGATGAAGCTGTTTAGGAAGTCTTCCTTGAAGTGTAATCGATCTGGATCAAAAGGAACAAAACGTGAAAGACCAATGGCCCGTGCAACCAATTCCTTACCAGAACCGGAAGGACCCGTTATGAATGTGACGATATCTCCCATGCTGTCATACAGGACGCGCTGATAACGAGCCATGTCATGCGTGAAGATGGATTGCCAAACGCGGGCGCGAAGGCGATTTGCGCCCGGTGAAGCACCGATGATAAATTCAAAGATGTGGTGGAATGCCCGCCGTATCTGGAAGAACATCGCAAAGATGTGGGGCGCTTCGTAGTCTGGCTCTGGAGCATTAGGTCTCAAAGGAAAATATCGTGCATGCTCCACCTCGAATTCCTTGTAAAAGGAACAGGCACGATCAGCACTACCACGAGTATAGGCTTTTCGAATGAATTCAAGGAAAGGTTCCCGGTTGCTGGAGAATAAAGCAAAAAGAACAACATCCTGATAAATATGAAATTCAGCTGGAGCTACCCTGCCTTGAACCTGATAAAAAGAGATTCGTGCTTTTTCAGCATGATGGAGAGCAACTTCATGAAGGCGATCGAGATTGGTACTGAAACTCCGAAGATCCCGAGAGGAGGTATCAGGATTGCGGTAATCACCACCAAGAATTTCTTTTTCCAACTCCTGTCGTTCCCGAAGGAAAGGGTTACAATAGGTGATTCGCGAAAGAGCCTCCAGCGTGCCTCGGTCAGATACAGATAAAAAAGAGGCTGACATATTTCCGGGCATCAACGATTACTGACAAGCAATTCCGTCAATTCCAACGCACGAAGACGGGCCAGTTCCTGCTGTTCCTTGGTGAATCGACTTTCCAGATTACGGCGAGCTTCCATTCCCATCCGATGGCCACTTGCAGCGGCTAGCGAGAACCATGCGCACCCCTCCACCTCATCGCGATTGACCCCAAGGCCAAGAAGATACATAAGTCCAAGGTCCAGTTGTGCATCAGGGTTACGTTGCGCAGCTGACTTGTGAATCCAGCGAGCAGCCTCCTCAAAGTTGCGCTCCACGCCAATTCCTGATCTATAGGCAACACCGAGTTCATACTGGGCAAAAGGATGCCCTTTCTCTGCGGCTTGAGCCAGCCACCGAGTAGCCGCCTCAGGATTTTCTGGTAGGTCGCCCATACCCAGCATGTGCATAATGGCAAGGTCAACCTGAGCTTCTGATTCACCCTGACGCGCCGCTGCCTGTAACCAACGTAATGCGGCATGTATATCCTTTGTCCCTCCAATGCCTCGAACATACATCGCACCAAGGTGAGATTGTGCTCGGGGATGGCCTGCGTTAGCTGCCTTGGTGAACCATTGAATCGCTTGGGCATCATCTCTTGCGACACCCCTACCCTGAAGGCTCATTCGACCAAGTCGAAATTGAGCACGAGTATCCCCTTGGTCAGCCGCTTTTTGGAACCATCCCGCTGCTTTCCTGTAATCCTGACGCACACCCAATCCCTCAGCACAAGCTACACCAAGATTGTACTGTGCAGGGGCGTTGCCTTCGGTGGCTGCCTTCTCCAAAACTGGGATTGCTCTAAGATAGAATTCCCAAAGTTCACTATCCCGAAGATTGGCAACCTCTTGAGCCTGCTTCTGGTGAACGCTACCATGAAAGGTTTTAAAGCGCATTTTGGCAGCATCCAGGTTCTGTTGAAAACGCGAATCCATAGAAAGAAGATGGAGCCGGTCTTTCTCTGCAAAATGTTGAAGAGGAGTCTGAAATACCTGGCCATCTTGACGTTCCAAATAAACGGATCCGTTCACAACTTTCAATATGCGGGCCACAACGATGCCACCATCTACGCCATGAAGTCGACGAAATCCCTCCGCGGTGGCAAGTTGGCTCAGTACAGCATAGCAAAAGAGCGGTACAAATATGATACGGAACATTGCCAGCACCCTAGCTCGCACTCCTTTTCGCGCAAGGGAAAACGCCCTTGCCGTTGACTTCACCCAAATTTCCTGTCATCTTGATGAAAATACAAAAATCGCATTGTCATGCGAATAGGTATCATGGAACTAAATTCTCGTTTCTGCATTATTTTAGGAATCCTTTGCCTGTTAAGAGCAATTGGAATCCCAACTATCTACAGTCAAGCCATTCGAATTTCTGACGGCACTGTATTCAATAAGGTCATTCTTCCAGTTCTCCAGGAAAAATGTATGAAATGCCACGGGCCGACGAAGGCAAAAGGGAAACTACGACTCCACACGATGGAACACGTGAGAGCGGTTGATGGTCTGGCCATTGCAGGGAATCTCGAGGAAAGCGATTTGGTATACCGCATTACCCTTCCCCTAAATGATCCAGACGATGAAAAAATGCCTCCATCGGATGAAGCCAACCAGCTCAGCCTTGATGAAATCTGGCTGATTAAGTGGTGGATTGTGAACGGTGCCTCCTACGACCTTAAACTCTCAGAGGTTCAAAATACTGATGATGCCCGACAACCTCTACTTCGTACACTTCGGCACTATGCCATCTTCCCTCCCGGCACTAGTTCTCTTAAAATTGAAAAAGAACACGAGGAGGCCACACCAACCCAAAAATCTCCGACCGAGGTAGCAACTGCTCAATCAGGCCCGCGGAAATGGGGTTCAATATACGAGGAAGTCATTGATCCTATTCTGGAGCATAATTGTGGTAAATGCCACGGGGATGGCAGAGCTAGTGCAAAGCTTCGACTCCATAATCCCGAAGGAATTCAGGCTGGAGGCAAGAACGGAGCCGTCCTAGTCAGCGGCAATCCAAAAGGAAGCTTGATGATGCAACGGATACATCTTTCCTCCGGTGATGACGATCGAATGCCCCCCACGGAGGAAAATCGTCAACTAACAGCCAATGACAAAAATATCCTAAATTGGTGGATTCAATCCGGTGCAAAATTTGATCAACCCCTGGGTTCAGCTCCAGGTGGGCTCGTTCCTGCAATGAAGGAAATCATCGCTGCGGCCGATGCCAGGAAAAATGCGCCTCAACCCGGAATAAAAGGTCCTACGGTAAGGGCCGCGTCGGGTGATGCCCTACAGATGGTTAAAGACTTTGGGGTCAATGTCGTTGAGGTGACCAAAGGCTCAAACGCCCTTGCAGTTCATTGCGATGATATGGCTTCAGAAATAAACGACGAAGGTCTTAGAACCATTTCACTCATTGGGGAACAAGTGTTATGGCTAAATCTTGCCAAAACTAAAGTCACCAACAAAGGACTTGATATACTCACAAAGTTTCCGGAATTGCGCCGGTTGCATCTGGACCGCACTCAAATCACAGATGTCGGACTTTCGCAAGTTGCCAAATTAGGAAAGCTAGAATACCTAAACCTATATAATACAAATATCACGGATGCCGGATTGCAAAAGCTTGTCGCGATTCCAACGATCCAGAAAATATTTGCTGGAAAAACCCAGATAACGCAAGGTGGTGTGACACAGGCCATGGCAGCTCGCCCTGGGCTTGAAATCAATGCAGGATTCATAGATATCCCAGCGGAAACTACCCCCGGAGGTATTGGCTCTATCGTGGGAGCAGCTAGTAACAACAACGCACAAGTTGATCCTCGGCCTGTTAATTCTAAATGCCCAGTCTCCGGTCTACCTGTCGACCCCGTAAGATCGACAGTATACAATAAAATGACCATAGCTTTTGGCAACGGTCAGGCACTGGCCAAATTCAATGACAACCCATCCCAATATATAAATAAACTGGTAATTACCCGACAACCCGATGGAGGAAGAATACCAACTGCCCAGATAAAAGCACCTCCAGGAACACCAGATTTTGGAAGAGAACCTAAGGCCTTTATGAAGGAATACTGTGGCAACTGCCATATGGGAGGAAGCTCCAAGGGAGGCGTAGCCTTAGGTCGCTATGAAAATTCAACTGATGTCCTAAGGGATCGTAAGACGTGGAACCAAGTAATCGCACTTATCAAAGAAAAAGAAATGCCACCTTCTAATCGGCCACAACCATCACCAGCAGAAGCCAAAAAGTTTACGGAATTGATTCAGTCCATCTTTAATCATGCTAAGAAAAATTCAGAGTCAGGGACCAAGCCTGGGATCGTGATGGCTTCTAGCAAGATGAACCTCGGGCCTCGAACATGGACGAATACAACTGGCCGTAGCCTACAAGGAAAATTATTTGCGGTAAATGGTACCACTGCTGTCATCAATGTTGGTGGGGTTAATTACAAAGTTCCCGTGAACAGCCTTTCCGCAGTAGATCAGCAGTACATAAAAGAATGGAAAAGTGCTAAGGGTATTTAGAACAAGAACCTTTGTTCTAAAGCGGTAACTTCCTAGATAAAATTCCTACCCGGAAAAGTGAAAGGAAGCTTTACAATTAAAAGGCAGGAAAAGTTGCTACTATGCAAGAATATCCATCACGGGTTCACCGTTATTTGCAACCTTGAAAGGGCGACCGGACGGGGAGTATAGAGTATGCCCAACAGGAAGGCCCAGCGCTGTGGCAATGGTCGCATTAAAGTCAGGGACCAGAACTGGGTTTTCTGTCACACGAGACCCAGACTCATCCGTCTTTCCATAAGCCTGACCACCTTTAATTCCTCCACCGGCAATTAGTCCACTAAAGGCTCGAGGATAATGATCACGGCCCTCATTCTGGTTGATGCGTGGGGTACGTCCGAACTCGGTTGCAAGAACAATAAGGGTCTCATCCAATAAGCCGCGCTGCTGTAAATCTCCAATAAGTGCAGAGAGAGCACGGTCAACAGTTGCACCTCGGTCGGCAACAGATGTAAAGATGTTGGTATGGTTATCCCAGCCCCCAAGTTGGACTTCGACAAAACGGACGTTATTTTCAACAAGACGACGGGCCAGAAGAACACCCTGACCGAAGCCATTGTCTCCATAAGCCTCTCGGACATCCGTTGGCTCTTGATTGATATCAAATGCCTTGAGGTCCTCACTCGTCATCAGTTTGACAGCATCGCGATACATATCGGAATATGCGTTCACCTTCTTTTGATTATAGCTTGTTACAAATTCCTTGTCTACAGCCTCAGCTAGCCGAAGTCGCCGATCAAATTCTTTCTCGGTTACATCTCCGGGACGCTTACTGTTCTTGAGGCCCTCGCGGGCATTGCCAAGAAGAAGGGGCATATGCTGAGGTGGAAAGAAACCAGCTCCGGAACTGCGACCTCCTCCTATAATCACGCTACCAGGAAGTGTACGGTTATAGCGACCACTAAGCATTGTCATCCATGGGCCAAGAGCAGGATGCCTTATAGTGTTGCGTGGCGCATAGCTGGTATGCATATAGTAATTGCCCTGTTCATGGGCTCCCTGATTTGTTTTAAGGGATCTTACAAGCGCAACATTGTCCATCCGATAGGCAAGGCGAGGAAAGAATTCTGAGAGAAATACATCATCTGCCTTGGTACGTATTGCGCCAATTGGGCCACCTTGGTCTGTTCCTGGTTTCGGGTCAAAAGTATCCAAGTGGGTCATGCCACCACTCATATAAAGGTAGATACAACTCTTGGCACTAGGGCCACTGGAAGCAGGAGCCTCCTGACCTTGCAGGCCTTGAGCATGCCCCCAAACAGTAACGCCGAGCAAGGTCTGCGCGGCACTATTTATGAATTGGCGACGCGAAACATCATCAGCTTTAAGAAGTAATTCCTTCATGGGTGGTGGGTAGGTAGGTTATCGGACAAAAGCGTATTGGCGGGTATTCATTAAGGCAACAATAACATTTTTGTATCCATTACTGAGGCCTTTGGGGTCGTTGTCATAACGATTAATTTCCTGAAGCATGAGATTTTTCTCTGCGATACTTGGTAATCGGCTCAAAAGAGTCAGAAAAATTACATCGAGCTTTTCTTCAGTAGTCTCCTTGGTTAAAAGGTGCTTTATCAGGACGGAGTTGGGCTTGACCAATTCTTTAAACATTGGACCGTTCAGAAGAGCAAGGGCCTGTGGAACAGTCGGCTGAACACTGGCATTCTGTATAGTATCCCGGTCCGATTGACCAAACATCCGGAGGAAGTGACCGTTGGGCGCGGGTGAAGGAAGTTCTGCAGCACGAACAAGAGTCTTGGGGAACCCCTTCCATCGGGGGTCAAGCTCAACTTCAGTTTTGCGATTGGCAAGTTCACGCTCTTCCATACTCATCGACATTGCCACATCCTCCATCATTCCTTTCTGAACAGAGGACTGTGCCGCCCGGACCTTCCGCCGTGCCTGTCCTTCAAGTTGTCGCCGTTCCTTCTCTATCCGGTCGATTGCCTTATCATCCTCCGCTGAAGAAGCTTTTGCTAATTGCTTGCGCAAATCCATCCTTTTGTCAGCAAATTCACTCTCGATGTCAGCAATTTGGCTCGCAAGACTAACGATTTGTTCGGGTTTAAGCGCCAGCATATAGTCCGCTTGCTGTTTCTTCTTGTCGATTCGAATTTCTTCGCGATCCCGAAGAATCCTTTGGTCGCTATCTTCAATGGTCATCGAAAGCATGGAGTCCCAAAGTTGCTCGGCGGTCATGCGACGTAATAGAGGGCCGGCAAAGTAATAAGGTTCCCCTTTGACGTGGTCAACTGTACTCACTTGGCGATGATATGTGGGGGTGTTGTAAAGAATTCGCTCGAATTGCTTCAGGTCAAAGTCCACATCCCTCATTAATTTCATAAGAAAGGCCATCAATTGAGGGTGTGAAATCACGGAATCCTTTTTCAGGTCGTCAACTGGCTCGAATATTCCATGCCCCATTACCTTTTTCCAAATGCGATTGGCGATAACCTTAACAAACAAATCGTTCTCTGGGTTGGTCATCCAGCGGACATATGTTTCACGAGCCGTCTCATCCTTACTAAACTCCACCTCTTGCCTGAATAGAGGGCCAGGGGTAATCGTAGCTTTAGGCTTGGCATCCTCATATTTGTAATCATGTGGCAACTTGAGTGGCTTTTTTGTTTCATTGGCACCTACAGTAATAACCTCAAACAAATCTCGGATAGCACGGGACATTGAACGCTCGCGCTCGCGATTACCACTGGATGCCTTCCTGACGAGCTTTCTGGCCATTTCCAGATTGTCTGGTCGAAGACGGGTTTCGACTCCATAAGTGTATGCGGCCATCTGATAATATTCCTTTTGGGTCCAGTCTTCGAAAGGGTGATTGTGGCATTGGGCACAAACTAGCTGAGTCCCAAGGAAAACCTGTATTGTGTTCGACATGTTATCGAGCGGGGTTCCCGAATCACGAATATAATAACCTACCGCAGGATTATCCCAAGGGTATCCGTTTGCGGTAAGTAATTGTTGTACAAATAAATCGTAAGGTCTGTTTTCTCGAAGTGCTTGCTTGACCCATTCAATGTAGGCACCACCTTCAGCATTAACTCCACCAATTCGATGGTTTGACTTGAGCCGAAGAATGTCTGCCCAAAAATTGTAATTGTGGCTGACGTAACCAGGGTGCTTGAGCAATTCATCTATAACCTTTCGACGTTTGCCAGTATCCTTGGAGCTGAGGAATGAAGTAACCTCTCCGTAGCTTGGAATCCGCCCAATTATATCCAGATATACACGGCGAATGAACTGCTCATCTGTAGCAGGCGGATTTTGCTGAATCCTGTGCTGGCGAAACTCTCCCTGAATGAATCGATCAATTTGGTTGGCGTTGAAAACAACCTCACTCATCGGCATTTTCTGCATGCTCAAAAGGTTACTGCCATGCTCGCGAATATAACGCTGGTCGGCCTCGGAAAGGATTTTAACATCAAACCACTTGGTTGCCCCATTTGGGGCCTTAAGCTCCACGTAACCGGTGTTAACCCGCAACAACTCAGCCTCAAATGCGACGCCTCTAATCGGAGTAAATGTCCGGGCGTGCAGGTTGGCAAATAAAGCGGCGAATAGCGTTAACGTACAAAATTGGAAACGTAATGATGGTTTAGATAAAAATAGCATCTTGGGATAATTAGGTTGTTTAAGGTATTACAGCACGCGTGAGAAAACAACCTTATTTTAATGACGGAGGCGAAGTAGCAGTACAACCTCCACTAGCGGGACTGCTTCTGGCCCATTCGGCCACCAATATTTCCAAGGATCAAAATGCCCAATAAATCTGCAGCTAGGTCGCCAGGATCGAACGCGCGAGTGGCCATGAAAACCTGGGAGGATTCCTCCACAACCACGCAGGTCAGGACTATAAGGCTTCCGAGATAAAGTCGAACCGTGCAACACTCAAACCAACGACCATGTAGTGAAAGGTTTGCGAGAAAGGCCA
>Ga0233433_10004079_pt1 | contig 11444 bp, 9 predicted proteins | sample SI_122_August201_5_FD_179868 | JGI IMG/M metagenome (GOLD analysis project Ga0233433, IMG submission 179868) | Seawater microbial communities from Saanich Inlet, British Columbia, Canada - SI_122_August2016_100_MG | ecosystem: Environmental > Aquatic > Marine > Inlet | place: Canada: British... | reverse complement strand
CTAACGAAGGCCATTCCTGCGTCAAGGGCCGATTCGCTTGGGGCTATGCCACGCACAAGGACCGGGTGACCACACCCATGCTGCGCGATTCCATTACCGATCCGTGGCGCGAAGCAAGTTGGGATGAAGCGATTGAATTTTCAGCCCGGCGCCTGAAAGAAATTCAGAAAAAATATGGTCAGGGTTCAATCGGCGGCATTACCTCATCGCGTTGTACCAACGAAGAAATTTATGTCGTCCAAAAAATGATTCGGGCAGCCTTTGGCAATAACAATGTTGATACCTGCGCACGCGTTTGTCATTCGCCCACGGGCTATGGCCTGAAGCAAACTTTCGGGACATCTGCGGGCACGCAGGATTTTCGATCCGTCGCACAATCGGATGTCATTATGGTGATCGGTGCGAACCCGCCTGATGCGCATCCTGTTTTTGCATCGCGCATGAAAAAACGTCTTCGCGAAGGTGCCAAACTGATCGTTATTGATCCGCGTAAAACCGATCTGGTTAAATCACCCCACGTCAAAGCAACCCATCACCTGCAATTGCAACCGGGCAGCAATGTCGCGGTGATCAATGCCCTGTCCCATGTCATTGTGACCGAGGGTTTGGTGGATCGGGATTTCGTCGCGGAGAGATGCGAAAAAGCAGACTTTGATCGCTGGGAAAAATTCATTTCGGACAAAAGCAATTCTCCGGAATCTATGGAAGATGCCACAGGGGTTCCCGCCCAAGACATTCGCGCCGCTGCCAGACTTTTTGCAACGGGTGGCAATGCGGCCATTTATTACGGCCTTGGTGTGACCGAACACAGTCAGGGTTCCACCATGGTTATGGGTATGGCCAATCTGATCATGGCCACGGGCAACATGGGCCGCGAAGGCGTTGGGCTTAATCCGCTGCGCGGCCAGAACAATGTTCAGGGTGCCTGCGATATGGGGTCTTTCCCCCATGAATTGCCGGGCTATCGCCATGTCGCCGATGATGCGGTTCGGGAACTGTTTGAAAAGACCTGGAAGACAAACCTTGATCATGAACCGGGCCTTCGGATTCCTAATATGCTGGATGAAGCGGTTGAAGGTGGATTTAAAGGCATTTTTGTCCAAGGCGAAGACATTGCCCAGTCTGATCCCAACACCAATCATGTGACGGCCGCGTTGGAAGCCATGGAGCTGGTGATTGTGCAGGATTTATTCCTGAATGAAACCGCAGCCTTTGCCCATGTCTTTCTGCCGGGCACGTCCTTTTTGGAAAAAGACGGCACCTTTACCAATGCCGAACGGCGCATCAATCGGGTGCGACCTGCCATGAAAATGGCCCAGGGGTTGAGCGAATGGGAAACCGTATGCCGGTTGGCGACCGCCATGGGCTATGACATGGGCTATGAAAATGCGGCCCAAATCATGGATGAAATTGCCCTTGTGACGCCCACCTTTGCCGGGGTCAGCTTTGACAGGCTGGATGAAATGGGATCGATCCAGTGGCCGTGTAATGAAAATGCCCCCGATGGCACGCGCTTGATGCATCTGGATGGCTTTGTGCGGGGCAAAGGACGGTTCATGCTGACCGAATTTGTGCCAACCCCGGAACGGTCCAACCGGTCCTTCCCGCTGATCCTGACCACGGGGCGTATCCTCAGCCAGTATAATGTCGGGGCCCAAACCCGGCGCACCGAAAACACGGTTTGGCATGATCGGGATGTTCTGGAAATTCACCCCAGTGATGCCGAACTGCGTGGCATTCATGAAGGCGATCTGGTATCTGTTGCCAGCCGCATCGGGGCAACCTCTCTTTATGCCGCGATCACCGAACGGGTGGCACCGGGGGTTGTTTACACAACCTTCCATCACCCCGTATCGGGCGCCAATGTGATCACCACGGAATATTCCGACTGGGCCACCAATTGCCCGGAATATAAAGTGACAGCAGTAGAAGTTGCCCATTCAAATGCGCCATCAGATTGGCAGCGAGGGTGGGAGACCCGTGAAGATGTTCAAAAGCGCATCTTTGCAGAACCAACGGACGCTGCGGAGTAACCGATCATGGCATCCCCCCAGACAAACAAGACCAACATGAGTGATGGTTCGGGTTCGGTTTCTGTCAGTGTTGTCGTCGAGGGCAGTGGCAATAAATCAGACCATCAGGATTGGCAACTGGCCGAAGAGGTGCCAGTCAATCTGGCCTATAATGGCCGGCCCCATGTGGTGATGATGGCAACGCCTGCAGATCTCGAAGATTTTGCCCGTGGGTTTTCCCTGTCCGAAGGCGTGCTGAGCGGCGTTGATCTGATTGAAAAAGTTAACGTCGAACCGGTTACCGGCGGCATCATGATCAATGTTGAAACCGCACCCAGAACAAAGATTGCCAAAGAGCGCCAAGCCCGATCCCAAGAGGGCAGAAGTGGTTGTGGTATTTGCGGCTTGCAAAGCCTTGATCAGGTGGTGCGCAATGTTTCCCCGGTGAAGGGGACGTTTCAGCTAAGCGCTAAAGCGGCGGCAAAGGCCTTTGCGATGTTGCCCGAAAGCCAGCCCATGAACAGGCTCAATCATTCCGTTCACGCCGCTGCGTGGTGTACGCCGGATGGGGCCATTACCTTAATTCGTGAAGATGTTGGTCGGCACAATGCGCTCGATAAATTAATCGGGGCCATTGCCATCAATGATCAAATCGACCCGGCATCGGGTTTTGTCGTGATGACCAGTAGATGCAGTTTCGAGCTGGTTCAGAAATCCGCAGCGATCGGCATCCCGGCACTGGTGACGGTTTCTGCACCTACGTCTCTGGCGCTCGACCTTGCAGGCAAGGCGGGCATGGTTCTGGCAACCCAATCCAAAACCGGGATTGTTATGTTCAAGCCAGATCAAGACCAACAGGACACACCATGACGACCCGTGACATCGTTCGTATGACAAACCAGATTGCAGAATTTTTTCACCCCTATCCCCATGATGAGGCATTGCGTGAGACTGCGAACCATCTGCGCAGTTTCTGGGACCCGCGTATGCGGGATGCGCTTTTAAAACACCTTAAATCTGGCGGCGATGGGCTGAATGCTCTGGCACTGGAGGCCGCGCAGGTGTTGGAAAAAGACACCTGACAGTGGGGGGTTTGGCCGGGGTATCCAAAAAAAGGTTCAGGCCACGCTCTGGACGACAATACGCGTTGCGTGTATAAGCCCGCCAAACCTTAAAGTTCGTTTTCGTTGGAGAAGAAAATGCCGGAGCTGGAGTTAAAAGTCACCGAAGCCAGAAACCTGACCCACAGCATCAAGATGTTTGAGCTTGTGGCAGTAGGAGGGGGTGATCTTCCTGAATTTGATGCAGGGGCCCATATTGATATCCATACCGGTGCCGGTGTGGTGCGTTCCTATTCTCTGGCCAATGATCCGGCAGATCGCAGCCGTTATGTGACGGCAATTTTGCGCGAAGAAAATGGTGGCGGCGGTTCCAAATGGATGCATGACACGGTTGCCATCGGAGACGTCCTTAAAACATCAGAGCCCAGCAATAATTTTCCCCTGAAAGAAGATGCGGGTGAAAGCATTTTTCTGGCTGGCGGCATTGGCATTACCCCGATGATGGCCATGGGCCATCGTTTGAAATCAATCGGTGGAAAATGTCATCTTCATTATTGTTCAAAGTCGGCCGATGACACGGCCTTTTTGGAAGAGGCCAAGACACTTTTTGGCGACAACATTACCTTCCATCATGATGGCGGCGACCCCTCTAAGGGCATTAAGTTAAACGAGGTCTTCGCAATCCGGCCCGATGGCGCGCATCTTTATGTTTGTGGGCCTGCCGGGCTTTTGAATGCCGTGCGGACAGCTGTTGCCCATTGGCCAGATGATGCAGTTCACTTTGAATTGTTCACGTCTGCGCGCACAGAAGAAGAACAGGCCGAAGTAGCAACACGCGGCAACGAAGCCTTTGAAATCGAATTGGCAAAGACCGGCACAACGTTGACCGTTCCTGCGGACAAGACGATTTTGGATGTGCTTTTGGATGAAGGCCTGAGCGTGCCTTATGCATGTGAAGAAGGCTGGTGTGGGGCGTGCATCATTGATCTTGTTTCCGGCAAGGGCGATCACCGCGATGAAGTGTTGAGTAATGCCGAAAAAGAAGCAGACAATAAAATTCAGGTCTGTATTTCAAGGGCCATGCCCGGAGAAAAACTGGTTCTCGATTTATAGAATTTGGCTTTGGGCCTATTCAGCAGGGCGCCAGGACCAGGCACCGGATGCAATATTTTCCTGAACAACTTTTCGCATAACCTCGCGGATGGCAGCGGCGGCATTTGATGTCGGGCGTTTAGATGAATACGTCAGGTACATGTTTCGCGATAAAGCAGGGCTTTCAAAACGCTGTGCCGTCAGGCGACCGTCTTCCACTTCGCGCCGCACAGCCCCCATGGGTAATATGGTATAGCCAATATCCTTGGCCACGATTTCCTTGATGGCGGAAACAGAATCAATTTCAAACACGACATTGTATTCGATGCCCTGGGCATTGGCAGCTTCATTCACCAGTGCACGCAATCCCGATGATGGGGATGGTAGAACCATGGGCAGGGATTTGATTTTGGAAAACCGGACGGTTTTTTCGGATGAAATATTCGACCCGCCATGACCAATCAGACAGAGATCTTCACTGAGCAGGGGCTCAAATACCAGTTCTTGAACGGCCGATGGGTTGTATGAAAAGGCGACATCTAAACGGTCATTTTCCACCCATTCCATAAGGTCTTCACTCATGCCATCAACAATGGCCAGTGATATTTCGGGATAATCCCTGCTGCACCGTTCCACCAATTGGGTTGCCAGAATAAGGTTCAGGGTTGCCGTCAGCCCAACGGCAATTTTGCCTCGCGGCGGGCCGGATAGATCACTGACAGATTGGCTGGCACGTTCGACCTGACGCAAAATGATGGCCGCATGTTCCCGCAGTAACTGCCCTGCTTCGGTTGGTGTGACCCCACGGGAATGGCGGTTTAAAAGCTTTGCGCCCAGTTCTTCTTCCAATTTACGGATTTGCAAACCAAGGGCGGGCTGCGCCACATGCAGGTAAGCCGAAGCTTTCGAGAAACTTTTGAGCTCGGCAATGCGCAGAAAGTACTGGAGTTGCTTGATAGTCATTTTCGTGAAGTATTTAGACTTGATAGATGAAAATTGTCTAGTGAATTGATGCTTATGGATTCTCCGCGCCTATTTTGTCTGAAATCTTGTTAAACATTAGGGAACGTGTAAAATCATTTGATAGCTAAGTTTATGCAAGGGGTTAATCATGACAACGACTGGTGCAACAACCGGCCTGACCATCAAGCCACTTTCACCGGTGATCGGTGCAGAAATTACGGGCATTGATCTGCACGCTGAACAGCCGCAATCGGTGATTGATGAAATCCTCAAGGCCTGGCGTGATTATACGGTTCTTGCCATTCGCGGAACGCAAGACCTGACGATGGAAGAGCAATTGGCCTTTGCCGGGCGCTTTGGTGATTTGGGAGCGCGCAAGCAAGCGCCTGAAGCACTGCGTGAGCGCACGGAAGGCATCTATCAAACCAATGAACACACCTTGTTGGTGTCAAATATGAAGGTGGATGGCCAGCCCATCGGCGCCTTTGGGGATGCCGATATGTGGTTCCATATCGATTCCGGTTATTCTGAAAAACCCTATAAATACACGTTCCTCTATGGGCTTGAAATTCCATCACGGGGCGGCAATACGCTGTTTTGTGATGCTTATGCCGTCTATGACGCGTTGTCCGATGAATTGAAGGAAAAGCTGGCGGGTAAAAAGGCGCTGCATATTCACGAATACAAGCGCACGGAAGAGGTTGATATCGAAAAAGACATCAGCGATTCACCCCATTTTTTCCATCCTGTCTTCATCACCCATCCAGAAACGGGCAAGAAGGCGTTGTTTGTGGACCGTCTGATGACGCGCCGCATTGAAGGCCTAGATGCGGCTGAAAGCGATACCATCCTTAATCAACTGTTCGATTTGATGGAAAGCCCACAGTTTTTGTATGAACATGTTTGGCAAAAGCATGATTTTGTCATGTGGGACAATCGGTGTGCCCCCCATGGCAGAACGTGGTTCCCGAAAGAAGAAGACCGGCTTTTGCGCCGATGTACGATTGAAGGCGAATGCCTCTCAGAATAATAGTAGGCAAATGCCTTTAGGAATAATCTGGCGTGAATAATCGGGTAGGGGGCGTTTTTACCCTCAGGCTTGATCTTTCTGCTAGAAATAATCAGGATGCGCATCTTGTGCATATAACAGGGGAGAGTTTCATGAAATCACTACGTTTAATCGGCGCTTTGGGCGCTGCCAGCTTGCTGGCGGGCTCAATGGGGGCCACAACGGCTTTGGCCGATGCCAAAAGTTTTTATAAATCCAAACGCATCACCGTTTACATCGGCTATGCCGCTGGCGGTGGCTATGATCGTTATGGCCGTACATTGGCGCGCCACATGGGCAAACATATGCCGGGTAACCCCAGGATGGTTGCTAAAAACAAAACAGGGGCTGGCTCTATTGTTCTAGCCAATGCGCTTTATAACACATTTCCCAAAGATGGCTCAGCCATTGGGATCGTTGGTCGCGGTATTGCGATGGAACCTTTGTTTGGCCGTAAGGGCCCAAAATTTGATGCGACCAAGTTCAACTGGATCGGATCATTGAACAACGAAGTGTCCACCTGTGTGACGTGGCATAAAACTGGGATCAAAACGATCCAGGATGCCATGAAAAAAGAAGTGATTTTGGCGACCACGGCCCAAGGGTCTGATGGTGTTGATTTTGCCATTGCCGCCAACAATATTTTAGGAACCAAATTCAAGTTGATTACCGGTTACCCCGGTGGCTCCACCTTGACGGTTGCCATGGAACGCGGTGAATCACACGGTCGTTGTGGTTGGTCATGGTCCTCGGTCAAGACCACGCGTCCTGATTGGGTCCGCGACAAAAAAATCAACATTCTGGTTCAGATGGCCCTGAGGTCTCATTCGGAATTGCCGGGTGTACCACTGGTTATGGATTTGGCTAAAACAGATCGAGATCGCAAAACCCTGCGCTTGATTTTCGCCCGTCAAACCATGGGACGGCCTTTCCTGGCACCTCCAGGTGTACCTGCAGACCGCGTCAAGGCGCTGCGTGATGGCTTTAACGCCATGGTCAAGGATGCGACCTTCTTGAAAGAAGCCAATAAGATCAAGATGGAAGTCCAGCCGGTGACGGGTCAGGAAATCGAAGCCTTGATTAAAGATGTCTATGCGTCACCGAAAGACATTGTTGAAGCTGCTGCAGCGGCTACCAGTCGTCTGACCAAGACCACGGTTGAAAAGAAAGTGTTTCCGTGGCTGAAGGTAAGCGGCAAGGTTACCAAGACGAAACGTGGCGGGCGGCGGATCAGCTTCAAGCTGACGGATGGTTCCAAGGCAAAGGTTAAGGTGTCTGGTTCCAAGACCAAGGTGAAGGTCAATGGTGCGAAGGCCAAACGCAAGGCCATCAAAAAAGGCATGACCTGCAAGATCGTTTACAAGGGGTCAGGCACCCGGGCGAAGTCGCTCGATTGCAAATAATCCCGATAAAATAAAACAAATTGATACGCCTCCCGCTTTTTGCGGGGGGCGTTTTTTTGTGCTGATGCTGGAAAACCCTGTTTAAACAGACAGATGGGGGAAAGTTTTAGCAGGTGCCAGAGGGTCTGTTTCGAAGGCTGTCTTAAGTCTTATAGAATAGTTTTGAACTTCTTCGCGCGATTGGTTATAAGCGGGGCCTGTTTGTCAGCGATGCCCCGGTTCTACAGTCTGTAAAGGCTGTGGATTTTGCAGCTCAAAGGGCTGCTAAAAAAATATTGGTGCGGGGTTGCTGGCCAAAAGAGGCCGAGCATGAGGGCGTATTTCCTCTGTATCGGGTAAACGAGAGAGTGGGCGGAATTTATCTGCCCCGATTAATTAGGAGAGTGGTGAACAGTGGCGAACGACACCCCAAAAAAAGGCGCGTATAAAGAATACGGCGCCCCCCATCAGGATCTTCGTGAATGGCTCGACCGTGTCGACGATATGGGCGAATTGAAGAAAATTGATGGTGCGGACTGGAATTTGGAAATCGGCGCAATTGCCGAAATGATTTATCACGCAACACCGGAAGATCCCCCAGCGTTGCTGTTTGATAACATTCCAGGCTATGAGCCGGGCTTCAGAATTCTTTCCGGAATGACCAATTCCATCAAGCGTTTGGCCATGACCCTTGGGTTCCCTGAACCCACCGGCGCCATGGATGTGGTGCGTTGGTACCGCGACCGTATGAAGGATTTCGAGGCAATTCCCTCGCGGTTCGTCAATACCGGCCCAATTTTGGAAAATGTGGATCGCGACGATGACGTCGATCTGTTGAAATTCCCTGTGCCACTGCTTCATGAACTTGATGGCGGGCGTTATATCGGTACCGGTGATTTGGTCATTATGCAGGACCCGGATTCTGATTGGGTTAACCTTGGCACCTATCGTGTCATGGTCCATGACAAGAACACCGTTGGTTTGTGGATGAGCCCGGGCAAGCATGGTCGTTTGATCCGTGAAAAATACTTTGCTCAGGGCAAGCCTTGCCCGGTTGCCATTAGCGTTGGCCATGATCCCTTGATGTTCCTGGCAGCGGGTAACGAAATCCAGTACGGGGTTTCTGAATTCTCGTATGCGGCCGGACATCGCGGTGCACCGTTTGATATGATCAAATCTGAAATCCATGGCCTGCCGATCCCGGCTTATGGCGAGATTTGCATCGAAGGCGAAATCGTCATGGATGATGAACGTCCCGAAGGGCCGTTTGGTGAATGGACCGGGTATTACGCATCTTCCGTGCGTGAAGATCCCGTCGTGAAGGTGAAGCGGGTTTACTATCGTAACAACCCCGTCATCACCATGGCCCGTCCTGGCCGTCCGCCGTCAGATTATACCTTGTCCAAGTCTGTTATCAAATCAGCACTGGTTTGGGATCAGGTTGAAAATGCCGGTCTTCCCGGCGTCCAAGGCGTATGGTGTCACCAAAATGGTGGCGGCCGTCTGTTCAACGTGATTTCCATCAAAAACTCCTATCCCGGTCATTCCCGTCAGGCGGCTCAGCTTTGCTGTAACGTCCATGCCGGTAACTATCTGGGTCGTTGGGCCGTTGTTGTTGATGAAGACATTGATCCATCAAACCTTTGGGATGTTACCTGGGCCATGGCGTCGCGCTGTGATCCCATCGATGACATCGATATTACCCGTCGTGCGTGGTCCGGTGCTTTGGATCCGCGTAAAAAACCGGGTGATAACTTCAATTCCCGCGCCATCGTTGATGCCTGTCGGCCCTTCGAATGGAAAGACGAATTCCCACCCGTTGCGGAATCTTCGCCTGAACTTGCGGCCAAAACCCACGCCAAGTGGAAACACTTACTGGATTAGTTTGGTACAGATTAAGGGGCGCCCTCTTGGGCGCCCCTTTTTTTATGCCAATTTTTTGGCTGCTTTCAGGGTATGATGCCTGATCATGACAAAGGTAAAACCCTGATGCGGGGTTCAAAACGTTCTTTCCTTCGTGAGGCTTTTGGTCCCTCGATCTTCGTCTTTCTTGGCGTTGCCGTCCTTGCCGGGTGGATGACCTGGGAAACCAAAGGTCCAGGTGCGGTGCGCGATGCCTTAATCGGCGATGTCGACATGCTGCTGTTCTTGTTGCCCCGGATGCTGGGGGGCATGATCCTGGCCGGATTGGTTCAGGTGGTTTTACCCCCGCAACTGGTAGCGAAATGGGTTGGAGAAGAATCTGGCCTTCGGGGCATCTGTATCGGTTCCGTTGTTGGTGCCCTGACCCCGGGTGGCCCCATGACATCCTTTCCTATCGTGGTGGCATTTTATATGTCCGGTGCCTCGCGCGGGGCTTTGGTGGCCTACCTTACGGGGTGGTCACTGCTCGGGTTCCAGCGGCTTTTGGTCTGGGAACTGCCCTTACTTGGTGTTGAAATTACGGTTTATCGAATGCTTGCGGTTCTTATCCTGCCTGTTGTGGCCGGCCTGATTGCCGCGCGTTTGCCGCTTACGTTGCGGCCCATCCCAAAACCCGATCAAAAAGGGGAGGGCTGATATGCCAGCAATATTCGGCCCCAGTTTTTTCATTATTTGGGCGTTGGTAGCGGTCGTTTTTGTGATTGCCTTGCGCAAAGGCGATGGTGAATGGAAAAAGGGCGTTGTTCGTGGCTTTGAGATGTTCATTGTTAATGGGCCGCGCATCATTTGTGCGCTACTGGCGGCCGGGTTTCTTGCCTATATATTACCAAGAGAGCTCATTGCGACGTGGTTGGGTGAAGGGTCAGGCTGGCGCGGCATTTTGATCGGCTGTGCGGTTGGTCCCTTTTTCCCGGGCGGGCCATTGGTGATTTTTCCGGTGGTTGTTGCCCTTTTGAAATCCGGTGCCGGTATTCCTGCGGTGATAGCATTTCTGACCTCTGGTTCGGTTTGGGGGCTGCATCGGATATTTATGTTTGAAGTCCCATTGATGGGTACCCGATTTGCAGTGACCCGGTTTGTCGCCTCTGCTCTTTTGCCCCCTTTATCAGGGCTGTTTGCAGCCCTTTTGATCGAATTCTTTGGCACCCCCAGCCTGATTCATTAAGCGCCATTTTAGGGCGGGTTAGTCTTGTGCCCCGGCTCTGGTAAGGCTAGTCTTTTTGCCAATTCAACACTGTGCCTGATCCCCTTTGGGGTTGGGTAACGATAAAAATAAACCATGCCAGAATTGGCGAAAATATAACTTCTAAAACAGGGAGTAAATTTATGAAATTATTCATTAAAACGACAGGGGCACTTGCTGCAGGTGCTTTCGTGCTGGGTACGATGGGTGCCGTTGCCGATGCAAGTTCACTTTCTGATTTTTACAAGCGCAACAAGATGACCATGTATATCGGCTATTCCGCTGGTGGTGGTTATGACCGGTATGCGCGGACCTTGGCCCGCCATATCACGCGCCATATTCCGGGCAATCCGTCCATCGTTCCAAAGAACTATACGGGTGCAGGCGGCCTGCGCCTTGCAAATTCGCTATACAATTCCTTCCCGCAGGATGGCACCAATATGGGCCATATTGGTCGTCAGGTTCCGTTGGAAGACTTGATTGGAAATAAGAAGGTTCGCTTCAAGGCTGATAAATTCAACTGGATTGGTAGCCTTAATCAGGAATATAGCGTCTGCGCTTTTTGGCACACATCACCGATCAAGACGGTGGATGACCTGTTCAATGGTAATCCCATTGTTGGTGGCACTGGTGCCGGTTCGGGAACCGATACCCAAGCCATGGTTTTGAACAACCTGATTGGCACCAAGCTGCGCCTCATCACCGGCTATCCCGGTGGTGCCGATATTAATTTGGCCATGCAACGTGGCGAAGTTCATGGCCGTTGCGCTTGGTCTTGGT
>Ga0233433_10004078_pt1 | contig 11446 bp, 11 predicted proteins | sample SI_122_August201_5_FD_179868 | JGI IMG/M metagenome (GOLD analysis project Ga0233433, IMG submission 179868) | Seawater microbial communities from Saanich Inlet, British Columbia, Canada - SI_122_August2016_100_MG | ecosystem: Environmental > Aquatic > Marine > Inlet | place: Canada: British... | reverse complement strand
GCGTCGCCAGACATAACTTCTGTACCCAATGCGGCATATACACGTTCCACCGCAAACGCGCCGCGCCCGATCATTACGGCATTAATGTCTACTGCCTGGATAATGCCGATCTTTCAGGTGTTCCGACCAACGAGGTGGATGGTCTGACCATGTCAGTAGCGCTGGCGGGCTAGGGTGCCCGCGATGAAGCAGATCCAAGTATTTGCCGATGGGGTAAATTCTAAAAGTTGCCGAGAATTAGTCCGACAATGAAAAAAGTTGCTGTACGCCGGTGACATACTTCGAACACCGGACTGGGCGTGACGGCAATTCCGTCAGATACGGATGCAAATGATCGTAATCCGCAGGTTCAAATTTGAGTTCAACGATGCACTGATCGGTCAAATCCAACCTGTCGTCAAAATTTTGCGAAACATGACCTAGCTGCTCAAATATCTCTAATTCGGTATCCACAGTGACGCGTAGTCTTCCGTCGGCGGAAATAAGATATTGTCGGTAAAAACGCGTTTGAATGACAGTTTGACACCGGCAAAACAAAATTAAATTTTATAAACCCATTCTAGATTTCAAGCGCGCTACAATAACCAAATTGCTCGGCAATTCAATTTGTTTCCATACTGAAACCGGCTAAGGACGTTCATCAGCCTCTGGTTCCGCCCCAAAGCCGCGAATCGCTTCAACGATCTCTTCGGCTGCGGCATTTACCGTTTGTTTATTCGGATGGCGGACGACGAAACACGCGCCGGCACGGCCGTCCTTGATGAACGGATAACTACCGATGTCGGCATCCGGATAACTGTCCTGAATTTCACCCAGTTTGCTGGCCATTGTTCCTTCTGGAACACGCGACGTGATTGACGCCGCCAGGACCGGCTCACCACCGACCAGTTCGTGGGAGAACAGCTTGAACATAGCCTGCATGATGCGCGGCACGCCGGGCAGCACATGGACATTCTCAAGTCTAAACCCCGGCGCCTTGGAGACCGGATTATCAAGCAGCGTAGCCCCCACCGGGATATCCGCCATCTTCATCCGCGCCGGCGTCACGTCCTCAGGCTTATAGTGGCCCAATAACAGGGCTTCGGCTTCGGGGTGACGGGCCAATTCCGTGCCGAACGCTTTGGCGATGGCGGCAGACGTGATGTCGTCGTGGGTCGGGCCAATGCCGCCGGTGGTAAAGACATAATCAAAGGCTTGGCGCAGCGTATTCACAGTCTCGATGATGGTGTCCTCAACGTCAGGGATCACCCGCACCTCGCGCAGCCGGACGCCCAATTCGTTCAATTGCTCGCCCAGGAACGCCAAGTTCGCGTCTTGGGTACGGCCCGAGAGAATTTCGTTGCCGATGATGATTAGCGCCGCGGTGATGGTTTTATGTTCAGCCATGTGCCGGCCCCCGCCTAGCCTTGATCGCCGCGCGGCGGATAATTGCGCGCCCGGATCATATCCACGGCCTCCAGGACGTCGGCGAAATGATGACGGTGGAATGGCGTCGTGTGGATGACCAGAGAATACAAAGTGCCGTCCGGGCGGACCAGGAACATGCCGGGTTCGGAAAACTGCCGGGTTTCCTTGTCGGCGATGGCGGTTGAGATATAGAGCCCCCAATCGCGGGCAGCCTCGATACCAAGGCCATAACCGAGCGTCAGGTTCCCCAGCCCCCACTCTGCCTTCGCCACCTCTGCGCGGTCTTGCGGGTCGGTACTTAGGGCGATCACATCGACGCCGCGCTCATTGAAGCGCGCAATCTTGTGGTCCAGGTCTAAAAGATGGGTCTTGCAGCGCGGGCAATGCTGCCCCCGGTAAACCTCAATCAGGGTGAAAGTTTCGGGCGGTGTCGCGTTCAATGTCCAGCTTCCACCGCCCGTGGTCGCGACACTAAGGGCGGGGACAGGTTTGCCCGGCGTCAATCTGCTCATTTGGGTATCCTCTATTTTGGTACGCGGCAGTTTATCACGCCGCCCAAAAAGGGAAACGGCTCCGGTGGGGGGACCGGAGCCGTTTTTTCAGGCGTGCCGACGAGGGGTTGTCGGCGTTGCCGGAGGTACCTTGTGACCTCAGGCGGTGTCCCGGGGAGGGAAGCGGGACACCCGTGGTATTCTTTTATTAGTGAACGATCTGCCAGGACCCATCGCGTTGCTGACAGCTGGTGCCGTAGGCGGCTTGTTCTTCGCCATCGACCCAAATGGTCGTCTGGTATTCGCGGCAGTACGCGCCGGACCTGCGGTCATAGCCGTCGCGGGTCGGGGTGACTTCACCGGAATGGCCGGATTTCGGATTGTTCCAAGAAACTGTTTTACCTACAGGTGCCGTCTGTTGCGCCCGATTGGCATACCTGCGATCGGCGCGGTCCAAACTTTCGCCAATCGAGTTACCTATCATCGCGCCGGCCAGCGTCCCCATGGCAACGGCGACCATCTGGCCCTTGCCACCACCCATTTGTGATCCGGCCAAGGCCCCCAGCCCGGCCCCCATGATCGTGCCCATGGTCTGCTTAGGCGCTTGGCGATGTTGTTGCGTGGCGCAGCCTGAAACCAGGGCGCCGGCCATCAAGATGGCCAAAACGGGAATAATTTTTCTCAGGTTCTGGATCCGCATCGGTTGTACCTCCTGTTGCAAATGTCGTGAAATTCGTTCGTCTTAGTTTTGATTTTATTATCATAGTTACATACACGTTTGAAGTCATTACTTAATTGTGTTTTTACATGTATTTTTTATTTTAAATATAAATCATTGTATTTAAATTATTGTTTTTATGTTATTTTCTTTAGAATTTTGATGACATTTCATAAATTTTGATGCTGCTCATAACAAGTTCAGCGACCAATAACATCAGTTTTAATTGCAAATTAACCTGTAAAACCCTAGACTAAATCCGAATCGAGGTATCCATGACACTCACCTACAACAACGACCAACACCGCCTCTACCTGGAATTCACCGACGGCATCGGCCAGGGCTGGATTGAGGTATTCGAAGGCGACACCCAATTTTATTCGGCCGCCTACTGGGATTTGCTGACCGCTGTCTGGCGCGCCGAGGGGCCGGTCCGGAAGACCGATGCGCTGGGTTTCATGACCGCCATCAAAAGCCCACACACGGCGGGCAAGTATATCGAGCAAGCTTTATCGTTCGGTTATCTGGTCGAAACCGACAACCCCGTCGATGCCCGCTCGAAACTGATCACCATGGCGCCTGATACCCACAAACGCATGGATCAGTTCTTCGACGACGTCGTCGGCAAATGGCGGAAAACGATTTTGGACGTCGAGCGACGCGGGCCGAGCCCGGAGATTGAGTAACAAATATGTTGGGCGACGTTCCGAATTCTTACCCGCCGCAAGCGCCAGGTGGATACGCCCAAGCTGCATTTATATCCAAGGCACATTAGTCCAGGTCAAATTCGTTGTGTTCCATCCTCCACGACTCAGACTGTGCTGCTTCGATGAATTCAAGTGTCGCAGGATGTTGTAAAAGTAGGTTCGAATAAGCTGCGGATTGCTCATCAAGATCAATTGAATAGGTCCGAAAACGCGAGGCTACTGGCGCGAAAAATGCGTCCACTGCCGACAAGGTATCGCCAAACAAATAGGGGCCGTCAGACACAAACAGTTCCCTTACCCATCGCCAGAGGGCGCAAATCCGCTGGATATCCGAACGCACCTCTTCGTTCGGCTGGAAGGCAGCGTAGTTGCGCTTCAAGTTTACCGGCATACTTGAACGCAAGGCCTTGAATGCGGAATGCATTTCAGCGCAAAGACTGCGGGCCGCCGCTCGCATGCCTGGATCACTTGGCCATATCTCTAACTTGGGATGATGGTCGCTCAAGAACTCAACAATCGAAAGACTATCCCAGATCACTTGGCGATCGCCGTCCTCATCTGTAATCAGTGCCGGCAGTTGTCGCGCAGGGAAATATTGTTTGCGAAACTGTTCAAACTCATTCGTGTAGAGCGGCACAACCTGATGTTCGAAATCTATATTGAAGTGTCTGAATACCAACCCGAATCTCAATGACCAACCGGAGTAAACCTGATTTCCGAGCAATAGTTTATATTGCACGATTTCAAATCCAACCTTTTCAGTTCTCACGCATCAATTTTGAAACCGATGCAATTCACTTGGGCACGATATCATCCAGCCCCCACCAGATGCTTCGACGCAGGACGAACCATTGGGGTGTGCCCGTCGGATTCTCCCTGCTGGAAAATTCGGCCCGCATCGGCAGTATCGTGCCGTTAACCAAGGCTGCATTGCATTCACTCAGCGCCGGTAAAGCCCGAGTAAATTTTATAAATAATCCCGGATCATCGCCACCAGCGGCGCGTCGGCGGGCGGCATCGGGTAATCCGTGAGCCTTGCCGGACGGATCCATTTCAATTCCTGGCCTTCGGTCGGTCTGGGCGTGCCGTGCCAAACGCGACACGCGTAGACGGGCATCAACAAGTGAAATTCGTCATAACTGTGGCTAGCAAACGTCAGCGGCGCCAGGCAGCTGTGGGTGACGTCAATATCCAGCTCTTCCTTGAGTTCGCGGATCAGGGCCGATTCAGGCAATTCGCCGTCCGCCACCTTGCCGCCCGGAAACTCCCAGAGCCCGGCCATCGCTTTGCCTTCAGGACGTTTGGCGATGAGCACGCGGTTATCGACATCGACCAGGGCAACCGCGACGACCAACAAAGTCGGCAGGTCGTCCGGCACGTCCCGCGCGACGGCGTGCAGACAGCCGGGGTCAGGACCGGTAATCGGCATTGATGGTGATGTAGCCGTGGGTGAGATCACAGGTCCACACTGTGGCGCGGCCCGCCCCCTCGCCCGCCGCAATCCCGACATCGACGGTGATTTCGATCTCATCGCCGTTCATGTGCTGGGCCACCGGGGTCTCGTCATATCCTTCAACGGCGGCCCCCTCGGCGGCGATCTCGATCCCGCCGATGCTGATCGCCAGCTTGTCGCGGTCCGCCGCCTCGCCGGCCTTACCCACCGCCATGACGATGCGGCCCCAGTTGGCATCCTCGCCGGCGATCGCGGTTTTGACCAGCGGCGAATTGGCGATGGAAAGCGCGATGCGCTTTGCCGCAAAGTCAGTTTCCGCGCCTGTCACCGTGACCTCGATAAACTTCGTCGCGCCCTCCCCGTCCCTGACAACCTGGCGCGCCAAGTCCCCCATTACGGTTTCCAGTGCTGCCTTGAAATCATCAAGCGCCGGGTCAGCCGCATCGTCGGGTTCACGGTGGTCAGCGCCGGCGCCAGTGGAGAACAAAATCACCGTGTCGCTGGTTGACGTGTCACTATCGACGGTAATCGCATTGAACGTCCGGTCCGCGACCTCAGCCAGGATCGATTGCAGCACGCCCGCCGGCAGCGCCGCATCGGTGAACAGAAACGACAGCATCGTCGCCATATCGGGGGCAATCATCCCTGAGCCTTTGGCGATACCATTGATCGTCACGCGGACACCTGAAATCTCAGCAACAGCGCTGGCGCCCTTGGGAAATGTATCGGTGGTCATGATCGCCCGCGCAGCGGCTTCCCATCCCGCCGCATTGTTCGCGTCCGCCAGGCTGGCGACCAGACCGTCCATGGCTTCGGTAATTTTTTCCGCCGGCAAGGGCTCGCCGATCACGCCGGTGGATGCGCAGAACACGCGGCTCGGCCGGCACGTCAACCGGTCGGCGACCGATTTGACGGTGGCTTCGACGGCTTCCAGACCCCGCACACCGGTGAAGGCATTGGCGTTACCGGAATTCACCAACAACGCCTGGGCTTGGCCGCCGGGCAAGGATTTGCGGCACCAGTCGACCGGCGCCGATGCGGTCTTCGATTTTGTGAACACGCCAGCCACCGTCGTGCCGGCCGCCAATTCCGCCAGCAGCACATCCGTCCGCCCCGCGTACTTGACCCCGCAGGCGGCCGAGGCCAGCCGGACACCGGCCACTGGAGCCATATCGGAAAACGCCGTCGGCGCCAACGGCGAGATAGCCTCAGGTGTGCTCATGTCCTTATCCCCAATCTACACCCGCGCCCTGGGCTGCGGGCATCCCGACCCGCGCGCCTAGGTTCTCGGATGATTTACTTAGCTTTTGGTTTCTCTAGTGGTTTGCCTTCGAGATCAAATCGCTCAATCTTCGCACCCTTGCGCAGGCTGGCAACAAACGTCGTCGCCTTTTCCTGAGACAGTTCGGTGCGCAATTGTTGCTCCATTTTCTCGAAGCTCGGTGCTTCTGATTTGCGCTTCGCTTCAACCTTGATGACGTGATAGCCGAACTGGGTCTTCACCGCTTCGTCGGTGACCTCGCCCTTGTCCATGCCAAACGCCGCTTTTTCAAATGCCGGCACCATTTGACCCTTGGCGAAGAACCCCAAATCGCCGCCGTTCGGGCCTGACGGACCAGTGGACTTTTCTTTCGCCAAGGTCTCAAAGTCGGCGCCGCCCTTCAAATCCTTGATGATGGCTTTTGCTTCGTCCTCGGTCTTGACCAGGATATGACGCGCGTGAACCTCTTCGGCGCCGCTCTTGCCGGCGACCATTTTATCATAGCGCGCACGGACCGCGTCCTCGGTGATGCCTTCAGACATGATTTTCTGCAAGGACGAGCGCTGCAGCATCTGATCCTCGATGCGACGCATGAGTTTCTTGAACTCCGGATCCTGGTGGAGCTTCTTCTCCCGCGCGTCGGCGGCAGCAAGCTTCATATCAATAACACTATCGACCAGGGCGGGGTAAATCTGGGCCAGCGGAATTTTCTGATACTGCGGCGGCAACAGCTGCTGCGCTTCGGCCAACATGGAGCGGTGAACTTTCACCCCGTTGACGGTGGCAACCACTGGGTCGTCTTCGGCGTGAACGCCGGCGCCGGCCCACGACACGGAAAGCGCCAAAGCTGCTGCGCCAAGCGTCAGTCGATTGAAAATCATAAGTCGTCCTTTCGAGTATCGGCAAAAGCCGCTGTCACGGTTCTGGCGGCCTGTACGCCGGGTGAATTTCGACGCGCACTATAACCAACCCGGTCCGGGGTTGAAATCACGACGTGGTGATAGTGGTGAACCCTTGTGATGATTTTGCCCACTTTAAGACTATGTAAAGGCTGCTGAGCGAGGCTGAGGATATGTTGAATGCATATAAGATCATAGCGCAATCAATGGCGCGATCCGCTGCCGCGCCATTAGCTGTTGCCGCCGTCCTCGTCGGTGCCGTGCATGGGCATGCCGATGCGCTAACCAACAACAAAATCTTGCGTAATTTCGATATCATCGCATTCGGCAACGAATACACGGGCAAGCGCTATAAAGCGGTCCGCAAATGGGCGCAACCGATCCGAATGGGTATTCAGGGCGAAAACTACCCGCCTTATTTTGAGTCTATGCTGCGCCAGCACATCCGAGATTTGTGGCAAATTACCAAGCATCCCATGGAACTGTATTATTCCTTCGACATGCAGAAGCAAAAAAGCTGGCCAAGGATTTCGACGCCAAGAAGGTGAACTTCATTTTGTTCTACCTGCCCGTCGAACAAATCCCCAAGGCCGTCGCCAAATACTTCGACGGCGACGAAGCGCAAGTGAACTACATGATCAAGGTATCAACCTGCTTCGCCAAGTTCGGCACCAAGAACAACGAAATCAAATGGGCCATCGCCGTCTTCCCCGATCATCGCCCGAAAGACCATATGCGCGCCTGCGTAGTTGAAGAACTCACGCAGGTGCTGGGCTTGCCCAACGATAGCGCCCAGGTCGCACCAAGCATCTTCAATGATAAAAGCCGCTACTTCGAGCTCACCGAACACGACCGCTGGATGCTACAAATGCTTTACGACCCGTGTATCAAGCTGGGCATGCCGCGCGAAGAAGCCATTTCGACGGGCCGTTTAATTTTGAATGATATCCGGCCTGGAAAATAGGCCGGCGCACCGCCTCAGTAATCCAAATGAGGCAGGTAATGTCTTTCTGCGGTTATTTGGCTGCGCGTTCTTGTTCAGCAGCCAGTCTCAAGGCTCTTAATTTTTCGGTTTTTTCCTGCTCTTTTTGTGTTCGTTTTTGTTTTTCTTTGATGAGTTTTTTATCTGTGTTTTTAGGTGGGTTTCGGTCTTTAAAATCGCCTTGATCTCCGCGTTCAATAGCCGCGAACATTTTGTCATCGGCATTGTTCGGTCGTGTTGATCCTGATCCCATTACGCCGCCTTCTCTGCTAGATGTTAGTTTAAGCGCATTTTCTATCTTACTTGTAAACCGACCATGAGAACATTCAAGCGGATGATCCCATATGGAACGAAAAGGGTTCGCCTTTCGGTATGATTGATGGCCTTTGATCTCCCGTTTCTATACGGCCCTGCCGTGCAATTAACAGAGGATTCCCGACGAAATCATTTTCACATTTGCACACTGGCTTAACATATTGTTTTGAATAGTTTTTCACCGAAACTCGGCCGGAATATGCGTACAGATGATGATTGTTGCAGGCGTTTGCTGCCAAACAAAATCACAACGGCCGCACCGTCAGGCCGGGAACACTTTAAATTTCAATAATTTAAGAGAAATTCACCCTCATCAACGCTCACTATTCGGATAGCCTCGCGCTGGTGGCAACGGGTCGGTGGGGCGGCGGCGTCCTAGCGCTCGCGTTTCACCGCGCAAAACGTTGCAGCGCCTGCATTTCTAGCAAGAAAACCACCCCGCCAATCGCATTGACATCGCCCATGTGCGAGACTATTTCTTTCGCGCGCTTTTCTCCCCTTATTTCGTAGTTTCGGCCGGGTGCCGACTGATTGGAATTCCATGCTTCAAGCCATCGCCAAGAAATTCTTCGGTTCCGCCAATGACCGCTACGTCAAAGGCCTGCGAGGAACCGTCGATGCCATCAATGCCGCGGAGGCTGAAGTTGAGCGATTAAGCGATGAGGATTTGCAAGCCCGCACCCCGTGGCTCCGTGGACGGCTCGAGGCGGGCGAAAGCCTGGATGATGTATTGGTCGATGCTTTCGCCACGGTACGCGAGGGCGCCAAACGCACGTTGGGCCAACGACACTTCGACGTACAGATGATGGGCGGCATGATCTTGCACAGAGGCATGATCTCAGAAATGAAGACCGGTGAAGGTAAGACTTTGGTCGCGACGCTCGCGGTCTATTTGAACGCACTCAAGGGCGAAGGCGTGCACGTCGTCACGGTCAACGATTATCTGGCCGAACGCGACGCCGAATGGATGGGCCGGATTTATACCTTCTTGGGCCTCAGCGTCGGATGCATCGTCCATGGCCTGGACGACGACGGCCGGCGCGAGCAATACGCCCGCGACGTCACCTACGCCACCAACAACGAGCTTGGGTTCGATTATCTTCGCGACAACATGAAATTCACCCTGGAAGACATGGTCCAGCGGCCCTTCAATTTCGCCATTGTCGATGAGGTCGACAGTATCCTCATTGACGAAGCACGCACGCCATTGATTATTTCCGGCCCGACGGAAGATTGGTCGGAGACCTACAAGGCCATCGACGACATCCTGCCCAAACTCGATGAAGCCGACTACGAAAAAGACGAAAAAGCCCGTTCCGTGGCATTCACAGAAAAAGGCAACGAGCATATCGAGGAGTTGGTCAAAGAAGCTGGCCTTCTGACCGAGGGCACCCTCTACGATCTGCAGAATGTGTCGCTCGTCCATCATGTCAATCAGGCACTGCGCGCGCATATCATGTTCCAGCGCGACACCGATTACATCGTCAAGGACAATCAGGTCATCATCATCGATGAGTTCACCGGCCGGATGATGGAAGGCCGGCGCTATTCCGAAGGCCTGCACCAGGCGTTGGAAGCAAAAGAAAACGTCGAGATCCAAAACGAAAACCAGACATTGGCCTCGATCACCTTCCAGAATTATTTCAGGCTCTATCCGAAATTGGCCGGCATGACCGGCACGGCGATGACCGAGGCCGGCGAGTTCGCTGAAATTTACAGCCTTGAAGTGATCGACATTCCGACCAACCTGCCGACCGTCCGCGCCGATGAAGATGATGAGGTTTACCGGACCACGGAAGAGAAAGACAATGCCATTGTCGAACAGATCCTAGATTGCCAGGAACGCGGCCAACCGGTTCTTGTCGGCACCGTCAGTATTGAAAAATCCGAACACCTGGCCGGTCTATTGAAGGCCCGCAACGCCACCCACAACGTCCTCAACGCCCGCTATCACGACCAGGAAGCATTGATCATCGCCCAGGCCGGCGCGCCGGGCGCAGTGACCATCGCCACCAACATGGCTGGGCGCGGCACCGACATTCAGTTGGGCGGTAATCTGGATATGCGGATCAAACAAGAAGTCACGGCCGAGCCCGGCACAGACGCCTACGACACCGGCGCCGGCGCCATTGAGGCTGAGATCGCGGCGAACCGCGAGGTAGTCCTGGCCGCCGGCGGCTTGTTCGTTCTTGGCACGGAGCGCCACGAAAGCCGGCGCATCGACAACCAGTTGCGCGGCCGCTCAGGCCGTCAAGGTGACCCGGGGACTTCGAAGTTTTACCTATCCCTGCAAGACGACCTGATGCGCATTTTCGGCTCTGACCGGATCGACGGCATGCTGCAGAAGCTAGGCCTCGAAGAAGGTGAAGCGATTATTCATCCGTGGGTCAACAAGGCCTTGGAAAAGGCCCAGACCAAGGTCGAAGCCCACAACTTCGAGATTCGTAAAAACCTGCTGAAATTCGACGACGTCATGAATGACCAGCGCAAGGTCATCTATGAACAACGCAAGGAACTGATGTCGACGGAAGATGTTTCGGACGAAGTGACCGGCATGCGCCACGAAGTCATCGGCGACGCGGTGGCGCGCTGCATTCCGGAAAAGGCCTACGCCGAACAATGGGACATGGACGGTCTGCACGAAGAAATTCTACGGCTGACGGGCATGGATCAACCGGTCCAGGAATGGGCCCGCGAAGAAGGCATCGCGGACGCCGAAATTCGCGGACGACTGATGTCCGCCGCCGACCGAAAGTTGGCTGAAAAAGCTGCCACTTATGGTCCCGATGTGATGCGCAACGTCGAGAAAAGCCTATTGCTTCAGCTCTTGGATCAGCTTTGGAAAGAACACCTTTTGACCCTTGATCATCTGCGCCAAGGTATCGGGCTCAGAGCCTACGCGCAGCGCGATCCACTGAATGAATACAAACGCGAGGCCTTCGATCTGTTCGAGGAAATGCTGGATGCGCTGCGCGAACGGGTTACCCAAGTTCTTTGCAATGTCGAATTGCAGATGTACGATCCGGACGACGATATTTTGGGTGACGGCCCGCAGGAAATGATTGAGAGCCGCCCCGATGCCACACTGCCCGATGGCCGGCTCGATTTAGACGACGATCATGTCGAAACCCTGACGAGTGTGCCCCTGCACCGCCGCAAGGCTGCCGATGATATCGACCCGGACAATCCTGAAACCTGGGGGCGGGTGCCCAG
>Ga0233433_10004066_pt1 | contig 11472 bp, 13 predicted proteins | sample SI_122_August201_5_FD_179868 | JGI IMG/M metagenome (GOLD analysis project Ga0233433, IMG submission 179868) | Seawater microbial communities from Saanich Inlet, British Columbia, Canada - SI_122_August2016_100_MG | ecosystem: Environmental > Aquatic > Marine > Inlet | place: Canada: British... | reverse complement strand
TGAAACTAAGTGGTTCAATTGGACTTGCTTTCCACATGAAATAGAATCGTATCAAATCTACTGGGTATTTTTGTAATAGTTCTGCACCTTCCAAAACATTTCCTTTACTTTTACTCATTTTTCCACCTTTTTCATCTAGTACGTGTCCTTGAAACAAAAATGACTTGTATGGTGGTGTGGCGCTGTTGTTAAGAATCACATTTTCAATTAGTAGTGTATATGCCCAACCTCTTGTTTGATCAATCCCTTCTGTAAAAAATGGAGCTGGAATTTCTTTTTTGTATTCTTCATTTGTTAGTGATGAATATGGGGCAGAACCACTATTGTGCCATGTATCCAAAACATATTCTTCTCTTTTTGTTTTTACACTGTTACATTTTTTACATTTGATTGTAATATTATCAATCCATGGTCTGTGTAATTCAAAGTCTGGTCCGTCTGGTAATTTATCTGCAGAATCCACAATTTCTTTTCTTGTGAAAAACCAATTTTTTTCACCACAATCCTCACAATTCCATACAGGTAATGGACAACCCCAAATTCTTTCTCGTGAAATACACCATGGGTGTCTTTCTTTGATAATTCCTAAAAATCTATTTTTTGGCTGCTCAAAAAAGTATTCTACACTTTCTGCCGCATCAATTGCTTTGTTATCCAATCTATCTAATTTGTAAAACCACCCTCTTCTTGCAAGCCATACAATTGGATGATGTGACCTCCAACAAAGTGGGTATTTGTGCTTAATTTTTCCAATTTTTACTAATGCATTGCATTCTTTTAGATCCTCTACGATTGGTCTGTCTGCATCTCTAACAAACAGGCCCTCGTATTTTCCTGCTTGACTTGTAAATTTCACTTCATCATTTATTGGACTAAAAATTTTTACTTTTCTTTTATTTGCAATTTTGATATCTTCTTCTCCGTTTGCTGGTGAAAGGTGAACTAATCCACTACCCGTACTTGCATCCACAAATGGTTCTGATACTGCAATGTGATAATTATCTAATTTTGAACATTCATTTAATTCCGGAATTAAATCTAATAATGGGTGAATGTATTTTTTTCCTTCAAATTCAGAACCCTTAACTGTTTTTTGAATTTCATATTTTTCAATTTTTACTTCTGACATGAATTCTTCTAATCTCGTTTTTCCAACTACCCATGTTTCATTCTCCACTTTGACATACGCATAATCTTCGTCTGGATTTAATCCTACCATTGCATCTGTAACCAATGTAAATGGCATTGTTGTCCAAACAATCAATAATGCATCTTCATTCACTAGTTTTACTTTATAGTATAACGATGGATCTTTAACTTCCTCATATCCTTGATTTACTTCTGCATGACTTAGTGATGTTTGGCAACTTGGACAATAAGCAATAACTGTAAAGTCTTCTTCTAAAATTTTATTTTCATATGCTTTTTTGAGAACTTGCCATTCTCTTTCTATGAATTCATCTTTAAACGTCCAATATGCTTTTTCATGATTAAATGACATTCCAAGTAAATCGTCTACCTCTACCCATGTCTTGTTAAATTTCTCTACAACTTTCTTACATTCTGAAACAATTCTTTCTACTCCGAATTCTTTGATAGCTTCTGTTTTTCCACCTGAAACTCCTAACTCCTTTTCAACTTGTAATTCTACTGGAAGTCCTTGAGTGTCCCATCCACCATTAAATTCGATTTTTTTACCTTGTAATGTGTTAAATCTATACCATAAATCCTTGATTACTCTGCCTCTAAGATGACCTGCATGTGGAATTCCGTTCATTGTAGGAGGCCCTTCAATGAATCTAATTTTTTCAGGTTTGTCTGATGCAAAAATTAATTTTTCAATATCTATGGATTTGATATATTCTTTAATCTCTGATTCTATTGCCTTTGCATCAAATTTTGAATTTAATTCCATCTGGATTTTGATATGTGTGTGGCATTATAAAGATAAACAGATTTTCTGAGAATTGGATTATATTGTTGGGTAACTAGTATTTGTTATTGGTAAATGTCCTTGTAATTGGTTCTGGTGGGAGAGAGCATGCATTATCATGGAAATTATCTCAAAGTAGTAAAGTTGAAACTGTTTTTACTGCTCCTGGTAATGGTGGTACTGAAAATAATGTTCTCATTGATGTTAATGATTTAGATGGATTAGCTGAATTTGCACAAAAAAATAATTGTTTTACTGTAGTTGGTCCTGAGGATCCTTTAGCTGCTGGAATTGTTGATAAATTTAATAAATTAAATCTTAAAGTTTTTGGTCCTTCTCAAGCCGCTGCTCAACTTGAATCAAGTAAAATTTGGGCAAAAAATTTCATGAAGAGAAATAATATTCCTACTGCTAGATTTGAAATATTTGATGATGCTCAAAAGGCAATTGAATATCTGAAATCAATTGATTACAATGTTGTGGTAAAAGCTGATGGCTTAGCAGCTGGAAAGGGTGTGATTGTTTGTAATAGTACTGATGAAGCAATTTCTGCTATTCAGACAATTTTGGTAAAAAAAACATTTGGAGATGCTGGAAATAAAATAATTATTGAAGAAAGAATTGATGGAATTGAGGCATCATACATTGCATTATCTGATGGGAATGTAGCACTTCCAATGGCATCTAGTCAGGATCATAAGCGAATTTTTGATGATGACAAAGGTCCAAACACAGGTGGAATGGGTGCCTATTCTCCAACTCCTATTGTGACTGATGCTTTAGCAAAAAAAATCCAGGAGGAAGTAATTGAAAAAACTATTCATGCTATGAATCATGAGGGAATTTCATTTAAGGGATTTTTGTATGCCGGAATAATGATTAAAGATGGTAAACCATATGTGTTGGAATACAATGTTCGAATGGGTGATCCTGAATGTCAACCAATTACTATGCGAATGAATTTTGATTTGTATGATTATTTTATTGCAAGTGTTGATGGGACATTATCTTCTATGCCTTTACTTTCTTGGAAAGATCAATTTTCTGTATGTGTAGTTTTAGCATCTAATGGGTATCCTGGATCGTATTCTACAAATGATGAAATTACTGGATTTGATTCTATTCCAAATGGTACTAATGTTTTTCATGCTGGAACAAAAAAATCTGATGAAAAAATTTTGTCTAATGGTGGACGTGTTTTAGGAGTTACTTCATTAGGTGATTCTTTAGAATCTGCAATTAATAATGCTTATTTGGCAATTGAAAAAATCAATTGGTCTAACAAATTTTGTCGAACTGACATTGGAAAAAAGGGCTTGTCTTATTTCTGAGGTTGAAACATTCTATCTTCAGTAATTATCCAATCCATGTTTATGTCGTGTTCTGATTTTGGAATATTTTTGATGATTTGTTTTTCTAATACTAGTGAAATTGTAGTGATATTTTTTCCTTCTAAAAATTTATCATAAAATCCATGACCGTATCCTAACCTGACTCCTGTAGGTGAAATTCCTACAGTGGGAACAACTATGATATCTAAATCTTCATTAACTTGACAATCATCTTTGGGCTCCATAATGTCGAATTTACCCATTTCTAGGCTCCCAAAATCTTCTATTTTTCTAAATTCCATAGTTTCTCCCATAACTTTTGGTAAAAATACCTCTTTTCCCTTACTGATTAACTCTTGAATGATATCTTGAGTTAGAATTTCACTACCTATTGGATAATAGAGTCCTATTTTTTGGGCATCCTTGAATGCATATACTTTGTTAATTCTTTTTTGCATTTTTTTACTTGCAATTTTTAATAAATCAAAAGACGTATTGTCTCTTCTTTCTAAAAGAAGTTCTCTTAATGATTTTTTATTATTGTCTTCCAATTTGAATTCCAAGTGATGTGGCAGTGATTGTATTTTTTAATAACATTGCAACTGTCATCGGACCTACTCCTCCTGGAACTGGAGTTACAAATGATGCTTTTTCGATAATTTTTTCATAATCACAATCTCCTGTTAATTTGTCTTCAAATCTTGTAATTGCAACATCTATCACAATAGCATTATCTTTGATCATTTCAGGGGTAAGAGTAAATTTTGTTCTATCTCCTACTGCCGTAATTACAATGTCTGCTGATTTACAGAATTTCTCAATTTCTTTTGTTCTTGAATGACATGTAATTACGGTTGCATTTTTCTCTAATAATAAATGGTAAAGTGGTTTTCCTACAAGATTACTTCTGTTAATCAATACCACGTTTTTGCCTTCCAAATTGATATTGTGATAATCAAACATTTCCATTACTCCTGATGGAGTACATGCAACAAGAGCTGCTTTCTTCATAGATAATAAGCCTGAATTATGTGGAGTAAGCCCATCTACATCTTTAATTGGAGATATACGTGATGTAGTCGCAAATTCACTCAAATGTTTTGGTAATGGTAATTGAACTAAAATTCCATGTACTGATGTATCTGCATTTAATTCATCTATGATTCTGTTTAGTTCTTGTTGAGTAACACTATCGTCTAGTTTGTGATCTTTAGTGATTATTCCTACTTCTTCACATGCTTTGTGCTTATTTCTTACATATGTTGCAGATGCAGTATTGTTTCCAACTAAAACCGTAGCTAAGCATGGATTAACTCCATCCATTTTTAACTCCTCAGTTGCTTTTTTAATTCTGTCTTTGACTGTTTGAGCAATTAATTTACCGTCAATCTTAATTCCAGTCATGTTAATTTCATGATTTATTGATATTTAATTCTTGGAGTTATTATCAAGAATTTAAGAAAGGAAATTAAGTGGGCTTCATTTAGTGTCAGTATGTTTATCATGATGGCTGATGTGCAACTAAAAGAAGGAGCAGAAGATGATTTTAAAACTCTATTTTCTGAATCAAATAAAGTTTTGTCCCCTTTTCCTGGATTTGTATCTAGACGATTTCTCAAATCCCCTGATGGTAGCTATCGAATAATTGTTGAACATGAAACTCAAGAAACTTTTATGACTATGATTCAAAGTCCAGAACATCAGCAATTTCATCCAAAATTACATTCTTTCATGAGTGCAGAACCCGTTAAAAAAATGTTCAATTCCTCTGTTGAATAAATTGAAAATAGAATCTAATTTAAAAGATAATTTAGACAAAATTAAGAAAAGTAATTCATATTTTCATACTTTTATCAATAAGGATAGTCTTGCTGTTGGACTTTTGGTACTAAAACCTGGAGAAGAGGATACTCAAGAACCTCATGGAAGTGATGAAGTATATTTTATAATGTCTGGAAATGGCTATCTCAAAATTAAAAATAAAAACTATGAAATTTTAAAAGATAAATTATTCTTTGTTGAAAAAAATGTACCGCATTATTTTCATTCAAATACAAAGGAACTCAAAGTTTTGTATTTTTTTGGTGGACCTGATAATTAACTAATGATTGTTTTTCTACCTGAAACTTTGATTTTTTTCTTTGCAAACAAATTCACTGCTTCAGAATAAATTCTATGTTCTTCTTTTAGAATTTTTTTTGCTAATGATTTTTCTGTATCTTTTCCTTTGATTTCTACTACTGCTTGAATTATTACTGCACCTGTATCCATTCCTGCATCAACAAAATGAACTGTACATCCTGTATATTTTGCACCATAATCTAATGCTTGTTTTTGTGAATTTAATCCTGGAAATGCAGGTAATAATGCTGGGTGGATGTTGATAATTCTATTTTTATATTTTTTTACAAACTCTGGACTAATTATTCTCATAAATCCTGCAAGACACACAAGTCCATTTCTTGGAGTCACTCCATTTTTTACAAGTATGTCTATGATTTTTTTATCATATTGAGTTCTAGTCCCTTTGAAATTTTTGCTTTCAATAACTTCTATGTTAATTCCCATCTTTTTTGCTACTGCCAATCCTTTTGCATCTGATTTGTTTGAAATTACTACTGCTGGATTAATTGGAATTTTTTTTGTTTTGATTGATTTTAAAATGGATTCCATATTGCTTCCACGTCCTGAGATTAGAATTCCGAGATTTAGCAACTAGTCAATACTGGATCAAACCTGCAATTTATATCAAATCCAATATTTTTTCTTTTTATTGCCTAGTAAAGTCAGGATGACTAAAAATGGGATCCTTTGTGAAACTGAAAATGGGAATGTTCACTTGGATCCAAAAAAAACTGATTTAAATGGAATAAATTTTGTTTCTCACGCTCATTCTGATCATCTGCCTTCAAAAAATGGTGGTACTATTTTATCTTCAATTGAAACAAATGAGATTTCTGGAATTCGTGGATTTGCAATGGAAAATCACGTTGAATCCCTTGATGGTTTTTCCTTAATTGACAGTGGCCATGTTTTAGGTTCTAAGGGATTGTTGTTTGACGATATTTTCTATACTGGGGATATTTGTACTCGTGACAGAGGATTTCTAAAATCTGCCGAAATCCCTACATGTAAAACGCTCATTACCGAATGTACTTTTGGTTTACCTGAATTTTCATTTCCAAAAATAGATGAAATTCAAAATCAGGTTAATCAATTAATTGGTGATTTGTATGCAAAGGGAATACCTGTAATTTTGATGGGATATCAACTTGGTAAGGCTCAAACTCTAACACAAATGTTTGGTCACTGGGATCCTCTTTATGTTCATGATTCAATTAAAGAAATGAATACACTTCATCAAAAATTTGGTGTATCCCTTAAGGATTGTATGGGTCATTCAGAAGCTCAAGAAAACGGTTCATTGGATAAAAAACCCTGGGTAATGATTACTCCTGTTTTATCTGCAAAAAATAAATTTCTTCAAGAAATGAAATTAAAATATGGTGCCGTAACAATTGGTTTTAGTGGATGGGCTCAATCAAAGAAATTTTCTTTTGGACGTCGTGCTGATTATTCTGTAACTATGAGTGATCATTGTGATTTCAATGAACTTGTGGACATGGTAGTGAAATCTGGTGCAGAACAAGTTTACACAATTCATGGTTTTGTTGATGAATTTGCAGCACATTTGAATAACATTGGTATTCGTGCTCAACCTCTAATCAAAAACTCTTTAGATGCTTTTACTTAGAAAGTTAGACAAAAATTATACATCCATTCTTTCTATTTCCATTTTAAAAAAGTCCTTTTCTTATTCCGTTAGGAACTTTAGGATGTGGTGTCTTTTTTAGAATATCTAATGACCTCAATGACCCACTGTGAATGTGAAAAATGTAGTTGTAATAGGGAATTTGAGGCTATAGATGGCGAAGAATTACTCAATTTAATACAACATGGCCGATTAACTGAGGAAAAATCAGCCTATCTCAAATCAAGAGTTGGTAGCAAATTATGCAAGTCTTGTTTTATAGATGAACATATTTGATAATGTGTTGGAATCTATCGACTATCTTATCTTATTATTATTATTGAAATCCCCTATTCTGATAGTGATATTCTTCAAATGGAATAAAATTAAGGCCAAATTTTTAACTCTTAATTTCTAATATCTAGGATCAGTCAGTTTCAATTTTCTGATATATTTTATTGTTGTAGATCCAATACCTGTCATTATCACTCCAACTATTACCCAAACTACAACAAGTAAATCAGCTGAACCTGTTATCACAAACATAAACGCTGCAAATAGCATTATGACCCCAACGATAATTAGTGCATATGCGACTAATTTTATAACAAATACTACTTGTTCACGTTCCATGATTTACAATGAAAATGTCTCGTGATTTATCATTTGACATAACACAATAACCTCACCTTTTAGGCTTGATATTGTCTAGTTTATGATCTTATGATTTGTAATATTTTAGGTTGTAATGTGGAATCACATTTCAAAATACTATATTCACATTACAATAATTCATCTAAACCCTTTGCTAAAGAGATTATGAGAGTATGTGAGAATCATGCTAAAGAGATAGGTCAAGAAGACAGCACTATGCAATCTCAGGTTTTACATTGAGAAAAATAGAAATAAAAATTCAAGATAAAGATTATTTTGATTTTCTTAGCATCTCTATTAATGCAGATTTGTCAGTTGAAGAAAATTTAAAAAATATTATCAAATATCATTTAATCACTTATAGAAATAAAAGAAAAATCAAGAATAAAAAATTATTTGAATAAATTCTATCCATCTTTACTTAGAAAATTCTCTACATCTGCAATCTGCAACTAAACAAATTTCGTCATTTCTAATATGATCATGGGCAAAATGTTTGCATAACTCATTTTTGCAAATTCTTCTTTGTATCTCTCTTTTTACAATTGCCTGAGCGACCTGATTGGCTTTTTCTTTAGAATAACCTTTTTTATCGATGTAAAAGTGAACAATTCCATTATATACCAAATTTGGATTGAATTGCTTTTCTAGCAATTATTTTCGCCTATTTCCACGCCTAAAAGTTGGTTTGTCATGATCTTTACAATCACATTTTCTTTCTTTACATGATTCTTGGACTTGAAATATCATCTACTTTGAATATGTGATTATCCTATTTCAAATTCTCTTGAATCTGTCTTTTCAATTGTTTATTTTTTTATAATTTTTTAAATATTATTTAATTAAAATATAGAAAACGTAGTTATTTTTTCACATTTCTGTGCAACCATATCCTCCTGGTTGTATTGTCTATAACCATCAATATCCTCCCATCTTAATTGATTGGTAGACGTTACCATAAACAATGTCTTGACATCAAATTTAACTAACTCTATTTGTTTATCCCATATTCATTTTTTTTGACAGACATTCATTATTTTTTGATAAACTGTAATCGTCATAAGACAGATAATTTAAATTGAAATTATTGTGGATTAGAAACTATTTCAATTTTGATTATCCATCTGAAGTTTTCAAATATATGATTGTTATATTTAATATTAAAATTAATTGTCAAAAATTGTTTAAATTCATTTGTATTTTTTTTTAATTATTAACAAAACACAAATCAGAATTAATTATTTCCCTTTTGTTGGAATTTATCCCCCCGTCATGGAATCTGATAACACACAGTCACATGAATCTCTTTGATCACAGTAACTGCATTTACATATACATTGATCAAATGATGTTTTACAAAATGTACATTTGGTAAATTTTGAATTACTATTCATAAAATCACTTTTTGGAATATATTTTTTTCAACAATATTTTACTACTCTTGTCCTTGAATTCCCATTAATGTTAGTGTTGATCTGATGTTGGCAATTTTTCTAATTTTCCATGTAATGGTTTCACGCAATTTTTCAACTAGTTCTGCTTTTACTTTTGCTAAAATATCATATGCACCAAATGTACCATGTACTTCAACAACTCCTTCAATTGATTTTAGTTCTGAAATTACTTTTTCTTCTGAACCAAGATCACAGTTTATGAGAACATATGCTGTAGACAATTAAATTTGAACTCCTAACATACTATAATTGTCATTTTAACATATTTAACTTATAATCATTTTTAATTAATTAATTGTAATAATTTTACTAATTTTTATAAAATTCATTTGATTTTATGATATATTTTTAAATATTTGTTTAACTATAGTCTTAATTGATTATGGATGATAAAGATATTGAAATTCTAAAACATCTTACCGTAGATGGTAGACAATCTGCACGACAATTATCTCATAGATTGGGAGTATCCACTGTAACAATTTTATCTAGAATAAAAAAACTTGAAGAACAAAATATCATTCAAGGGTATTCTGTTCGTCTAAATCATGAATTACTTGGATTTGATATTACTGCAATAATTGAAATAAAAAGTAACAAGGGTAAAATGTTGGAAATTGAAAGTGAAATTGCAAAATATGATAGTACCATTGCAGTTTATGATATAACAGGTGACGCTGATATGGTAATTATTGCAAAGTTCAAAACTCGTGAATTGTTGAGTGATTTTGTAAAAAAAGTATCTACTATACCTAATGTTGAAAATACGTTAACTCATCTTGTATTGAATACCATAAAAGAAGATAACCGATTGATCGAATAATTGAAATATTTTTCATTGTGCTCATACTTGAATGGGGGTAATACTTTTTAAAAAAAACCTAACTAGTTTAGATAATGGGATTTTTATCTAATTTTAGAAAAGATTTAGAAAATGCAAAAAGAGAGAAGGCTGCAAACATCAACGGAAAAAATCTCAAAGAAATACTCAAAAAATTCAAAGAAGAACGTGATCAAATTGAAAATGATACTGGAGTTAGACCACAAATAGACAATACCACTCAAATGTTTATGCAAAAAATCCTAAATGTTTGGATTTCCGAAGGTAAGGAAATTGATGAAGAAAAATTTTGGTTTGAAGTTGATTATAATCGCCAATTTGACTATCCTGTAGAATATTATGAAATTAAACGTAAATGATTTATTTCAAAATTATGCCTATGTCCATCAAATTCATGTGTGTAAAATCCGTTTTGATGTTGGCTTTTTGTTTTTGAAAAAATCTTGCTGAATCACTATTCTTCAAAAATTCTTTCATGGTGTTTGGATCTAGTTTGATATTTTCTATAATTGCACCTGCAAAATTTGAATTTCCATCTATTCCATCTGTTCCCATTGATGCAATTGTTATTTTTTTTAATTTTTGAGTATTTTTTAAAATTCTTAAAACTAATTCTTGATTTCTTCCTCCTTGACCTTTTCCTAGTACTCTGACTGTTGGTTCTCCTCCTAAAATTAAACATGTTTTTTGTACTTTGGGAATATTTTCTAGAATTTTTTTAACTATTTCCTTAATGTCTCCAAAAATATTCATTTTGATAACTTTGTATCCTTTTTTCTTCGCAGTTTCCTCCATTGCTTGTAAACAATTATTATTATTTGCTATAATGTAATTTTCTATTTTTGCATGTTTTGGTGTTTCTGTTTTTTGATTATGTAATCCATTACCTAAGATTTGTAAAACCTCAATTGGGATTCTTCTTTTTAATTTGTATTTTTCTACTATGTCCATTGCATCTTGATATGTTGTATCATCCATGTATGTGGTACCCGATGCAATTGATGCTAGATCATCATTTTCAACGTCTGACATTACTAAACTTACTCCATTACATTTCATACTCTCTACTAATTTTCCTCCTTTGATTTTTGATAGGTGTTTTCTAATACAATTGAATTCTTGAATTGTTGCCCCTGATTTTAGTAGTAAATCTGTAACATGTACTTTATCGCTAAGTGTTATTTCATCTGGCATTGCAATTAATGATGAACCTCCTCCTGAAACAAGAAAAATAATTAATTCATCCTTTTTTTTATTGTGTACAAATTTCATTACTTCTTTTGCTGCTTTTACACTTGTTTTGTCTGGTTTTGGGTGGCCTGAATTAAAAATCTGAAATTTTTTACTTTTTATTTTTGCTTTTGAGCCTTTTGGAATGACAATAATTCCACTCTTTATTGTAATAATTGAATTAATTGCTCTAGTCATAGAATCTGCTGCTTTTCCAAAAGCTACTGTGTAAATATTGGAATATTTTGAAATATTGAATACTTTACCATTAATTTTGA
>Ga0233433_10004063_pt1 | contig 11478 bp, 10 predicted proteins | sample SI_122_August201_5_FD_179868 | JGI IMG/M metagenome (GOLD analysis project Ga0233433, IMG submission 179868) | Seawater microbial communities from Saanich Inlet, British Columbia, Canada - SI_122_August2016_100_MG | ecosystem: Environmental > Aquatic > Marine > Inlet | place: Canada: British... | reverse complement strand
CCTTGTGTGTTGGTCTGCTTTACCAGGCTTATTGAAATTTTGCGATTTTACCAAATGCTTGGTTCGCTTCTGCAATTTATATCCGTGATTTCCTCCCATTATTTATTAATTTATATTTAATGTTTATATTATTTTTTCGTATTTTATGCGAACTTAAATGTTCAAATGTGAAAAAAATGAGCATTTTCATTATCATATAATTATTCTTTCGTTAATGGTGAAAATATTGGACCTTTATATTATTCTTTATCTTTCTCTTCATCTTCCTCTTCTTCTTCGTCTTCCTCGTCCTTCATCCCCTTCAATAAATTCACGACATCAACGTCTTCCGCTCCAAAACTATAAGCGAAAGCAACCAATTTTTCTAGTTTCTGCTTATATTTTTGCTCTGCATCTCCATCTTCCTTGTCCTCTTCCTTGTCCTCGTCCTCCATCGCCTTCAATAACTTCACGATATCAACGTCTTCCGCTCCAAAACTATAAGCGAAAGCAACCAATTTTTCTAGTTTCTGCTTATATTTTTGCTCTGCATCTCCATCTTCCTCCTCTGTATCTACATCTTCTTCCTCTTTCTCATCATCACTTTTACTCAGAAGTTTACCTAGAAGGCTGTCTTCTGGCAATTTGTTTGATTTAAGAGCCTCTAATATTTGTGTGTCGTCAAAGCTTGATTCATCTGAATCTGAACCTTCTGCCTCTGGGTCTTCCTTTAGTGCTTCATCTTCCTCTTCGTCTGCCGACGGCTCTTCATCTTCCTCTTCGTCTGCCGACGACTCATCAACTTCCTCTTCGTCTGCCGACGGCTCTTCATCTTCCTCTTCGTCTGCCGACGGCTCATCAACTTCCTCTTCCTCTTCCTCTTCTTGTTCAAACACTTCTTTCTTATATATTTTCCTATATCTTAAACTTGGTTTATTATCATATGATTTTTCTGTATCTTTTATATATTCTTGGACAATATTGTTTGGTAAATTATAGTTTATATACACCTTTTCATCACGTTCATCATTGTTTCTCTCATTATCACCATCGTCTTCATCGCAGGGACAAAATTCGTGACAGTCTCCGCAAAACCAATCATCACCATCACCATCCGTAATACACCTATCATGTTCTTCACTGTCTTGCACTATTAGCTTTTTACAATGATAGCACTTGAAGACATAACGATCATCACCTTCATCATTTTTGTCTCCACATTCACCTTCATCATTTTTGTCTCCACATTCACCTTCATCTTCATCTTCATCTTCATCTTCATCACCTTCATCAATAACATCGAGTTTATCATTAACATCAACTTCATTATAAATATTTCCGTGTTTCATATCATCATTATATTTTTGTAATAGACTTATAATATTAGATTGTTCAATATAAAGTTGTATAGTGTCTGTATAATATGAAATATATTCTTCAACACCATCTTGAATATTCATAGATTTGAAATTAAATCTGATATGTCTCATATAATTCGCTGAACAGATCAACAAATACGAGACGCCTAGAAATAGTGTAGATGTAAGCATAACTAGTAATTCAGCCAATGCGAAAATACGATTAAATGCGATTACAGACGTTTCCGCCAAAATATTCATAATATATTGATAATTAGAGCAAGTATCCATTATAATGATGTTGTTATAGAATGATATAACTAATTGTATATCATAATAATCAATTTTATTATAAACATAATGCTTGTATAAAATTGATTTAAATTTAATAAAATTATATATTATAAACACAAAATGACTACAATCAATAAAATACATCCAACTCCTAATATGTATGATGAATATGGTATTATCGTAGATTCAGTTATTAATATGTATGACGACTATGGTATAAGTTCTGATGATGATAATGAAAATATTGAGAATGCGATCCGACCTTCAGAATTAATTAAGACTAATAAATCTAAAAAAAATATGAAAACATATTCAGATACAAATTCAGATACAGATTCAGATGGATATAATGAAAATAATATAATAGTTGTTGGTAGACGTAGACCATCATTTATAAAAAAATCATTACAAACACTATCAACACGAATAGATGTATTACCAGATCATGTCAAACACACCCTTATAGATACAAATAACACAAATAGTTATTATGGTTTTTATAAACGAAAAACATTAGTAGGGTTATCGATTATTTCAGGAATAATAATATCATTATTGGTTATATTTTAGTTTTATATCATTTGTAGATGTTTAATACTAGATTTATTATAATAAAGTGTTTTTAATAATTCCGCCCAAGCAACAGACCGATGTTTCCCATGATTACAAATGAAAGCAATATGAGTAGGATTTGTGGTTTCAATCTTTTTGACGACGTATTCAATTATTTCTAAGAATAGGGGATGATGAATAATGCTATTTTGAATGGTATCAGACAGCCCGGTGATGGTTTTAATATCTATATCTTTTGATATTTTGGTTTGAAATTTGGTTAGATCGAATATAAGGTCACATTCCATATGATCGTGGTCTTTTTTAATACCCCAAGAATAAATAGTAAGTGTTCGATGAATATTAATATCAATATCATTAATTTTTGTAGGTAAATTATCCAAAATGGAGGTAGTATCAATTAAAATATTATTATCATCATCATTTGATACGCCGATATCACATTCATATTTGTCGTATATTAATGAGATAGGTGTAGATATATCGTTTTCATATTGATCATAGATTAATTTAATGATTTTATTATCACGTTTATTTTTGTTTAACATATTATGTTTTACACCCTTGGTAATACATAACTGGAACGAATAATATTTATATCAATTTAATATTATTTTAGTTATTATCAGTGTCTTCATTTGTTTGTGTGCATGAAAAATATTTATGGAAACCGATGAATACACATATAGAAATGATTGTGATGACTATAATCGTAGGTATGCTAAATAACATTTATACAATAGACGTACAAATTTATATTAAAAAAATATAAAAGGATAAATAAGCCATAGCGATTTCAATAATAACATCATATGATAGCACCAACGCAGTATCAAAAATGTTTGATTTTTTTAAAACATAATGATCATTCTCATCTTTTATATATACCTCGACTTTTCGAAAGCCATTATACCATGCGGCGAATGTCCACCAATAACTAACGTACATCATGACGAAAAACATATATAATTGTCTGTGTCTATGTTCAGGATAATGATAGAATGAGTTAATATTATAGATAGTAATACTGGACATACCAATTAATGAGCTAGTCGTATTGACCTGTCTAACAGAATTTCGAGTAATCGATTTCGTTTTGTTACAAACATTTAATACAATAAAAGAAATTAATATATGTAGACCAACCATATGATTATAACTAAAAATGCGATCTCCGAAGTATAACCCGATGGTTGTAATGACGCCACCTTCTTGAAATCCTTGTAAGAAAAGACCTAAATATTGGGGAACAATCGTGTGGTCATTTTGATTATAATAATAAACCATAGGTTTTATGATTCTGGTATGACTTGTGTGTAAAAAAAATTCAATAAAAGTCCAAATTAATGTAGAGTAGCCTAATAACATAAAACAATCGGTAGAATTATTCGTAATATATTCTTCCAAACATAACGCGATAGAAAACAAACAATAATTTATTTTTGTATTAGCGTTTGTAGCGAAATCTCCTATTCGAACAATATTATATCTATCATTTGATAGCATAGTATACAATTAAATAGTATTTTAATATACAAAAATGTATTGGTTTGAAAAAAACGAATTAAATATATCATAATAATAAAACAAAATGGAAAATAAAGAGGATTGTGATTTTGAAGATATAGATATAGAAAATCTAGATACTGATTCTATCATAGACCAAACATATAAACCCGAGTTAGAATTAACTACGATTCGACAACGAACACCCGCGTCACCGATTAAATGGTCGTCATTATCCCCTTCGAGAATAATTCGTTCAATAATACATAGAGATAAATTTTCAACAGATAATTTAACAATAGTTCAAACTGATAGTGATAAATTGGAAGAGAAAAAGGATGATGATGATAAAAAATGTACTTATAACGATACGTTAAAATACACAATGATATTAATAAATCATGTATTAATACAATTATCGTTGTTATCTATATTAGAGCCGTTATTATTTTTTAATTTTATAATTCGTATGGAAGAGAAGATGTTTTATGAACAATTAGATTCAATAACAGAGAATACACAAGATATTATATCATATGATGATGCACAAAGTTTTCGCGGACAGATATTTTATGATCCATTAATAGACTTTATAGTATATGAACATCAATCGATAGATAGTACATATAATACGTTACAACATTCGGCTGAAACAGCGAATGAAGAAGCCGCCGAAATCTTAAGTTCATTAAAAAATAAGTCATTTGAGATGGCTCTAATAATAAATTTAATAGCATTTGTATACACACTTGGTATTAAATATGTTTATAAAGAGTCTATTATAAAGATGTTAATACATCATGTGACTTTAATATTCTTTATAGGAATATTTGAAATATGGTTTTTTACGAATATCGCATCAAAATATTTCCCTTGGTCAAGTGACGAAATTTTGTTTCATTTGTTTCAATGTTTTTGGATAGATTTCACAAATAAATTTCCTGAAATGCATAGATTAGAGCATAACGTCACATTTTCGTGTGAAGTATAAAAAATATTTTACTCATAAAAGAAAATATTTTTATAGTTACACTTATTTTATGTTTTTAGCATATTCGATAAATTCAAATAAAATAGTATTATCAAATGGTTTGTAATAAAAACCACCACTTCCGTATAATATAATTATCTTGTATTTTTTCTGTTTAATATGTTCCATAGTTTCATTTTTAAATTTTTCATCAGTTATATAATATTTATGGGTATTTTTACACCCAAATCGAAATGTAATTTCATTTGGAAAAGGTAGAATCGTATTTATTAAATTATTATCATTTATAATTTGTCCCAATAAAGTACCAAAAATTTGATATATCATATCTTTTTTTGAATTAATATGGGATTCGATTGATAGATACCATTTTTCAAATATAACACTTTTTGGCTTTGATATTAAATACGCTAAGCATACATTCGGCTTTTTTAATTCACTAACACTAATACATACTTCCTTATCTGATTTTAATAAATCTTCATATAGATAATCCATATCCTCTAATACAATTGTATCAATATCCAACCAGATTCCTCCATAGGTATACAGGAGTTTTGCTCTATAATAATCTACCCTTTGAGCTATATGTTTCAAATGTGACGTATCTACTACGTCAATATAATCATGAATTGTTTTATCTGTTAGTATAGTTACATTTTTTAAATTTTGTTTAAAAATTTCCATTAATATCTTTACATTTGTTGGTATTTTTTTATTATTCGAAGATTCCCAATATAACCAATACATATATATTATTGGTAAAAAATATTTTACGAATAATATCGTTGCGGTGGTTGGGTTAAATATTATTTTCGTTGATTTCTCTTGGATGTTGTTATTCTTCTCTTACCTCCTGATGCTGGTAATGCGTTTACTATATCAACCTGTTTTTTAATATTCAAAGGTTTAAAAATAATATAAAAGCATTTATAATAATATTTAATAAATGAGTTATGTAAATGTAAAAAAAGATTTAAGATTATATGCTAGTATTAAAAATAAAAGTAGTTTAGAAAATATTGAAAAACATATCCAAAACGGTTGCAATGTTAATTCAATATTTGTAAATTATGGTTGTACAGCAATCGGTCTTGCTACTAAGTTAGGTTTAACAAAAACTGTTAAATTATTAATAAAATATGGTGCGATTATAAATGATTATCTTGTTGAAATTGCTTGTACAAATGGACATTATAAAATAGTAAAAATATTATTAAATGCAGATCCCGATTTAATTAACTCAATACAGATTGAATGGGCAATACCTAAAAATACATATTGGAATAATTATGGGGGACAATCTTATACAGATTCTTCTTTTTTAAATGTTTCTTTAAAAATAGTTAATTATTTATTACAAAAAGGTGTCCGTGTATATGAAGAAAATATTAAAGATTGTTATGAGTATTCAGATGATACACCAAACGATCATTTATATTATCAAATAATTGATTTATTGAGAGAAAGAAAAAAAAAGCAGATGTGAATATAGCTAATAGGTAATGTGAAAAAATTCCAGAATCATATTATAAATGAATAAAGTGATATCAAATCTTTTAAATAATATTAAAATAATTAATTATTTTTATGCAAATTCTGGGTTCCATACTTTACAACCATTACATATATTTTGTATATGAATATTAGTAATTTGTTTCGAAGTCATTAGAGAGGAGTGTTCAAAATCAATTATTCCCACTTTTCCATTACAATCTTCTATAAAATTATAACCCGTTAAATCTGGATATTTTATATTATATAATACTAGAGTACGCACTATTCTAACGACTTGGTCAAATAATTTATCCGGTACATCAGTCGCATTTTCTCCATAATGATCCGACAAATTATGTTTTCCAATTTTATACATTACCATTATTTTACTTACATAGTTATATTCTACAATTTCTGGTACATTTACTATATCTAATTCATATACATATTTTTGCATAAAATATTCACGATGATTTACATTATGTTTTACATAATATGTATCTGGATTAGCTATATATTTTTCCATTTTAATATTAATAAAATTAGTTATATTTTGTATCAATTTTATTACACCAAAATATGAATTAATATTGATATAGTAATTTATTTTCTCTTGTTTTTCTTATTTCTCTTGGTCTTTCTCTTATTTTTTCTCTTATTTTTTCTTTTGGTTTTTTTCTTGCCTCCAAATCCTCCCTTACTTCGAGGTTCTGACGTTTCTTGTAACATCTTAATATTTGATATTGTACAAAAATCTTTTGAATATGCTTTTATTAAGGTTGATACATTTGAAGCATCTCTTCCTTGACAATGAGAAGCACTAACAATATTTGGATCACGACCTAATACATGTTTTGCTACAAAACTGGGATAATTTGTATTTAAATTTTTTATAGCAAATAATTGATGATCTTCATTATCTAAAAATGTTTGGATATCACAATAATTAAACAATGGACCAACTAATCCTATCGTACTTAATCCCAAATAAACATTTTTTTCATTATAATCTTCTTTTCTTGGAACAAATGGAGGAGGAGTTATTACCTTATTACAACCATAAAATACACTATGTTCATCGTTATACTTCTCTGTAATATAATCTCGTGTAGTAACAAAGTAGTCTAAATCAACATCTTTTTTTAGTGATTTATAAACAAATATTATATTATCTTTATCTTTTTGTAAATAATCTTTTATGGTTATGGTGGCCTCCATCGCATCCTCATCATAATAGGTTAATTCTTTATCAATACTGTCCATTATAAAATTTTCTTCAGGTTTTTTATAAAATTTTTCTAATAATTTCACAACGTCTGTGTGTCGATTATTAATAGCCATTTGGAGAGCCGTACTGCCGTTTTTATTCACCACATTCACATCAGCTCCCTTCTTCAGTAATATTTTCACTATTTTTGTGTGTCCCATCCCACTAGCCGCTATGAGAGCCGTTTTGTCTCTCTTGTTCTTCACATTCACATCAGCTTTCTTATCCAATAGCATACCCACTATTTCTATGTGTTCTGTTTTTCCTTTTATACTTGCTATAATGAGAGCCGTATCACCGAATTTATCCTTCGCCTCCACATCAGCGCCCCTCTTCAATAACATATTAACTATTATTATGTGTCCTTTTTCACTTGCGATCAAGAGAGCCGTATAGCCGTTCTTATAATTCGCATTCACATTGAGGTCATCAGTCCTCTTATTCAGTAGCTTCCCCATATACCTCGCATTCACATCAATCCCCTTATCAAGTAGCAGTTTTACAATTGATATATGACCTTCGGTAATTGCGAACGTGAGAGCCGTACTGCCGTCCTTATTCACCACATTCACATCAACCCCCTTATCTAATAGCAGTTTTACAGTTGATATATGATTTTCGGTTATTTTTTTATCATCTTTGGCAATAGCTATCATGAGAGCCGTACTGCCGTCATTATTCACCACATTCATATCAATTCCATCTTGTTTAAGTAGTATTTTCATTATTTCTTCATGTCCGTAAAAACTTGCTATATGGAGAACCGTAGAGCCCGTATCATTTGATCTATTCACATTAGCGCCATTCTTTAAAGCTTTATTAATAACTTTTTCTTCTTGTTCACGTCGAATTTTGTCTTCTTTCCGACGTATCAAACGCATTTGTAATTTTGCTTCACGAGTAGCTTCTTCTTCTAGACGGGCGGCCTCGGCCAGTGCTGCTGCGGCCTCCTGCTCTTCTTCTTCTAGACGGGCGGCCTCGGCCAGTGCTGCTGCGGCCTCCTGCTCTTCCAGCAAGCGAGCAGCTTCTTGCTCATGTTGAATGTCGTCTTCTACTTTACGCTTACGTCGAATTTCTATATCTTCATTTATCTTGTCTACAACTGCTTTAAAAAGTTTTGTATCCTTTTCATCTTGACTTTCTGGCGCTTCATTTACTGGAATTTCATTTACTGGAACTTCATTTACTGGAATTTCGTCTGAAGAATTGTTCTCTGTATTATTAGCAATTGCTGCTTCTAACATTCCCACGACTTGATGGCGTCTTTGCATGCTTGCCCAAATGAGAGCCGTCCTGCCATACTTATCCGTCGCATTCACATCAGCTCCTTTTTTCAGTAGCATTTCCACGATTTCTGTGTATCCTTTCTCACTTGCAATAATGAGAGCTGTATTGCCATCATCATCCGTCACATTCACATTAGCTCCAGTAGCTAAAGCTTCTCTAACTTCGTCCAGTTTTTTATTTTTAGCTGCGTCTAAAAGTTTTTTATCCTTTTGATATTGACTTTCTTCAGGAGCCCAATCTGGCGTCGTCGGTGGAGAGTAATCCGGCGAACCTGGTGCGTATTGAGATTCGATTCTAGGATCCCAATCTGGCGAACCTGGTGCGTATTGAGATTCGATTCTAGGATCCCAATCTGGCGAACCTGGTGTGTATTGAGATTCGATTCTAGGATCCCAATCTGGCGAACCTGGTGTGTATTGAGATTCGATTCTAGGATCCCAATCTGGCGAACCTGGATCCCAATCTGGCGAACCTGGTGCGTATTGAGATTCGACTTCAGGTTCTTCAGGTTGAGATTCGACTTCAGGTTGAGATTCGTTTGTTGCTGCTTCTAACAATGTCACTATTTCTGTGAGGTGCATATCACTAGCCAAATTGAGAGCCGTTTTCCCACCATTATCCTTCATATTCACATCAGCTCCCTTATACAGTAGCATTGCCACGATTTCTGTGTGTCCATTAATACTTGCTATAATGAGAGCCGTATAGCCATCATTATTTATCGCATTTATATTAGCTCCAGTAGCTAAAGCTTCTCTAACTTCGTCCAGTTTTTTATTTTTAGCTGCGTCTAAAAGCTTTTTGTTTATATCTCCTCCTCTCTGTTTTTTTGTTCGAGTTTTTATAAATATTTTGTTTGATTTTTTATTTTTTCGTGTTGTCATTACTATATAGTATTACTATACTATATATATTTTTTTACAAACGTAATAACGTCATTATTTAACAAAAAATGACGTTATTGTTTTACGCATCTTGTTGGACACTACTAGAAGAAGTATTTTCGATAGAAGATTGATGTCTCTTACGACATCCTCTTTGGTGAGCAGATAGGCTTTGTTTACTAGACCCAGTAAAATTCTTACAAATATCACAACCAAAGTTGCGATTTTGAACGTATGCGTATTTGGTAAGAAGATATTTATCTAATGATGGAAATTTAATAGCATCGATTTGCGTGTTCATTTTCTTCTGAAAGTCCCTCAAAGTCATATTCATAGTTTCCTTTTGTGAAAGGAAATTTTGATACTCATCATTAATATCATCTAATACCTCCTTTGGGATGTTATTTGTTTCACCGAGATTCAATTCTTGGACTTTACTAGAGAGTAAGTCGATAATATCTGTAGCGATTCTAATTTTATCAGGTGAGTATTCACAATGTTGAATATAAACGAGGATGTTTCCTTTATTAATATCGATGTGATAATTATTTTTGAATGAAATACCTGAATATTGAGATATAAAGATACCATTCATGTTTTGTGTTTCAACATCTCGAATAAACTTGGCTACTTCTTCTTTGTTAATATTATGTGAATAGTCCTTATTCTCTAATAATATAGGAGGTTTATCCATACGTTTCATAATAAAATCCCCGGATGCCTTCGTACCAGTTGTATCTGTAATTTCAGAGGAAGGAAAGAGCGAAGATAAAACCGAGAAAAGATTGTTTTCTCCATATTTTCCTTTATTCGAAGATGCACTATATTTGCTTAAAAAGAGTTTTAACTCATCTTGGACACCTGATTGAGAAGAGATAGAATTACTAGACATTTCTTTAATAGAGTTGATATTATTCGTAATACGTTCTTCACTAGCTGATACATAAGAAAACAAAGGACTCTGAATAGTTTGCAACATATTACTATATTTAACATCAAAATTCTGAAGAAAATCTTGGACAGATTGTTGACCAGAAGAAGATTTCAACATATCATTTGTATGAGAGGTTACTTGAGAATGTAATTCCTTGATTTGAGATTCAATGTTATCTCTAATATTATTTTGCATAGTGTCTTGAGTTCTTGGTATGATATCATTTAAAACAATAGTAGTTCTGTCCAAGAGATGTGTATTATTTCTATCAAGAATGGATGATATTTTATCACTTGTTGTAATATTTCCAGTTGTTATCATGTTATGTACTTCTTCCATGTAATCCTTCTTAATTTGTCCAAGTTGTGTATTCATATTTTGTATAGTTTCTAAAGAAATCTTGGACAATGTATCAGACATAACTCCAATGGAAGTCTTTAAACATTCAATCTCTTTCTTGGAGGAGATTAGATGAGATAATATTTGAGAGTTTATATTTGAATCAAGATCATCAGTCATATGATTAAATACATTGTCCAAGAATTCAACAAGGAGAATATTAGCATTTTCGAAGTCAATACTTGGATGTTCTTTATAAAAATTTATAATTCTTTGATTTTCAATTTTCAATTCTTTGATTTCTGAATCTTCGTTTTTTGAAAATCCCTTATTTTTCTTGGACATTATATATATCTCTGATTTTTCTCTTTATATCAGTTTTAAACTTAAATTAAAACCTAGTAAAACCTAGAATATCTTAAAAAACCTAGTTTAAAACTTAATTAAAACTTAATTAAGTTTAAATGAAACTTAAAAACTTAAATATACATGAACTATTTCTAAATATTCTATAAAAAAAATTATAAAAGTTATTATATTTTTATAATTCTATAACAATTTGTAACTCA
>Ga0233433_10004059_pt1 | contig 11487 bp, 11 predicted proteins | sample SI_122_August201_5_FD_179868 | JGI IMG/M metagenome (GOLD analysis project Ga0233433, IMG submission 179868) | Seawater microbial communities from Saanich Inlet, British Columbia, Canada - SI_122_August2016_100_MG | ecosystem: Environmental > Aquatic > Marine > Inlet | place: Canada: British... | reverse complement strand
GCAGCCATGCCGGTGCACGCGGCCTCATGCAATTGATGCCGGCAACAGCCAAAGCCGTCTCTCGGCAAATACGCGAACGCTATGATCGTGATGCTCTGACGATCGATCCGACCTACAATATTTCCCTTGGGTCAAAATATCTGGGCGACCTGATCGACGACTTTGATGGGTCCTACATTATGGCCATTGCAGGATACAATGCGGGGCCGCATCGCGTGCGGCGCTGGATCAAAGAGTTCGGTGATCCGCGAAAACCTGACGTCGATCCAATCGATTGGATCGAGCAAATTCCTTTCACGGAAACCCGCAACTATGTTCAACGGGTTATGGAAAACCTTCAGGTTTACCGTGCCGTAATGTTGAACACTCAACAACTAGCACAGACATTACCGGCTGACCTGTCGCGCCCCGATAATCAAAATTAGCCTAATAAAAAAGGGCGGATCAAATCCGCCCTTTTTCAAACTTTGAATATTCTATTTTTTTAGGATGCTGCTGCTCGAGGCATCGCCTCGGCTTCTCTTCCGTTCGGCTGTAACGCCGATTTCACAGCAACAGGCTCGGGCTTCGCCACTTTTGGCGGCTCCGTAACCGTGCGTTTGCAATGGCCCTCCATGAAAGCCCCAGGCTCAATGGCCAAACTTTCGTGTTCAATATCTCCGGACATCTGGGCAGTTGAGGCAAGGAAGACTGACTTGGCTTTCACCTGCCCTTTAATCGCGCCATGAATGCGCACGGTCTGGGCGATAACTTCACCGCTCACCGAGCCTTTAGTGCCGACGATGAGCGCCTTGCAATTGATGTCACCTTCGACATTGCCATCGACTTGAATCTCTCCATTGCTGGAAAGATTACCCTGTACTTTAAGGTCGATGCTGATGATCGACGGTACAGATTTTACTTGGGCTTCACTCATGCGTGTAACCTGTGCTGATTGTCCATTAGTCTTGCTCGAGAACATCGCTTCCCGCTCTCATGAATTTCAACGGGTTCAACTGCTTGCCTTTGTACAAAACCTCTAAGTGCAAGTGAGGTCCCGTGCTTCGTCCGCTGTTGCCGAGAAGGCCGACCTCGGTCCCACGACCGACATACTCACCTTTCTCTACCGAAATTTTTGCCATATGACCGTAACGGGATGTAAGGCCCATACCATGGTCAATCTCAACGAAGCGACCATAACGCCCACGCCAGCCAGCGTAAACAACCTTTCCCTCGCCTGGGCTAACGACCGCTGATTTATAGGGCCCACCAAAATCAAGCCCCAGGTGCCTCGCATACTTGCCATTGAGCGGGTCCTTACGGACCCCAAAGCCACTGGTTATCCAGTATTTTTTTAACGGCTTTTCAAGCGGCATCACGGCAGCCAAATTTTGCAGTTCCGTTAGACGCTCAACTTGAAGATTTAGTGACACAAGGGACTTATGAAGCGGCCCTTCATCACCTGGAAAGGACTCCAACGGAATAAACGGCCCGCCGCTTCCAGATTCTGACCGACGAGCATCGAGTAGGTCGTCGACTTTGAGACCCGTGGTTGAGAGCGATGTCTCAATTTTCTGAATTTTATCTTCGGCCACTTCAGAGAATCGATGGAACAACAGAAGCTGCGTTCCTTCCATGTCCCTCAACTGGCCTTCCAGTGCACCGACGCGCGAGACCAAACCATCACGCTCTGCAGACGCAAGGTCGCGCTCGATAACAAGCTGGCGAAGTTCCAGTGTCTTCGGGTCGATAAAGGCCGTGCGCTCATGGACAACGGTCACGTCAGTCATGTCTGACTTGAGGTTTTCCAACTGGGTATGCAGGCCCTCTCTTTCCTCAGCGACACGATGCCGCTCAAGTTCAATTCGACCAATGGCAACTTCAATTTGCTCTGGGTCTGAGCCCAAGCGACCGTTGCGTGCCAAGCGCTTTACATCAGGCTTGCGTTCACGCGCTGCTGAAGCCAAGGCGCCTGCTGGCGTTTTTAAATCGACGAGTGAAACTTGACGGTCAGCCAACGAAACCATGCGCTCGTTATTCTCATCAAGCTCTTCCGTTATTTCGTCGATACGGCGCTTGTAAACAGTCAGCTGCGCAAGAAGTTGTTCATAGCCAGAGCGAGCATCTTTGACTTCAATATTTTTCGCCTGAATGCGATCACTGTGACTGACGACGAGGCCTGAGCTTACGAGCAGCCAACCGCCCACAATAGTAATGAGCGACGCTGCAACAGCCTGACGCATCGTTGTAAGCCGAAGCGTACGCATACGCTCTTCGGTGCGCAGAATAATCTGACGCTCCGGAAAAAATCTTTGAAGCCAGCGTTGAACATCTGACAGGCTTCGATCATGCGGATCAAACTTCGACACGTGTTTCCCCGACACACAAAAAAAAGAGCCGCAAATCCAATCCCCAAGCTGATTAAGGATTCACGGTTTCGATGCGAACACTTACTTAGACCAGATTCCGGTTCGCCACGGAATAGCTTCTGATCCTTCAATTTTAACCCTGCCCAGCCTTCTGTTCCGCTCTATGGATACAAAAGAACCCGTGCAGGTAACCCAGCGAGGCGGATTGTGTCTATTTTTTCCAATTTTTTCAATAGGTAGTGGCTATTCAGCCGCAATATAGCGGTCTTGACTTCAGCCACAAACCTGCGTCCGTTAGGCCTTCTCACGCGTTAAGGACTATAGACACACGATATCGTCGCCCTCACCGATACAATGAGCTGGTCAGAACTACTTAAAGATGAGAATTTTTAATTTAACAATTTTATCATGGTTTGGCAGTGGCTACAGCCCGAAGGCCCCCGGAACAGCGGGATCGTTGGCCGCTCTACCGTTCGCATGGATTATCGCCACGACCTGGGGACCGCTAAGCCTCCTGCTGGCAGGTCTGATCGCATTTGGCATCGGCTGGGTCGCTGCCAATGCATCACCAGAGGCACAAAAAGATCCTGGATGGGTAGTCATTGACGAGGTCGCCGGACAATGGCTCACCCTCGCAATCGTTCCACCCGACGTTTTGCTCTATGCAATTGGGTTTCTTGCCTTCCGGGTTTTCGATATTTTCAAACCTTGGCCAATTAGAACGCTCGAACAGAAGGTCCCTGGTGCTCTCGGTGTGATGATTGATGACGTGGCTGCTGCCGTTTATGCCGGCGCTGTGCTTTACATCGCGACCCTCATACTAGGCAGCTGATTTATGGCAACGCTCCCAGCCGATTTGACCGACATGGCCGGCGTCGCCATCAAAGAAGCGACCAAGCACGGCAAGATGATCGCGACGGCTGAGTCTTGCACAGGTGGGCTCATTTCGAGCTGCCTGACCGCAGCTGCAGGGTCGTCCACGGCCTTCCTTTGCGGTTTTGTCACCTATGCGAATGAAGCTAAAACCCGTCTGCTTGGTGTACCGGTCGACGCCATCTCAGAGTTCGGGGCTGTCAGTGACATAGTCGCCGCAGCCATGGCGGAAGGCGCGTTGGCCCATTCAGGCGCCGATATGGCCGTCGCCGTAACGGGCGTTGCTGGCCCCGGTGGCGGCACTGCCGATAAACCAGTTGGCTTGGTTTTTCTGTCCTTAGCCGAAACTGGAGAGGATGCTGTCGTCAAACGGTATGTCTTTGCAGGCACCCGAGACGATGTCCGTCGATCAACAGTCGGGGCTGCTCTGGAACTTATTCTCAGCCGTCTTAGAGAATTCGATGATGAAAAGAACGATGAAAAGACGGAAGCTTAACGAGTCAGACTAGCTGTATAGGTCAGCCGCCCGGCTTTCGAACGCCGAGACCATGCGTCGCACGGCTTCCTCAAACAAAACACCGATCAATTTTTGCAGCAAGACGGAGCGAAACTCGAAATCGAGATGAAAATCGATATCGCATCCCTTCCCGTCCAGTGTTGGTGAAAATTTCCAAGTGTTCGACAGATGCTTGAACGGGCCATCTTTGTATACAACGTCAACCCGGTCAGCCTTACTCAGGATGACCCGCGATGTGAATGTCTCTCGAACCATTTTGAACCCAATGGCTAAATCGGCTTCGAAACCGTCATCAAAAGGTTTGGTTTTCCGGCAGGCAATGCACCAGGGTAGAAACTGTGGGTAGCGCTCTACATCAGCGACCAGTTCGAACACCTGTTCCTGGGTATAGGGCAAGGTCCGCTTTTCGTTGTGAACAGCCATAATTAACGCGCCGTATTGTTGGCCCTAGGAAGCCGCCGCGAGTTTGCTTTCCCGAGCCTCCCGAAGGCGCGCAAAGTCAGCATCCGCATGATACGAAGACCGCGTGAGTGGGGTCGCTGAGACCATCAAAAAGCCCTTAGCCCGCGCCATTTTCTCGTACTCGGAAAATTCATCCGGGGTTACAAACCGGTCAACAACGGCATGGCGCGGTGTCGGCTGCAGGTACTGTCCGATGGTCAGAAAATCCACGTCGGCCGCTCGCATATCATCCATGACCTGAAGCACTTCGTCTTTGCTCTCGCCAAGGCCGACCATGATGCCTGACTTCGTAAAAACAGTGGGCACCACTTCTTTCACGCGCTCGAGCAAACGCAAACTTGTGAAGTAACGCGCGCCAGGACGAATGGACCGATACAGACGCGGCACGGTTTCCAGATTGTGGTTGTAGACATCGGGATGCGCCAGCGCGACCAAATCTGTCGAGCCAAGTTTTTTTCTGAAATCAGGGGTCAAAACTTCAATCGTGGTGTCGGGACAAGCGGCTTTGATTGACTCAATGACAGAAACCCAATGCGCCGCGCCGCCGTCTTCAAGATCATCGCGATCGACTGACGTAATAACGACATGGCGCAAACCAAGTTTAGCCACGGCTTCTCCGACGTGAGCGGGTTCGTCTGCGTCCACCTTGCCGGGTTTGCCCGTCTTGATGTTACAGAAGGCACAGGCGCGGGTGCAGATATCGCCCAAGATCATCATCGTCGCGTGTTTTTGAGTCCAACACTCGCCGATGTTTGGGCAAGCCGCCTCTTCACACACCGTGTGTAGATTGAGGTCACGCATCAGCTTGCGTGTCTCTCCATATTCCTTGGATGTCGGCGCTTTAACCCTTAGCCAATCAGGCTTGGGTGTTCGCGCCGGTTGTTTCTTAAGAGATGTTACGTCTGCCATGGTCTAGATATGGACAACTTGATCGTACGCATCAAGTACCGACTCATGCATCATTTCTGACAAGGTTGGATGCGGGAAGACCGTCTCCATAAGCTCGGCTTCGGTGGTTTCCAGGGTCATCGCAACTGCATAGCCTTGAATGAGTTCCGTCACCTCTGCGCCAATCATGTGAGCGCCCAGCAGTTCGCCGGAATCCGCATCAAACACTGTTTTGATCAAACCCTGATCATCACCCAGAGCGATCGCCTTGCCATTGCCGAGGAATGGAAAACGGCCGACACGAATTTTGTGGCCGGCTTCCTTAGCTTTGGCTTCCGTAAGGCCGACACTCGCCACCTGCGGATGACAATAGGTACAGCCCGGAATCCGGGACGTATTAAGCGCATGCGGGTTTTTACCGGCAATTTTCTCGACGCAGATCACGCCTTCATGACTGGCCTTGTGAGCAAGCCATGGCGGGCCCGTGAGATCGCCAATTGCGTACACACCCGGTTCATCGGTCTCGCTGTATTTGCCGGTCACGACGTGAGTCTTGTCGACCTGTACTTTGGTTTTTTCTAGGCCAATATCTTCGACATTACCGACAATGCCGACTGCCAGAATAACGCGATCAACCGTTATACTTTCCGATTTTCCGCCCTTTTCAATTGTCGCGGTGACGTTCGCCTTGCCTGTTTTGAGGCTTTTGACGGTCGCGCCGGTAATAATGTTCATCCCTTGTTTCTTAAACGCCTTCAGTGCGAACGCCGATATCTCTTCATCCTCAACCGGCAGAACACGGTCCATCACTTCTACGACCGTGACCTCTACCCCGAGTGTTCTATAGAAACTCGCGAACTCAATGCCAATCGCACCGGACCCAATGACCAGCATCGACTTCGGCATGCTTTCGGGCACCATGGCCTCGCGATACGTCCATATCAGTTTGCCGTCCGGCTCGAGCCCCGGCAGAGTGCGAGCGCGGGCTCCGGTGGCCAAAACAATGTGTTTGGCTTTGAGTGTCGCGACCTCTTTCTTATCTTTAGTAACTTTAACCTGACCTTTGCCGGCCAAAGCGCCCTGCCCGTCAAACACCGCAATTTTGTTCTTCTTCATGAGCATGCCGACGCCGCCGGACAGCCGGCTGGCGACCTTGCGGGACCGCTCGACAATTTTCTTAACGTCGTAGCTGACATCTTTGACCGAAAGACCAAAGTCTTCGGCGTGTTGCATCAAATGATAAACCTCGGCCGTTCGCAATAATGCCTTGGTCGGGATACAACCCCAGTTCAAACAAATGCCGCCCAGATGTTCACGCTCGACGACCGCCGTCTTTAGTCCCAGTTGAGCACCACGGATCGCCGTTACATAGCCGCCCGGTCCGCCCCCAACAACGACTAGATCAAAGTTTGTCTCTGCCATGTCTGAGTCCGCCTACAGCAACAAGCTTAAAGGGTCTTCGATGAGCGGCTTAAAGGCTGCCAGGAATTCAGCCCCAACCGCGCCATCAACAACGCGATGATCGCAAGACATGGTGCAACTCATCACGGTCGCAACAGCAAGGGCACCATCTTTTACGATGGGACGCTGTTCTCCTGCGCCAACTGCAAGAATTGCACTTTGCGGCGGGTTGATGATTGCTGAGAATTCCTTAATGCCAAACATGCCAAGATTCGATATCGAGAAACCACCACCTTGGTATTCTTCAGGCTTTAATTTGTTTTCACGCGCCCGGCCCGCCAGTTCTTTCATCTCGTTGGATAGGACCGACAGTCCTTTTTGATCGGCGTTCCGAATGATTGGCGTGATCAACCCACCATCGGTCGCCACAGCAACAGCGACATCAACATTGTCATAGAGACGAATGGCCTCATCAGTCCATGTCGCGTTGACCATCGGCACTTTACGCATCGCAATCGCACTGGCCTTAATCACAAAATCATTGACCGAAATTTTGTAGTCGGCACCACCGCGGCTGTTCAGCTTTTTCCTTAATGCCAGCAGCTCATCGATGTTGCACTCAACCGTGAGATAGAAATGCGGGATGTTCTGCTTCGCTTCAAGGAGGCGGCGCGCGATGACTTTGCGAACATTCGAATTCTTGTCTTCGCTGTAAGATTGCCCAAAATCTGGAACATCAGACGCGGCAGACGACACCGCCGCAACGCCTTGGGCCTGCCCATCAGCGCGTTTAGAAACGCCACCAGACATCGCTTTTTCAACATCCGTTTTAACAATGCGGCCATTGGGCCCGCTACCCTGAATAGCGCTTAGATCTAGCCCCGCATTCGCCGCAATACGCTTTGCCAGCGGACTGGCAAAAACACGGTCGCCACTGTTTGACGGTACTGCAGGCGCGGGCGCAGATTGCTTGGCCGGTGCAGCCGCCGCGACCGGCGCCGCCGCGGGTTTTTCAACGGAGTCTGATTTAAGAGCCGCGGGGGTTACACTATCAGACGCCTTGATGTCGCTGTCTTCCTCGCCTTCTTCAAGCAAGATACCGATCGGTTTATTGACCTCGACCCCTTCAGTGCCCTCTTGAATCAAAATCTTGCCGATCTTGCCTTCGTCGACGGCCTCTAATTCCATTGTCGCCTTGTCGGTTTCAATCTCAGCGATGATATCTCCGGACGAAACTTCATCACCTTCCTTAACCATCCACTTAGACAATGTGCCATCGGTCATGGTCGGGGAAAGCGCCGGCATTAATATTTGAATAGGCATCTCTTAGTTCCTCTTTCACGCCACTTAGCCGCGATAACAGGCGGCTTTAGCCGCCTCGACAATATGCTCGACTTGCGGCAACGCCAGCTTTTCTAAGTTCGCGGCGTAGGGCATCGGAACATCAACACCGGTTATCCGGGCCACTGGTGCGTCCAGCCAATCAAAAGCGTTTTCCATAATTTGAGCCGATATCTCAGCGCCGATACCAGAGAACGGAAAACCTTCCTCGCAGGACACACAACGATTGGTCTTCTGCACAGATTTAATAATCGTCTCAGTGTCTAACGGTCGCAGACTGCGAAGATTGATAACCTCCGCGGAGATGCCGTCTTCGGCTAATCGCTCCGCTGCCTCTAACGCTTTACCGACCATGATCGTAAACGCGGTAATGGTGACATCCGTCCCTTCCCGCTCGATCTTTGCCTTGCCGATTGGCACCACGTAGTCATCACTGACAGGCACATCAAACTTGGACCCATAGAGAAGCTCATTCTCGAGCACAATCACCGGGTTGGGATCGCGAATGGCGGCTTTAAGAAGCCCCTTCGCGTCGGCCCCAGACCAAGGCGCGACAACCTTGTGTCCCGGAATATGGGCATACCAGGCACCATAACATTGGGAATGCTGTGCACCGACACGGGACGCAGCACCGTTTGGACCACGAAACACGATTGAGCAGCCCATCTGTCCACCGGACATGTAAAGCGTCTTTGCCGCTGAATTGATAATTTGATCAATCGCCTGCATGGCAAAGTTAAAGGTCATGAATTCGATGATCGGCTTGAGATTGCCAAATGCCGCGCCAACACCAAGACCGGCAAAGCCTTGCTCGGTAATAGGTGTATCAATCACCCGCTTACCGCTGAACTCTTCAAGCAGTCCCTGGCTTACCTTATACGCCCCTTGATATTCGGCGACTTCTTCACCCATCAAAAACACGGCTTCATCTTTCCGCATCTCTTCAGCCATCGCATCGCGCAACGCTTCCCGGACGGTAAGCTCTACCGTTTCCCCGGTATCCGGTTCGTCGGCATCCATCACTGGCTTGGGTGCAGCAGGTCGTGGCGCTGCCTCAGGTTCGCTTGCACTTTCTGAAGACGTTTCCTCTGCCGGCGCCGGCGGTGCAGCGGCTGGCAACTCAATGTCGTCAGCACTCTCACCTTCGTCGAGAACAATGGCGATCGGTACATTGACGTCTACGCCTTCCGTGCCTTCGGCAACGAGAAGCTTGCCAACAGTGCCTTCGTCAACGGCTTCGAGTTCCATTGTCGCTTTGTCGGTTTCAATTTCGGCAATAAGGTCACCGGCTGAAACCGTGTCGCCTTCCTTCACCAACCATTTGGCAAGCGTGCCTTCGGTCATCGTCGGTGAAAGCGCGGGCATTAAAATTTCCGTCGCCAAGGATACGTACTCCCTCATTAGACCCGTGTTCGGGTGCGGCAGCGCCCGGCGTTAATCGCCGTAAGACGCCGCTTTAAACTTAAGCAACGTCGCGTAAGACGTCCGTAAACAATTCACTAGGATCCGGTTCCGGCGAATTCTGTGCAAACTCAGCAGATTCCGTAACTCTGGCCTTGATCGCCTTATCCATCTCTTTGAAGCCGTCTTCATCGAGTACATTTTCAGCGACGAGTTTAAGCCGTAGGCGATCGATCGGATCATGCTCGCCGCGCATTTTCGCCAATTCTTCTTTTGAGCGGTATTTTGCGGGATCGGACATGGAATGGCCGCGATAGCGGTAGGTCTTCATTTCAAGAATAAGCGGTCCGTTGCCACCCCGGACGTATTCCACTGCTTCTTGGCCAGCCTTGTAAACCGCCGCAACGTCCATGCCGTCGACGACCCATCCGGGAATGCCATAGGCTGACCCGCGTCGGTGTAGATCGGTTGAGGCCGATGCACGTTCAATCGACGTTCCCATACCGTACTTGTTGTTCTCAATGACGTAGATGACCGGCAGCTTCCATAACGCTGCCATATTGAAGGCCTCATAAACCTGACCTTGGTTTGTCGCGCCATCGCCGAAGTAACAAAAATTGACTCCGCCATCTTCATTGTACTTGTGGGCAAAACTCAATCCGGTGCCAATGGGAACCGATGCGCCAACAATGCCATGTCCGCCGAAGAACCCCTTCTCACGGCTAAACATGTGCATGGATCCGCCCTTGCCGCGTGAATATCCGTCTATACGGCCGGTCAGCTCCGCCATGACCCCTTTCGGGTCCATACCCGAAGCCAACATGTGGCCATGATCTCGGTAGGTCGTGATCAAAGTATCGGCATCGATGACGTTTGCTTGGAGGCCGACGACAACGGCTTCCTGACCGATATAGAGGTGACAAAACCCGCCGATCAGGCCCATGCCATATAGCTGTCCGGCGCGTTCTTCAAAACGCCGAATGAGAAGCATATCTTTGTAAAATTGGACCTGTTGATCGACCGTGGGCTCTTTGTCCGTCGAAGCGCGTGATGCAGATTTAGCGGATTTCTTTGTCTTTGATTTCGACGCAGATGATTTAGCAGTGGCAGATTTGCGCGCGGCCATGCGGGATCCCCGTTCCTGTTGCAGCGCCAATATTCTTTTTTGTTTTGGGCGCTTTCGTCTGGAGGTTTATCGCAGCGAGAACCCTAACGCGCAAGTAAAACTGCCCTTAACCCACTGTTTGCACTGCACAATCTAATAATGAACTCGATTTCAGTTAAGCCCCTGAATCGATGTCGCTTTGTAAGTAATGCTCTTTCACTTTAGTGTAATTTAATTACATATATACGACACAATGCGTAACTTTTCTGATTTATGCCAATAAAATAAGACGTTTCGTTATCGCCAATTGCGACTAAAAATCACTTGGTTTTCTGTTGGACCTGCGGCCCACCAGGAGATTTTAGGGCGTGTGACCGACGGGGATAATGAGGAGCTCATCCGGTTGTGCAAACGCCAGAACACGTCGGGTTTGCTCGTCGAGCATGTCCAAATCCAGGCTTTCAGGGCGAAGCAACGAGATCATCCCTTCAAGATACTCTCGTTCGGCCTTGATGGATGCCAGTTCGACTTCGGAGGCATCCATTTGCTGGCGCACTTGCCACCAAGCCAGAAGACCACGATCTCCCTGGACTGCATGATATGCAAAATAGGTCACGAGAGCGGCAGCAAGTAGCGGTGCAAGCACCTGTTTCGCTTTCTTGGTATGATCTACTGCTTTAGCCATGGTCAGATGGAATCACGGTCGAGTCCGACGGTCAAGCAGCCTTAGTCAATTTTTCCCAATAGATTCAAAGCTGTGGCAATTCCGACTCACATTGATTCGAGGCGAAGCGACGACTCTTGATAGCTCGATATGGGCCGCAAGTGGTCGCAGGCCACCACCCAAGGCCAGGGCACCGAAATTTAGCCGTCTAGTGAGGCAGCTGATAGTCTTCCGTGCCATTTCAGCATGATTTGTCCACTATCTATGTCGCTACTGAAATCGCATTTAGGGATTATCTGATGCCATCCATCTTCAAGAAAATCGCCGTCGTCGTTGTTGTCGCAGCCATCGGCATTGCTGTTTGGGCATTGATACTAACCTCCGGGTTTTTCGATATTTCACTCGAAGACCTTCGGGCAAAATACGAAACACCAGCCTCCAAGTATATCGAGCTCGATGGCATGGAGATTCATTACATCGACGAAGG
>Ga0233433_10004058_pt1 | contig 11487 bp, 9 predicted proteins | sample SI_122_August201_5_FD_179868 | JGI IMG/M metagenome (GOLD analysis project Ga0233433, IMG submission 179868) | Seawater microbial communities from Saanich Inlet, British Columbia, Canada - SI_122_August2016_100_MG | ecosystem: Environmental > Aquatic > Marine > Inlet | place: Canada: British... | reverse complement strand
GGCGACTTCTTCCTGAACCGGTAGCGCGTCTTCCAATGGCGGTTCCGGCCGGCCATTGGGCATGACTTCGGCACTGGCGGAGGGGCCGGCATCATCGGTCCCAGTACGCTGTTGGATTGGCGGCGGGACGGGCGCCGAGGCCTCGGATGTTGGAGGAGAATGATCCGCGACGGCATCAGGTGGGGCCCCGGATGTCGAAGAAGGCGAAACAGGCGATGACGCGGCTGGCTCGATTGATGATGAGGCTGGACCCGGCACCGCCGTGTCGCCGCCAGCGGGCAACGATTGCAGGGCGGCTTCGGGCGTCGGTAGGGTCGCTGAATACGCAAGGCGAACCAACACCATCTCGGTGGCCTGACGGGCGGATGGGGCAACGCGAACTTCCTGCAACCCCTTCAGCATCATCTGCCAGGCCCGCGCCAAGGCCGGCATTTTCAACCGAGCCTCCAAATCCTTGCCGCGCACGCGTTCCATTTCCGGCACGCCCGCCTCGTCGGCAACAGCCGGTACGATCTTGATCCGGGTCAGCCAATGCACGACATCAAGCATATCTTCCAAAATTGCCGCTGGGTCAGCGCCGGCGATGTACTGCTGATCAAATAGATTGAGGGCTTGCGGTACGTCGCCACCGAGGATCGCTTCGAGCAACATGAATGTTTGTGAGCGATCCGCGAGGCCCAGCATGGCGCGAACTTGCTCATCGCCGATCTCAACGCCAAGGCCAGCCTCGACCTGGGAAATCGCCTGATCGAGTAAACTTAACCCATCGCGCACAGAGCCGTCGGCGGCGCGCACGATGAGGTTCAGCGCGGTTTCGGTGAAGGCGGCGCCTTCTTTTTTCGCGATACCGGCAAAATGAACACTAAGCGTCTCCGCATCGACACGGGACAAATCAAACCGCTGGCAGCGGCTCAACACCGTAACCGGGACCTTGCGGATTTCCGTCGTGGCGAAAACGAATTTTACGTGTTCCGGCGGCTCTTCCAGCGTTTTCAAAAGCGCATTGAAGGCATTCCTGGAAAGCATGTGGACTTCATCGATGATGTAGACTTTGTAGCGCGCCTGGGTCGGCCGATAGCGGACCCCATCAATAAGTTCGCGGATGTCATCAACGCCGGTGCGGCTGGCGGCATCCATCTCAAGAATATCAACGTGGCGGTCTTCGGCGATGGCACGACAATGTTCACAGACCCCGCAAGGCGACGTGGTCGGGTCGCCGGTGCCGTCCGGACCGATGCAATTGAGCGCGCGGGCGATGATCCTGGCGGTCGTCGTTTTACCGATGCCGCGCACCCCGGTCAGGATGAACGCATGCGCCAACCTGCCCATGTTGAAGGCATTGGTGAGAGTGCGCACCAAGACGTCCTGGCCGATCAATTCGTCAAAGGTCGTCGGCCGGTACTTGCGGGCAAGGACACGGTACGGGCCCACGTCCGGCGCAGACTCCGAGTCTGTTGGTGGGATCAGGCTGTCCGGGGTCTCCGGTGGGGGTTCAGAACCGCTCATGCGAGGGTGGTTTTATTTATTTTCCCTGGTCGAGGTGGGAGGCTGGACATCAACCCGAACCGAAACTCGTTACGGCTGCTTCCTTCCGGACCTGACCGGGTTGGCGAGGAGTTCGTCCAACGCCAACCTCCCGCGCGTAATATAACAGCCACCGAGGCGAACGCCAACGCAAACGGTAATGGCCACAGTCGGAAAATCGCATTTAAATAAATACTTAGATCACCTGGCGCGCGCCTACTGATAGCGGGTCGCAAACCGTTCTTCGACAATGATGACGCCGCTAGCACCTTCCGACAAGAACAGCCCCTTGATGGGTAATGGTATATCCTCGAACTCAAACCGCCCGTCGACGGCCGCAACCAATCGCATTTCAGCGGTTTTCTTTGCGGGTATAGTGATTTTCGGGACACAGGTTTTGCCCTGGCGTTTGCCGTCGATGGTGATGCGGATCATCGCCATGTTGGTGAAAATCTCCCGTGACGTGAAGGTCCGGGGTTTGTCGTCGCGGTTGCGAATTCGGAAGACATAAGGCCAGCCCTGCTTCATCTGAATGATCATCGGCTCAAATTCGCCGGATCGAACCCGCATGTTGATCTCGGGCACCCGGGTCCAATTGACCCGCGTGACGTCCTTGTCATCGACCTTGGCGCAAGACTGTTCATCAAACAGATGGAAATTCGGTAGCGCCTTGAGGCCTGGCAGCCCCGGCAATTGTGACATCAGTTGCGTCAGCGAGGGTACCGATTCGCATGCGCCCAGGCCAAATGCCATGAGAGCAACAAGGATGCTCAGTATTCTGCGGTTTTTCACCATCGCACGACCTCGGCAACTTTCAGCGTCTACGAATCAACGGCTGCGAATCGCTAATCTAGCACGAAATGGGGGGTGACAAGCACCTCGACCATCACCGCCCGCCACCGGGTTGCCCCATCACCGGGCCTGTGTCAGGTTGCCGGCCATGGGAACTGGATTAATTTATACGGCCAGCGGTCTCGACCGTGCCGCCAACCAACGCAGCGATGCCGATTGGGTTGCAGCGCGTCTGGCCGAGCCCGACATGCGGCTGGTACCTGTATGGCGCAACCAAAATTTGGTCAACGGCGACGCGCACGCGCCCGTGCCGGCCATGCCGCGAGGCGACCAAGCTCGGCACCTCATTTCGCAAGGCGGAAGCCTTGTATTTTTGGGATTGGCCGAAGGCACGCCGTTGTTTTCCGCTGACTTCTCATCGATGGCGGAGAATGAAGCGCTGAGCCTTGCCGTTAGGATGGTTGATGGCGATGCCAGTTTTGTCGATCTCAGAGCGACCGGCTGGCTGTTGCCACGCGACCAGGCTGCGGTTCTGGCCTACGCGCGCGGCCTTTCCTATTGGCACCGATCACACGCGTTCTGCGGGCGCTGCGGCCAACCAACCGCCATCCATCAAGGCGGCCATATGCGCAAATGCACGGACGATGCATGCGCGCGTGAAACCTACCCCCGCACGGACCCGGCCGTGATTATGCTGGTCACCGATGACGGCATCGGCGGCCACGGGCCCAGATGCCTGTTGGGGCGGCACCACCGCTGGAATTTCGCCATGTATTCGACCCTGGCCGGATTCGTCGAGCCCGGCGAAAGTCTGGAAGAAGCCGTGGCCCGCGAGGTCTTCGAAGAAGCCGGTGTCCCCGTTACCGATGTGACCTACATGGCTTCTCAACCCTGGCCCTTCCCGGCCTCGCTGATGCTCGGCTACTGGGCAAAGGCGACATCCGTGGACATCAATATCGACGACGACGAGCTTCAAGATGCGCGCTGGTTCACCGTCGATGACGTCGCCGCCTTCGGCGAATGGGGTGCCGATATACCCGACGATATGCCACGCCTGCCGCGCAAGGACTCGATCGCACGCTGGCTGATTGAGACCTGGCGCGATGAACACACCTAAGGCGCGCTCTTTATTTTAGCCCCTCAAACGCCGGGCGGTTGCTCCGTTCGCTTGGCTTACGGGCCATAGGGCCCGGCGCGCGTTGCGCTTGCCTCCGGGCTAGCGCCCGTCGGTAACATTGTCCTCCAACCGATGGAGAACCGGCAATTGCACCATTGTTAATCGTTTATGGAACCGACGAGCTTTGCTCGGAGGCAAGCGCGACCGCGCGTCGCGCGCCAGCGCGTGAGCCAAGGTTGCGGAGCAACCGCCCGGCGCCTGAGGGGCCATAATAAAGAGCGGCAACACATACTTCTAAAAAACACACCTCACTCCAAACCACTAAACAAATCCGGCGGATCGGCCTCGATGGCCGAGCACAAATCAGCGACACCGATCCCGATCAGCCGGAAATAGCGGCCATCGGCCTCCGCTTCAATGAGTGCTTCCGCATGATAGCGGATCACGTCGGCTTTCTGTGTCGGGTTCGGCAATTGCCGGTTGCGGGTCAGAATTTGAAAATCGCCAGTCTTCAACTTCAACACGACCGTGCCCCCGGCGATGCCTTTGTCCGCAAGCCGCTTGCCGACCCGTTCACACAGTGGGCCGACGGCTTCCTTGAGGGCATCAGCGCCGTTCATGTTTTGGCGGAAGGTCGTCTCGGCGGAAACACTTTTCGACGTTCCATCCGTATTCACCTTGCGGCCGTCCTCGCCTTGGACGTAGCCGGCGAGCCGGCGCCCGAATTTGCCATAGCGCGCGACCAGTTCCATTTCCGGCATATCTTGCAACTGGCCGATGGTTTCGATCCCCTGCTCGGCCATTTTGGCCGCCGTGACCTTGCCGACACCATTGATTTTGCTGACCGGCAAGGTCGCCACAAATTCTTTGGCCTCGGCTTCACCAATCACCGAAAAGCCGCGCGGCTTATCCAAATCAGACGCCAACTTGGCGAGGAATTTATTATAAGACAGGCCAATGGAAACCGTGATCCCAACCTCATCCTCTATGCGTCGCTGGGCTTCGGCCAACGCCATTGCCGGTAAGGGGTCGCTGACACCGCGCGCCTCGTCGGACATATCCAAATACGCTTCATCCAAAGACACCGGCTGGATTACCGGCGTCGCGTCCAGGAAGATCGCCTTAATCTGCTGAGACACTTGGCGGTACTTGGCCATGTCGGTCGGCACGACGACCGCCCCCGGACACATTTCCATAGCCTTGAACATGGGCATGGCCGAGCGCGGCCCGAATTGCCGGGCGATGTAACACGCCGTGGTGACAACGCCGCGGCCACCGGCGTGGCCGACGATGACCGGTTTGTCGCGGAGACTGGGGTCGTCGCGTTTTTCAACCGCCGCATAGAACGCATCGCAGTCGATATGGGCAATATCCAGGCCCGCCAATTCGGCGTGGCAGATCACCCGGATTGAGCCGCATGCGGGACAATCCAAAGGGCCGTCGGGGAAATAACTGAGACAATCGCGACACAAAGTCGGGCCGGCGCCCGTCCGAAGGGTTTCGGGCGGTTTCAATGCCGCTTGCGAGGCCGGTTCCAACGGTACCGCCGCCGTGTCTTCAAGGCCGTTTTGAGCCAACTCGAAACCCTACTTGATTTCAATTGTTCATATTTTGTTCACGTTAAAAATGCAGCTATCCGCTGGCGCTGTCAAGGCGCAGGCGCGCCAATGAAGGCTTATTTGGTGCCGTTGCGGCGCTGGCGGAACGGGTGCGCCGGGTAGGTGCCCAGCACGTGAACTTCATCGGTAAAGAAATCAAGTTCTTCCAGGGCCAATTTCAATGATGTCTGGTCCGGACGGCCTTCCACATCGGCATAGAATTGCGCGGCGACGAAATCCTCGTCGACGTAGCTTTCCAGCTTGGTCATGTTGACGCCGTTGGTGGCGAACCCGCCCATGACTTTATAGAGCGACCCCGGCACGTTGCGGACCCGGAAGGTGAACGTCGTGATCAGGTTCGGGGTTTCGGACGGCGGCGGGGCGGCTTCACGGGCCATGACAACAAACCGCGTGGTGTTGTGAGTGGCGTCCTCGACATCCCCGCGAAGCGAGGCCAAGCCATACATTTCCCCCGCCAACTCGGAGCTGATCGCCGCCTGGGTCTTGTCACCGGCCTCGGCAATGTCGTGGGCTGCACCGGCCGTATCGGCATGGACGACGGGTTGAACACCCAATTCGCGGATCAGATTTCGGCACTGGTTCAGCGCATGGACGTGAGAATGCACGTGGGTGATCTCGTCAATATCGGTGCCCGGCACCGCCAGCAATTGGTGGTTCACGCGGAGGAAATGCTCGGCGATGATATAAAGACCCGAGCCCGGCAACAGATGATGGATATCGGCGACCCGCCCGGCGACCGAATTATCGATGGGGATCATGGCATAGCGCGCGCGGCCGCTGGTCACGGCCTCAAACGCGTCCTCGAACGCGGCGGACGGCAGGGGCTCCATATCCGGATACACTTCCCTGCAAGCCATATTCGAATAGGCCCCAAGGACGCCCTGGAAGGAGATGGTATTGTCAGGATCGGCCATGTCAGTCACCGGTTTCGGGCATTCAGGCGCCCAAAGTTTTGCGGGCGCGGTCCAATTCGGCGGGAGTATCGACACCGAGGGGGACCGTGTCAACGAGTGCCACGTCGATGCGCATGCCGTTCTCCAGGGCGCGCAATTGTTCCAATCGCTCGCGCTGTTCCAAGACGCCGGGCGCCAAGGTGACGAACCGTTCCAATGCCAATCGCCGGTACGCGTAAATGCCGATGTGATGGTAGAGCGGACCGTCGACCCCATCGCCGACGTCGTGCGGCACGGTCGCACGACTGAAATAAAGCGCGCGGCCCACGGTTTCGCCGGCGCCCAGCCCAACCACCGCCTTGACGACGTTCGGGTTATCACGTTCGTCAGGCTCGGTGATTTCGGCAATCAATGTAGCAATATCGCAATCCGCACCTGACAAAGGCGCTAAGACGGCGCGCACGGTCTCGGGCTCAATCGTCGGCAGATCGCCCTGCAGATTGACGACCGCGTTAAACCGTCCTTCGCCGTCTGATTTTGATAACGCTTCATATATTCGGTCAGACCCCGAGGGATGGTCAGGATCGGTCAACACCGCTTCGCCGCCGGCGTCGCGAACCGCTTCGAATATGGCTTGCTCGGCGCACGCAACGATAACCGGCCCAACATCGGCCTCCATGGCGCGGCGCCAGACCTGGACAATCATCGGCTGGCCGGCGATATCGGCAAGCGGTTTGTCGGGCAGGCGGGTTGAGGCCAGCCTAGCCGGGATCAGGACAATGGGATTTAAAGGCTCTGTCATAGGGCGAGCATAACCATCTGATTCGAACCGCGAAAGGGCCGAACTATTGCTTGCGCAAAGTTAGCATCGGATGATTGAACTGCCCGAGGGAAGCGGTTAAGGTTCGGCCAAGATCGTCAGAGGGGAAGCTCGATGAAATTCTCGTGGTTTGAAAAAATAAGTTTCGGACTTTTGATTGCGGCCTGGGCTATCTACGGCAGCCACATGCTGGGCGACACACTCGTTCATGCTGAGGAATTGAAAAAACCGGCTTACGCCGTCGCCATGGCCGATGCGGCTCCCGCCAAGGGCGGCGCTGCCGCGGTCATGGAAAACGCCATGACCATGCTGGCTTCCGCAACTCCCGACAAGGGCGCCAAGTTGTTCAAGAAATGCAAATCGTGCCACACGGTGGCCAAGGGCGGCAAAAACACAGTCGGCCCGAACCTTTGGGATGTTGTCGGCCGGGCCAAGGCCAGCGCGGCGGGTTTCAAATATTCCGGCGCTTTGACCGACAAGGGCGGCGATTGGAGCTACGCCGATCTGGATGCCTTCATCACCAGCCCGAAAGCTTTCGCCAAGGGCACAAAGATGAGCTTCGCTGGTCTGAAGAAAGCCGGCGATCGGGCGGCGATGCTGGTGTATCTGCGCTCGCTCAGCGATTCGCCGAAGCCGCTGCCGTAATTTGACCACGGATCTCAACGCTCTCGCCGCGTTCGCCGAAGAACTGGCCGACGCGGCCCGCACGGTTTCGCTCAAATATTTCCGCACCGCCGTTGACGCCGACGCGAAAGCCGACGCCAGCCCGGTGACCATTGCCGACCGAGAGACCGAAACGCTGCTCCGCGACATGATCGAGGCGCAGTTTCCCAATCACGGTATATTCGGCGAAGAACATGGCAGCGTGCGCACCGACGCCGAGTTTGTTTGGGTGCTCGACCCCATCGACGGGACGAAGACGTTCATTACGGGCCGACCGATGTTCGGCACCCTGATCGGCCTCCTTCGCGACAGCCGCGCCGTCATGGGCGTCATGGACATGCCTGCCATCAATGAACGCTGGGTCGGCATCGACGGAACGACAACATTATTCAACGGCCAGCCGGTTTCCACCCGCCCTTGTCAGTCCATCAACACGTCGTGGCTTTACGCCACATCGCCGACAATGTTCACCGAAGATCATTTCCCGGCCTTCGACCGCCTCCGCGACGCCAGCCGTTACGGCAACTGGGGCGCCGAATGCATGGCCTACGGGTTGCTGGCCAACGGCTGGGTCGACATTGTTTGCGAGGACACCATGGGGCCCTATGACTACGTCGCGCTGGTCCCCATTGTTGAAGGCGCCGGTGGCGTCATGACCACGTGGGCCGGCCAGCCGCTCAATCTGGATAGCGACGGCACTGTACTGGCTGTCGGCGACCCGACGTTGCATATCAAGGCGATGGAAATCCTCGCCGGATGAAATTCGGTCACAATGGCGCCATAAAGGTCGGCCATATCTTGATCCCGCGACCGCCAGACCCCAATATTCGGATACCATGATGAAACGAATGACACGCGCCATGGCCGGGTTCGCGACCGGCCTAATTATCGCCCTCCCCGCAGCCCTCCCCGTGGCCTTTCCGGCAACCGCCGGCACGCTTGACGGTGTCGAGGGCAAGCCGGGCATCGCCATGCACGGGGATTTGAAATACAAGCCCGGGTTCACACATTTTGATTACGTCAATCCCACCGCACCAAAGGGCGGGACGGTCCGGCTGCATACCATCGGCACCTTCGATAATTTCAATACCTTCATCATCAAGGGTAACGGCGCGGCGGGCACGGGGTTTACCTACAACACCCTGATGTCCGGATCCGCCGATGAAGCGTTCAGCCAATATGGCGAGCTGGCAGAAGAAGTCTTTATGCCCGAGGACCGATCCTGGGTCGCCTTCAAGCTCAGGAAGGAAGCCAAATGGCACGACGGCAAACCGGTCACCGTTGCCGACGTGATCTGGTCTTTCAACACGCTCATAGAAAAAGGCTCGCCCTTTTACAGGTTCTATTATGGTTCCGTAGCCAAGGTGCGCGAGGTCGCGGAACGCACCGTGCGTTTTGATTTCAAACCCGGCGAAAACCGCGAGCTGCCGTTGATCTTGGGCCAGTTGACGGTCCTGCCGAAGCATTATTGGGCGAGCCGCGACTTCACCAAGACCACACTGGAACCGCCGCTCGGGTCCGGCCCCTACAAGGTCAAATCCTTTGAGGCCGGACGCTTCGTCACCATTGAGCGGGTCAAGGATTACTGGGGCAAAGATCTGCCCGTCCACCGTGGCAATTACAATTTCAATACCATTCGATTTGATTATTACCGCGACAGCACCATCGCCTTGGAAGCCTTCAAGGCCGGTGAATATGATTATCGGTCTGAAAATTCATCAAAAGCCTGGGCCACGGCCTACAAGTTCAAGGCCGTCGAAAAGGGGCTGATCAAGAAGGAAGAGATCAGCCATAACCGCTCATCGGGCATGCAGGGCTTTGTCTACAATACGCGCCGCGAGATGTTCAAGGACCCGAAACTCCGGGCCGCGCTGGCCTATGGCTTTGACTTCGAATGGTCGAACAAAAATCTGTTCTACGGGCAATATGCCCGGTCGCGCAGTTACTTCGACAATTCCGAACTGGCCGCCACCGGCCTGCCGGGGCCTGATGAGTTGAAACTGCTGGAGCCATTCAAAGGCAAAATTCCAGATAAAGTCTTCACCAAATCCTATAGCCCGCCGACAGGCGGCGGCCCGAAGCCGTTGCGCAAGAACCTGCGCATTGCCGGCAAGCTGTTGAAGGAAGCCGGATGGGTGATCAAGGACGGCAAGCGGGTGAATGCGGAGACAGGCAAGGCGCTTGAATTCGAGGTGTTGCTGGTCAGCCCCCTGTTTGAGCGCGTCGTCCTGCCATTCGCCAAGAACCTGGAAAAGCTGGGCGTTAAAATCAGCGTGCGTACGGTTGATTCGTCGCAATATCGCCGACGCCTTCAGACCTATGATTTCGATATGATCGTCAGCGGGTTCGGGCAATCCCTGTCGCCCGGCAATGAGCAACGCAACTACTGGGGCTCTACAGCCGCCGATTTGGAAGGCGGGCGCAATTCCATCGGCATTAAGGACCCGGTGATCGATCAGTTGATTGAGAAGGTCATCGCCGCGCCCAGCCGCCAGGGCCTGATCGCCGCTGTCCGCAGCCTGGACCGGGTTCTGCAGTGGGGCCACTGGGTCATCCCGCACTGGCACGCCACATATGACCGCGTTGCCTATTGGGACAAATTCGGCCGGCCGAAGATTACGCCCATCCAAGGCAACCAGTTCACCGCCTGGTGGGTCGACCCAGCCCGCGACAAAGCGCTGGCCGGCAAACTTCAGTCGGCCAAGGAATAGCTGCCGGAACCCTTAAAAAGGCGTTAGATTAGCCATATGTACGCCTATATCATCCGCCGCCTGTTGCTGATCATTCCGACACTGTTCGGGATCATGGTCATTAATTTCGTCGTCGTGCAGTTCGTGCCCGGCGGCCCCGTCGAACAGATGATCGCGCAGATCACCGGTGATTCCGTTGACGCCACCGCCCGGGTCGGCGGCCAGGCGGGCCAGGAAACCGCCAGTTCAACACAGTCAAAAACCACCGCTGGCAAATCCGGCGACGGCGGCGCCAGCCGCTACCGCGGCGCGCAAGGTCTGCCGCCGGAATTGATCAAACAAATCGAGAAACAGTTCGGCCTCGACAAGCCCATCCACGAGCGGTTCGTGCTGATGATCGGGAATTACCTGCGCTTCGATTTCGGCAACAGTTATTTCCAGGACCGCAACGTCACGCAACTGGTCATCGACAAGATGCCGGTGTCCATATCATTGGGTATCTGGACGACATTATTGGTCTATCTGATTTCCATTCCCTTGGGCGTTGCGAAGGCTGTCCGGGACGGGTCGAAATTCGATGTCTGGACATCGGGCGCGGTGATTTTCGGTAATGCCATCCCGGGATTCCTGTTCGCTATCTTACTCATCGTGTTGTTCGCCGGCGGACGCTATTTCGACTGGTTCCCGCTGCGCGGTCTGACCTCGCCGAATTTCGAAAGCCTCTCAACGCTCGGCCAAATCGGTGATTACTTCTGGCACATGGCGTTGCCTGTCCTCTCCATGGTCATCGGCGGGTTTGCCGGGCTCACCATGTTGACCAAAAATTCGTTTATCGAAGAAATCAATAAGCAGTACGTGACCACGGCACGCTCAAAAGGCTTGAAACAAAAAGAGGTGCTTTACGGGCACATCTTCCGCAACGCCATGCTGATTGTCATCGCCGGATTCCCAAGCGCCTTTATCGGCATTTTGTTCACCGGCGCGCTGTTGACCGAAGTGATCTTTTCCCTCGATGGACTTGGCCTATTGGGTTTCGAAGCGGTGGTGAAACGCGATTATCCGCTGATGTTCGGCACGTTATATTTCTTCACGCTGTTAGGCCTGTTGATGGGGATCATCGGCGACATCATGTACCACATCATCGATCCCCGGATCGATTTCGAGGCGCGCGATGTTTGACGCCCCCGATCACCCTTCGACCGCCCAGGCGGCGCTCAAAACAGAGCACTTTTTGGGTTTCCGTGTCACCCCGATCACGCGCCGCCGCATTGAGAACTTCAAGCGCAACCGCCGCGGTTACGTGTCGTTTTGGATATTTCTAGTAATCTTCTTCGTCACGCTGTTCGCCGAGGTCATCGCCAATGACAAA
>Ga0233433_10004052_pt1 | contig 11503 bp, 11 predicted proteins | sample SI_122_August201_5_FD_179868 | JGI IMG/M metagenome (GOLD analysis project Ga0233433, IMG submission 179868) | Seawater microbial communities from Saanich Inlet, British Columbia, Canada - SI_122_August2016_100_MG | ecosystem: Environmental > Aquatic > Marine > Inlet | place: Canada: British... | reverse complement strand
CTCACAGGGAAATGCTCCGCTGGGACGCTGAGAACCAATGGTTTTTGGCAGAAATTGCATGCATCGAGCCCGGCTCACTCTACCATCGTCGAAATAAGGCATTATTCGAGGTGCCCTATGGAATTTCTCAATAAAATTCGCCAGGACACCGAAACACCCAATCCATTTGTACCGGTCATCGTGGTTACAGCGCACACGGAATTACGTCATGTATGCGTGGCGCGTGACAACGGTATGACGGAGTTTTTAGCCAAGCCGGTGTCGGCGCGAACTGTCTATCAGCGCATTTGTAATGTCATCGAAGGCGGTCGCCCGTTTATTCGGGCCAGCACATTTTTCGGCCCGGACCGCCGTCGCCGGAGCAAAGGCGCCCACGAAGGCCCGGAACGCCGATTGACCGGGACCTGAGCGCGCAGATCCCAAACCACATTCGTTGAATTAGCCGATCAGTTCATCCACCGCTTTGAAGAGGCGGTCGGCTTCGACCGGTTTGGTGATGTAACGATCACAGCCCGCACTATGGGCATCGTCGCGCAATTCCGGTGAATCGTGGGACGTCAGGGCAATCACGGGAATTGTTTTGGTGTCGGGGTGGGTGCGGAGAATAGGCAAAACTTGCCAGCCGGTCATGCCGGGCAGGCTCATGTCGAGAACAATCAATTGCGGCTGTGACGAGCGCGCAAGATCAACGCCGGCATCGCCATTTTCGGCCTCAATCACGTCAATGTCGCGGCCTTCAAATTGGGCGCGGAGCAAATCACGGATAATCTTGTCGTCGTCTATGATAAGTACTTTTGCCATGTACGCGCCTTCCCCAGTGTTCTCATGGTTCCATCATAACGGCGATTTGATGAAATCGGAAAATTATTTCCAAGTTAGCATTCCCAACTTATAGCTGCGCCAAATCTTCGAGGATGGGGCAATCCGGCCGGTCGTTGCCCTGACAGCGGGCCGTCAAATGCAAAAGCGTGTTTTTAACCGATTGTAATTCGGCGATACGCGTCTCAATTTCCTCAATATGGATCAACGCCAGGGCTTTGACATCTGAGCTGGCACGGTTCTTGTCATACCAAAGCGTCAGCAGACCGCGAACCTCTTCAAGTGAAAATCCAAGCGTACGGGCTCTAGATATGAACTTGAGCGTCGCGACATCGTTGTCGGTGTAGGATCGATAGCCGTTCGACTGACGTTCCGCCGCAGGTATTAAATCGATACTTTCATAGTACCGGATGGTTTTTGCGGTGATACCGGTTTCGTCGGCAATTTTTCCAATATTCATCCGCCGCTCCTATTCAATGGCCGCCAAAATTTCAACATCAGTGCATTGCCGACAACCGAAACGCTGCTTAATGCCATGGCAGCGCCGGCGATCATCGGCGACAGCAGACCGGCAACGGCAAGGGGCAGAGCAATCAAGTTGTAGGCAAACGCCCAAAATAGATTTTGCCGGATCTTCCCGTAGGTCGCGCGCGATATTGAAATGGCGTCGCTGATCAATCCCGGGTCACCGTGCATCAGCGTAATGCCGGCGGTATGCATGGCGACATCGGTTCCCGTGCCCATGGCGATACCAATATCGGCGGCGGCCAGCGCCGGCGCGTCATTGATGCCGTCGCCAACCATGGCAACGGCCTGGCCCGCCTGTTTGAGGCGTTGAATTTCACCGGCTTTTGTTTCCGGTGAGACGTCGGCCAAAACATCGATAATTTCCAATGTATCCGCGACGGCAGCGGCGGTGCGGCTGTTGTCGCCGGTGATCATAATAGGCTTGATACCCATGCTTCTGAGTTTCGCCAGTGCAGATCCTGCGCCAGGCTTGATTTTGTCGCCCACCGCGATCAAGCCGAGCAGTTTCGGCTCTACGCCAGTTTGGGCAACCCACATGACCGTGTTGCCTTCAACTTCCCAGCCGATGGCCTTGTCTTCATAGAGCGTGGTTTCAATGTGATGGGCGGCCATCAATCTGCGATTGCCGATTGCCAATATGGTTTGCTCGACGGTCGCTGTAAGCCCCTGGCCGATTATACTGGAGAAGTTAGAAACTGGGGAAAGGTTCACGAATTTCAGTTGAGCATGGCCGACCACCGCACTGGCGATCGGGTGCTCGCTGCCTTGCTGCGCCGACGCGGCGAGCTGCAACAGACGTGCTTCGTCGCCATCGGCGGCAATAATTTCCGTCAGTGTCGGCCGCCCTTCGGTCAGGGTTCCCGTTTTATCGAGAACCAGCGTCGTGATGCGGTGCAGGCGTTCCAACGCGTCCGCATCTTTTATGAGAATCCCCGCCTTCGCGGCCTGTCCCGTACCAACCATCATGGCCGCCGGTGTTGCCAATCCGAGTGCGCAAGGACACGCAATAACAAGAACCGAGACTGCGTTGATAATCGCATCTGGCACATCACCGGTGGCGACCATCCAGCCGGCGAATGTCACGCCCGCCAGGGCGATGACGACGGGCACAAAAACAGCGGCGATGCGATCAACAAGCTTTTGCACGGGCGCTTTGCTGGCCTGTGCGCCTTGAACCAACGCAATGATCCGTGACAGCACCGATTGCCGACCGACCGCTGTTGTCGTGATGAGAATGCGCCCTGCCCCGTTGATGGCGCCGCCGGTGACTTGATCACCGGGCTGCTTGGCAACCGGCAAACTCTCGCCGGTAATCAGGGCTTCGTCCATTTGGGTCTCACCCTCGCCGATGATGCCATCGACAGGCACCCGTTCCCCCGGTTTGACGATCACGATATCACCTAGTTGGACGGCGTTCGCTGGTACGGTTTTCTCTTGGCCGTTTGATTGAATTCTCGCGGTATCGGGGCGTAATTCCATCAATGAACGAATGGCCGCCGTAGTTCCACGTTTCGCGCGGCTTTCCAGCCATTTTCCCAGCAAAACCATCGTGATGACCGCAGCGCTGGCTTCGAAATACAACGCGCCGTCATTGGTTTCAGGATTGAGCAGACTGACTATGCTTAGGCCATAGGCGGCAGAGGTGCCCATGGCGACCAGGAGATCCATATTGCCGGTGCCGTTCCGCAATGCACCCCAAGCCGCCCGGTAAAACCGCGCCCCGGCCCAAAACTGCACTGGCGTGGCCAATAGGAATTGGGTTAACCCCGATAAGTTTCCCGGCAATCGGGCAAGGTCCCAAATCATTTGACCGACCAGCGGCACGGTCAACGTGGCGGCAATGGCAAAGGTGATGACATCGCGGCGGTTGCGCTGGGCCAGTCGCCGCTCTTCTGAATGATCATCTATGTCCTCGGCGGGCAATCGGGCGCTGTATCCGGCGTTGGATACAGCGGCGATCAAGTCCGTGGGTTCCAGTGAGCCGGCGGACACTGTGACAAGTGCCTGGTCCTGGGCAAAGTTGACGGCTGCGGATCGGACGCCCGAAACAGCTTCAAGCGCACGCTCAACCCTTTGTTGGCACGACGCACAGGTCATCCCGTCAATGACCAGCCGGAGCACTTGTGTTGGAACCGAATACCCGGCGTTAGTGATAGCCGCCGCAATCTCAACGGCATTGGTTTGTTCAGGATCAAACGTCACGTCGGCCTGCTCAGCGGCTAGATTGACGGTCGATGTCTCAATGCCTGCCAAATTATTGATCGCCTTTTCAACGCGCCCCGCGCATCCCGCGCAAGTCATGCCATCGACGGCCATAACTTCATGGGCGAGACGGCCATTTGGTTTTGTTTCAGCAACTGAATATTGCCTCGATGACGGCACGCCAAAATCCTAACCTTCTAGTTAACTAGAAAGTATATATAAGGTTTCCAGTTACGGGAAGGTCAAGCCTGCGTGGACTTGACCATGGATCATCGACGCTCCATTGTGGCCCGCCTCAAATCGGCTGTGGTGAGGCGGGGTAATGCGCCCTGTTGTTTAAATGAAGAATCGACGATAATATATTGAAATGTTTATATTAATTGATAACTACGACAGCTTTACCTACAACCTGCGCCACTTCATGGGCGAGGTTGGCGCTGAGGTCAGTGTGTACCGAAATGACGCGATTTCGGCGACCGAAGTGCTTGAGTTAGCGCCGGAAGGGATCGTGCTTTCACCGGGACCTTGCTATCCCGAAGACGCTGGAATTTGCTTGGAATTAGTCGCGACGGCTGCTGGCAAGATACCATTATTAGGGGTTTGCCTGGGCCATCAAGCCATCGGCCAGCATTTCGGCGCGACAATCGTCCGCGCACCCAATCCCATGCACGGCAAACTGAGCGATATTACGCACCGCGAAACGGGTGTTTTTCACGGACTACCGTCTCCCTTTGCGGCGACCCGCTATCATTCATTGACAATAGACCCGGCAACGGTGCCCGATTGCCTGGAAGTTACAGCAGAGAGCGCCGACGGTGTTATTCAGGCTGTTTCGCACAGGACATTGCCCATTCACGGAGTTCAGTTTCACCCTGAAAGCATTGCTTCCGAACACGGCCATGCGCTGTTGAAGAACTTCATCGATATTTCACAGCGGAGGAACGCCGCATGAGCGATGATTTGAAACCCATTCTGGCGCAAGTCGCCGACGGTAAATCCCTATCGTCCGCCGACGCTGAGACCGCCTTCGATATAATCATGTCGGGAAATGCCCTGGAATCGCAAATCGGCGCCTTCCTCATGGGGCTTCGTGTGCGTGGTGAAACCGTCGATGAAATTACTGGCGCGGTGAAGATTATGCGTGCCAAAGCGCTTCATGTAAGCGCGCCGGATGGGGCCATTGACGTGGTCGGCACCGGCGGTGACGGACATGGCACGTATAATATCTCAACCGGCGCGGCATTTGTTGTCGCCGGGTGCGGCGTGCCGGTCGCCAAACATGGCAACCGGGCAGTGTCGTCGAAATCGGGCGCCGCCGATGTATTGACGGCGCTGGGCGTCAATCTGGATTGCGATATGGCCTTGGTTGAGAAATCAATGGTCGATGCCGGCATTGGGTTTTTGATGGCGCCGCGCCATCACAGTGCGATGAAATATGTCGTTCCGGTCCGTGGAGCCATGGGGGTGAGGACGATTTTCAATTTGTTGGGTCCGCTATCCAATCCGGCCGGCGTGAAACGGCAATTTACCGGTGCATATGACCGGACTTGGATCGAACCGATGGCCGAAGTGCTGGGCAATCTGGGCTGTGAGGCGGCCTGGGTGGTGAACGGCGCCGATGGCTTGGATGAAATGACGACCACCGGCGTGACTTATGTGGCCGCATTGGAGAATGGTGCGGTGCGGACATTTGAAGTGACGCCCGAGGACGCGGGGCTGCCGCGGGCGTCTCTCGATGACCTCAAGGGTGGCGATGGCGAAGCGAATGCGGCAGCCATTCACGCTTTGCTGGACGGTACGCCTGGGCCCTACCGCGACGTCGTGCTTTTGAATGCAGCCGCTAGTCTTATCGTCGCCGGCAAAGCGGAAGATTTGAAAACCGGTGCCGCAATGGCGGCCACTGCCATTGATGATGGCAAGGCACGCGAAGCATTAGACCGATTGGTCCAGATCACGAATGGCGGCTCATGAGTGAGGTTCTAGCGAAAATTTGCGCCGACAAGCGCCAGCATGTGGCGGCCCAAAAGACTTCTGTAGCGCTTTCTTCGATAGAAACAGCGGCGAAAAATGCGTCGGCACCGCGCGGTTTTGGTGCCGCATTAATCCGGGCCTCATCAAGCGGCGGATACGGATTGATTGCAGAACTCAAGAAGGCCTCGCCCTCAAAAGGCTTGGTCAGGCCCGATTTTGATCCGCCGTCGCTTGCGAAAGCTTATCAGGTGGGTGGTGCCGCTTGCATCTCGGTCCTTACTGATGAGCCCTATTTCCAAGGCGCTGATGAATTTCTTGTGGCCGCGCGTGCCGCCGTCGACTTGCCGGTGTTACGCAAAGATTTCATGTTGGATCCTTATCAGATCGTCGAATCCCGTGCACTGGGGGCGGATTGCATCTTGCTGATCATGGCTGCGCTGGATGATGGACGAGCCGCCGAGCTTTCTGAGACCGCCAGCGATTGGGGCATGGATGTCCTTGTCGAAGTTCATAACGAAGCGGAATTGGAACGCGCACTGGTGCTGAAAACCGAATTGATCGGGGTCAACAACCGTAATCTCAAAACGCTTGATGTTGATATCGCGATGACGGAAACGTTGGCGCCGAAAGTACCGGCCGACCGCCTGCTGATCAGTGAAAGTGGCTTGAACACGCCTGCCGATCTGGCGCGAATGGCGGATGCCGGCGCCAGATGTTTCCTGGTTGGCGAGTCCCTCATGCGCCAAGATGACGTTTCGGCCGCCACCCGCACCTTGCTGGCCCATGATACGCCGGCGGAAGCGGTGCGGGCATGAGCGGGTTTACGCATCTCGATGACGACGGCAATGCCGTCATGGTCGATGTATCCGAGAAGGCGGAAACCGAGCGCACGGCAACGGCCAAAGGCAGTGTTCTGATGGCACCCGAAACCATGGCGATGATCCAGGATGGCGGTGTCAAAAAGGGTGATGTGCTATCCGTTGCTCAATTGGCCGGTATCATGGGTGCGAAACGGACACCGGATTTGATCCCGCTTTGTCACCCGCTTAACTTATCTTCGGTTAAAGTAAATTTAAGCTGTGATTCCAGCCGCCATGCCGTCGATATTACTGCAACTTGTAAGTTGACCGGGCAAACCGGCGTTGAAATGGAGGCGCTGATGGCGGTATCCGTTGCAGCGCTGACTGTTTATGACATGTGTAAAGCCGTCGACAGAGGCATGAAACTCGTTGATATCCGGCTTGTTCACAAATCGGGCGGAAAATCCGGCGTGTTTAAAGCCGAATGAACAGCCGCCCGAAATTGCTTTCCGTTGCTGAGGCCCTGACACGGGTCACCGGTGGCTTTTCCCTCATATCTTCTGAACAGGTGGCTCTCGGCGATGGCCTCGGCCGCGTTTTGGCCGAGGATGTGGCGGCGCGCCTGACTCAACCACCATCGGCTGTGTCGGCCATGGACGGCTACGCGGTACGGGCTGCCGATGTCGGCTCTGTTCCCGTGACTTTGAAACAGATCGGCGTATCACAAGCCGGCCAAGGATTTCCGGGCGCGGTGGGACCCGGCGAATGCGCCCGCATCTTCACCGGCGCGCCGCTTCCCGATGGCGCCGATGCTATTGTCATACAAGAAGACACGACGGCCGTGAACGAACAAATTACCGTCATGGAAAGCGCCCAAAGCGGCGCCGATGTGCGCCCCGCCGGCCTGGATTTTAGCGTCGGCGATATTTTGCTGAAGACCGGCGCAGTGTTAAGTGCCCGCGATCTCGGCCTGGCCGCGGCGATGAACGTGCCTTGGTTGCGGGTTCGGCGTCGGCCCAGGGTCGCGATCGTGGCGACGGGTGACGAAGTCATGATGCCCGGCGACCCGATTGGCGCCGATCAGATCGTCAGTTCCAACAGTATTGCTTTGGCGGCTATCGTCCGGGTTCTTGGTGGTGAGCCTTTGGGGCTGGGCATTGCCCGCGACACGGATGCTTCGCTCCGCCAAGTGCTTTCCGGCGCAAAAGGCGCAGACGTGTTGGTGACCATTGGTGGCGCTTCCGTCGGCGATTATGATCTGGTCCAAAAAGTGATGGCGGAGGACGGTCTGGATCTGAATTTCTACAAGGTCGCCATGCGGCCTGGAAAGCCGCTGATTTTCGGCCGCTGGAAAGATATTCCGGTTCTTGGACTGCCGGGAAACCCGGTTTCAGCAGGCGTGACATCGGCAATATTTTTACGCGCCGCGATCAATGTAATGTTGGGCATTGGTGACGGCGGGCTTGGTACGGAAAAGGCGCGGCTAGGGTGCGACGTGAAGGCAAACGGTATGCGTCAGGAATTCATGCGCGCGACCTTGGATACGGATAGCGAGGGAAATCTCGTCACCACGCCCTTTGACCGCCAGGACAGCGCCATGATGGCAAGTTTCGCCAGCGCCGATTGTTTGGTGATCCGGCCTGTCGATGCGCCGTCGGCACAGGCCGGCGATATTGTTGAAATTGTGCGCTTCGATACAGGCCTTAGCCGTTTTTGAGCCATAATATGGGCCTGATCAGCAGGCCTCGTCACATATAGTCATGGAGAATACGGTGCTTCAAAACCCGACCATTCAATTCGCCCATCCGGCCTATCAAATGCAGGCCGCATTTGAGCGTCGCGATTTGCCCGGAAAAACTTTTCAAACCTGGACGCTCGAGGAAACGCTCTCTCGCCTCGGCGAAGCGGAGGTCCTAGTGCTGTCGGGGTATTGGCAAAATACATTTTTCGATGCGGCACCAAACCTCGCCTACGTTCATGTCTGTGCCGCCGGTTATGACCGTTACGACATCAGCGCGTTTACTGAGCGTGGCATTCGATTGGCGAATTCCAGCGGCGTGAATGTAAACGCGGTCGGCGACCATGCCATGGCGTTGTTACTCAGCCTAACCCGCCAACTGCATCTCGCCCGGGACCGGCAATTGCGGCGTGAATGGCGGGGCGTGGTTGGTGACATCAGGCGGCGCGAGGACGAATTGGAAGGCAAGACCATGCTGATCTATGGCTTGGGCGCAATTGGCGGCCGGTTGGCCCGGCTGGCCCAGGCGTTTGGTCTACGGGTCCTGGGAATTCGAAGGAATACCGCGAAAGTTCCCGACGGCGTCGAAGCGCTCCATGCACCTGCGGCGTTTCTTGATCTTCTCGGTGAGGCAGATGTCGTCGCCCTCACATGTCCGCTGACAGATGAGACTAGAGGTTTGGTTGGCGCCGAGGCATTGGCGCGGATGAAACCGACGGCGTATGTGATCAATGTGGCTCGGGGGCCGGTTGTGGATGAACAGGCTATGGTGGCCGCCCTTGAAGGCGGTGGCATTGCCGGTGCCGGGTTGGATGTATTTGATCCCGAACCCCTGCCCGAAACGTCCAAACTTTGGAGTCTGGAAAACGCCATCATCACGCCGCATTCCGGTGGCGAGACCCGTCGCTACGAGGAGAATGTCATCGATATTCTGGCCGAAAACCTAGCCCGATTGTCACGAGGTGAGAAAAACTTGATCAATCAGATAGCTTGATCCCCCCTTTGCAAACAATTGATTTTGCAGAATATTTGCAGAACACCACGATTTGCATTTATCAAAAAAGAATATCTTCCGACTAGTATTGCAATCTTAGGGAGAATAGGATTGCTTGACAGCGGATGCGAACCTTAGTAGAACACTGAAGGACGTTTTACTTTTGTTCGACTGCGGACTGGGATTAAGCCGCACTATGAAATTGATCATTTTGACGCAGAAAACAGGCGATTTTTTTGCTTTTCACTACGCATATTTCTCGGTTTTCACTTGATTTGGCCGTGTTTAAAGGGATTCACCGATGCTGACCCGAAAACAATATGAACTTCTCACCTTTATCGACAAAACCTTACGTGATACGGGAATTTCGCCGTCCTACGATGAAATGAAAGCGGCGCTCGATCTCAAATCTAAATCCGGTATTCACCGGCTTATTACGGGGTTGGAGGAGCGCGGGTTTATCCGCCGTCTGCCGCATCGGGCGCGGGCATTGGAAGTGCTGAAACTACCGGAGAATATGGACGGCCAGACGCCGGCTGTTCCGCTGAAACGAAAATCAGGTTTTACGCCGAATGTCATTCCGGGGGGCTTTAAGAGCGATTTCAATTTGCCGGGCGCCGCTGTTGCCGCTGATTCCGAAGCGTTGCAATTGCCGTTGTATGGCCGCATCGCCGCGGGTACGCCGATTGAAGCCTTTCGTGACACGTCTCTCACCGTTGATGTGCCAGCCGGCATGTTGAGCTCGGAATCGGAACACTATGCGCTGGAGGTCGAGGGTGAATCGATGATTGACGCTGGCATACATGATGGCGACACGGTGATTATTGAGCGCTCTGAGACGGCGAATAACGGCACAATCATCGTGGCCCTTGTTGAGAATGCCGAGGTGACGCTGAAACGCTTGCGCCGCAAGGGCGATTCGATTGCTCTGGAGCCCGCCAATAAAGAGTTTGAGACCCGCATCTTCGGCCCCGACCAGGTGAAAATTCAAGGTCGTTTAGTCGGGTTGATGCGCAACTATTGAGGTGGCCGCACTGTAGGGCTGCGCTCAAATGATTTGGGTGTGGGGCTTACTTCTTATTCATCGGTGTTGGATTCTGCTTTTTGGCGCTCGCCTTTTTTGGGACCCAGGGCCGCTCGCCTCGATAGCCGTTGACGGTTTCGATGCGGATTCCGGCGTTTGACATCCAGATTGCATGTCCGCCGAGGCGCCAAAGGTCATAACGGTCAATCACTTTCGCTGATGGGCACCGCTTGCGTAGTGGGCTCATGCTGACAATGATGTCGGCGATCCAGCAGTCTTCATCAAATGCGCTTTCGCTGCGGGTCAGCGATGCGGTCAGCCCGCTTGCCTGATATAGGCAACTTTCGACATCACAATTCAGTCTGCCGTCGGCACTGCGTCCTGATGCCGGGGCGATGCTCAAGACCGCTGAGGCGGGCCCAAATTTCCTGCTGAAAGCGACCGCGGCGTCGTTGCGACACCAGCATCCGGCCGTCGTCGGCCTTGATTGCGAGTACCCTACCCGCGCCGTCGATGAGTATTTGTGGTGGTTCCACCCAGATCATCGCGCTGAATCCGGCCGCTATCACCGCCAATCCCCACAACCGCCAGACCCGGCGCCACAAACATAACCAAAGCCCGCCGAGCGAAATCAGCACCAGACCCCAAACAGGCATGGCCGGCATCAGGGTTACGGCACCCGGCCACGCGGCGACGGCTTTAGCCGACTGAATGACCAACTCCAATCCCCATCCCATCGGCGCTAAAGCCCAAGCCTCGGCGCCGAAAGGCATCAGCAAAAAGGCAAGCATGGCCGAAGGCATTACCCAAAGCCCAGTGAGTGGTACCTCGATCAGGTTGGCAATTAATCCGTAATCTGCAAACCGGTTGAAATGAAAGACCGCAAACGGCGCCGTCGCGGCACCGGCAATCAATGTCGTGATAGCAATGCCGGCGAGATAGCGCAGGCTCGGTTGCCACCATCCCGAATGCCTGTTCCAGCCATCGCCATCGCCATAGGCGCGGCGTTCACTCAGGTATTCGTATCCCGCGATAAGCGCAATGACTGCGGCGAAGGACATCTGAAAACTGGCACCCAGAACGCTTTCGGGTTGAATGACCAAAATCACCATGGCGGCCCACGCAACGGATCTGAGCGATAGCCCTCGCCGGTCAAGCAGAACACCAATCAAGGCTAGGGCAATCATTAAAAATGCGCGTTGCGTCGGCAATGTCGCACCGGCCATAACGGCATAGGCAAAAGCCGCGATAATTGCTGTCACTGCGGCCCATTTTTTAATGGAAAACCGTAGAGCGATTGGGGCCACCAACGCCAATACAGCGCGAACGACAGTAAATAATATGCCGGCCACAAGACCAATGTGCAGGCCGGAAATTGCCAGCAGGTGTGCTAAGCCGGAATCGTGCATGGCATTCAGGACGTCAGC
>Ga0233433_10004045_pt1 | contig 11510 bp, 9 predicted proteins | sample SI_122_August201_5_FD_179868 | JGI IMG/M metagenome (GOLD analysis project Ga0233433, IMG submission 179868) | Seawater microbial communities from Saanich Inlet, British Columbia, Canada - SI_122_August2016_100_MG | ecosystem: Environmental > Aquatic > Marine > Inlet | place: Canada: British... | reverse complement strand
ATTAATCGCTGTTTTTAAGATTAATCACTGTTTTTAAGATTAATCGCTGTTTGTAAGATTAATCACTGTTTTTAAGATTAATCGCTGTTTGTAAGATTAATCACTGTTTTTAAGATTAATCGCTGTTTGTAAGATTAATCACTGTTTTTAAGATTAATCGCTGTTTGTAAGATTAATCGCTGTTTTTAAGATTAATCGCTGTTTTTAAGATTAATCACTGTTTTTAAGATTAATCACTGTTTTTAAGATTAATCGCTGTTTGTAAGATTAATCACTGTTTTTAAGATTAATCGCTGTTTGTAAGATTAATCACTGTTTTTAAGATTAATCACTGTTTGTAAGATTAATCACTGTTTTTAAGATTAATCACTGTTTGTAAGATTAATCGCTGTTTTTTTTATGGCGCGCCATTTTGAAGGTCTGCCAGCGCAACACGCTGCAGAGCTTAAATAACGGCTACGGCAATACCTTCGACTTAAATGTCGCTATTCATTTTCACCATTTCGCTCTTTCACGGCCCCAGAGGCCACAGACTTTGAGCTCAAGGATTGGTAGTACCAGTCCGTCGATTTCAAAACTTTGTAAATAAACTTGACTAATTTTCCTAAGTTGATATAAATATTTCGCCAAGAAAATTATATATGGGATCAATGATGCATCTAAATATAGAAAAAGTTCTATTCGGTTTTTTTCTCGTTCTGCCAGGTTGTGTTTTTGCAGCAGAAACGCAGGTATTGGAAGAGGTTGTAGTCACAGCAACGAAACGGGCATCAAATCTTCAGGATGTCCCTATTTCTGTAGGCGTAGTGACCGGTGAGTTCATGGATACGTTTGATATCAAGGACATAAGCGATGCTCAGAATTTTATACCGGGCCTGCAGGTTCAACAGACTTTTGGTAGCTGGGCGGTTCGTATTCGTGGTCTCGGCTCAGGAATTACCAACCTGGCGTTTGATTCCTCGGTACCGGTTTATGTAGACGACGTCTACTGCGGACGAGGTAAGTGTATGGAGTCGGCATTCTTGGATATAGAACGGCTCGAAGTGGCTCGAGGGCCACAGGGTGCATTGTTTGGAAAAAGCACGATAGCTGGGGCGGTTAGTGCGGTTAGCGCAAAACCGACTGATGAATTTGAAGCTCGCTTGAAAGTAGGCTCTGAACTTGAGTATGGCGGCTCGACGGTTTCTGGATACTTGTCTGGTGCCTTGTCTGATACCGTGCGTGCGCGACTGGCGTTTAAAATGAGTGATCTGGACGGATATACAGACAATATTGCATTAGGGATTGAAGATGGTGGCCAGGAAATTAGTGCCGCACGCTTCAGCATTGATTGGGATGCTGGAGAAAATACCAGTATCTACCTAAAAATAGAGACCGGTGAGTCAAATACTGATGGCCGCAACAACCAACTGGTTGCAGCCGGCTTAATGTCGCGAGCGACCACCGACCCGAATCAGGAGTACGAGGCGGATGCTATACGCAGCGTCAGTACCGGTGTAGAAAAGGAAGATTTCTACGACTATGAATGGAATTCAGTCACCCTGAAAGCCGAAACCGAATTGGCTGGCCATTCGTTAATGGCTGTGGCTGGTCATTGGTCATATGAAAATGAGTGGTTCCTCGATGTCGATGGTCATCCGGAGGCAATGTTGAACACGGCTTTGTTTGATGATTACGAACAAAATACGCTGGAGTTACGCATTCTGTCACCGTCTGACCAGGCCATTGAGTATATAGCTGGGATCTGGTTCCAAAGTTCTGAATTAACTACTCGTCAATTTTCTCCCTTTCATCCTTTATTCTGGCAAGGTGTGACGGGTATTCCGGTTGCTGTTGGCGTTAACATTCCACCACTCTCCCTGGCTTTTACCCATGGCTCAGGCATGGACCGTAACTTTACCCGTGACAGTGACGCTTTTTCTATGTATGGGCAAGTAACCTGGAAATTGAGTGATCGATTGCGAGCCATTGTTGATTTGCGCTATACAGAAGAAGATCAGGATGGAGTTGGTCAGTCCTGGCCGTTACTGTTTTCTGGTAGTAGTACCTTCGAACCGGTCCGGGTCGCACGCAGTACCGCAGGGCATGATCCTGAATACCTGTTCAGGCAGAAACGCTCAGATGATAGCGTCGACCCTTCAGTGCGCTTTCAGTATGACGTTAGTGACGACATGATGACGTACCTGGCCTATGCAGAAGGCTCTAAAGCCGGTGGTCTGAAGGCGAACGATTCTAAACTGGGTGCGCAGATATTGCTCAAGGCCGCCGATGCTGCCTACCTACAACAATATGCAGGCGTGTCTTCGTTGACAGAGGAAGATGTTGGCAACGGCCTGACACTCAGTCAAGGTAATGGAATTTTTGATTTTGAAGACGAGGAAGCAGAGAGCTGGGAAGTTGGGCTGAAGAGCGATCTTGCTGGTGGAGCGGCAACGCTGGCTATTGCTGTATTTACTACCGAGTTCACTAACCTGCAGACATCAAATTACGATGGTACCCAGTTCATCATTGGTAATGCAGGTAGCGCTACCGTCAACGGAGCTGAGGTGGAGTTTAGCTGGCAGGTATCGAATCAATTGAGGTTGCATTCATCGGTTTCCTGGGTTGATGCTGAGTATGATGATTTTGCGGGTGCGCAATGTGTAGAGGACTCAAGCGGCTCACCCGTAAATGCGGATTGTGATTCGGCCAGCGGTACTGAAAATCAGGCAGGCGAAAAACTTGAACGATCACCCGATTATGAATTCAACTTGAGCGCCATATGGGAATCCCAACTGACCGATACCATTGTGTTGAAGGGTTCCGCATCGATGTATCGTTCTGATGGGTATTTCGTCCAACCGACTCAGGCTGCTTACGCGACTCAGAGTGCGTTTACCAAATGGGATGCACGAATAGCACTTGCTGGCAACGATGAACGCTGGGAAGTGGGTGTGATCGGACGTAATTTAGGCGATGAGATGACGATACAACACGCCTATAATATTGCCGGCAACCAATTTCAGAATCTGAGTATCGGCCGTTCCTACCTGCTGGAAGGCATTGTTAGATTCTAATCATCAAGTGAGGTGTGACTGGGTCAGGTAACCCAGTTCGCACCGACTTCACGTATAGACCAGCGGAAATTGGTTGCTTTACGGCATAACAAGACCGCTATAGACTCAAGAGGATTTCCTCATTTGAGTCCTGGCATGTTGCTTAGAGAAAAAGTCGCCATTGTTGTGGGAGGTGGACAAACCCCAGGTGAGACCATAGGTAACGGTCGCGCCACCGCGATTCAATTTGCAAGAGAGGGGGCTACCGTTGTGGTAGCAGATTCGGACCTGGCTTCGGCTCAGCAAACCGCTGAGATGATCATGGCTGAAGGTCACTCAGGCAGTGCCGTAGAGGCAGACGTTCGCCAAGAACGGGATATCAGTGAGATGGTCCAACAGGTCATCGATCGATGGCAGCAGATCGATATATTGCACAATAACGTTGGCGTGAGTATCGCTGGCGGTGATGCTCGAATTGAAGATATAACAACGGACGCATTTAATTTACTAGTTGAGATAAACCTTCGTGGCATGGTTCTGACATCCAAGCATGTTTTACCGCACATGCGTCGTGCGGGTTCTGGGAGTATTATTAATATAGCGTCTATGGCAGCTATTAAGCCTTACCCATTAGTGGGCTATAAAACGACTAAAGCCGCTGTAATTGCTTTAACTGAGCAAATAGCGGCAACCCATGCACGCTACGGCATACGCGCTAATGTGATTCTACCTGGTTTAATGAATACACCTATGGCAATTGAGTCCCGGGTTGCTGCTAACAAGGCGCGCGAAGAAGTGATTGCAGAAAGGGACCAACAGGTGCCATTAGGGCGCAAGATGGGTAGTGCCTGGGATGTTGCCCATGCTGCCTGCTTCCTGGCTTCTGACAAGGCGGGCTATATTACCGGTGTCACCCTTCCCGTGGATGGTGGGCTATCCGTGTCCTGATTCATGGTGTTCAGGGCCAATTGCTTCAAATACCCAGATGCGAGCAGTCCGTTTATTGAGTGAATCGCTTTGCTGCCGCTGTGATCTGGTCTCGTTGAGATTGGCAATAAAGCTGGCTGTGTCACTGCTGTCGCCTTCATACAGGGCAAGGTAGGGCAGGGGACAATCCTCTCCCACTTGATCAATTAGTTGGTAGCGCTGGGCAGATTTGAGCTCAGTTGAACTGAGCACCTCCGTGAGGTGAAGGTGTTCATAATATTCGTTGAACTCGTCCTCTTTGCCTTCGGTTGGTTCTGTTAGTACGAGCACCATCTGTTTGGTCATTTTTAACGCTCTTTCTGCCTTGGTTGGTACTATAACACCCGGTTGGGCAGGGAGATATGATCAGCCAAGCGGCCAACCAACCATGCCAGATGGTTAAACAAGACTGGCAGCGTTGGTTAGTTTCTGTTAACTGCTGCCTGCTTCAGTCGCTCTGGCGATGGCCTCTTTTGCCATACGGCGTTCGGTGCCGTCTAATCTTGCCTGTAGGCCTCGGTTCATTTCTTCGAGAATTCTTTGTGCATGACTATTATTCTGGATTTTCTGCCAGTAGTCTGCCACTCGAGTTCCAGGCTTAATTAGATTGTCGACACCCAGTCTTGGGACTGTGCTGTTGCACATCCAGAGCGCAGGGGTCAGCGCGCAGTCTGCCCGGGTCAGCACCTCACCGACAGCAAAATCACCCGTTCCAATATGGTGTTCTAAGGCACCGATGCCTCTTTTTACCTGTCCAAGTAGAAGATCAAGCACCGCCTGTACGCGGTTGTCGGGATTGGCCTGACTCAGCGATAGAAAGATGTTATTCATCAAGTAAGTATCAGCAATTTTTGAGATGACCCTAGCTTCGGCACGTTCTTGAAGGGTAGCGCCCAGCAGTGCCTTATTTGGATACAACTCATCAAGATACTCAGCAATGACCTCGCTTTCCGGTATTAGGCCGTGTTCGGTCTCGAGAACCGGGATACGCCCAATAGGAGACACCTCTGACATTTTGCCCATCATGAACTGGACGGGAAGATCGAAACCAATGTCGTCTTCGATGCCCATTGCGTAGATTTGCATCCGGATCTTAGCGGAATAGGGACTGAGATCACCGGTATATAGTTTCATGGTTGTCCTTGCTGGTTAGTTTGTCATTGTCGCTCATGGTCTTCCTTGGGCGGAGACGTTCTTGACGCTTGTTCAAGGCCTACCGAAAGCAGAATAATTGGTTTCTGTGTACGCTTCTTCGCGCTTAATCAGACTAGTCTATCAGGACCATCGCCGGCAATAGCAGCATTTTGTTTCCCCCCCCCCCCGGTTCTGGACTGTTGGGTCTTATTTAAGCTGAATTCCATAATGATTATGGTGTTAGAACCTGCTTCAATGGGGTCAACCAGTAGGAACAACTATGAGCTGATGGTTGCAAGCGCAGGATACGCTTTAAATGAGACTGAGTCGGCTCGCCATTCTTAAGGCCCGGCTGATAAAGTTAGCAACAAGACCGGGTTGATGATGTTCTGGACGGAAATGCAGCCAACTCACGGTAACCAATGCCCTGATCAGAATGAAGTAAGGCAATAAAGCGAAGTCTTCATCAGAAAAATCCCGGGTCTTTCTATAACTTTTGATTAGCGTGTCTTTGAGCGATTCATAGCTGTCACTTTCGGCATGGTTGAACAGGACAACGGCTAGATCATATTGATGCCAGCCAAACCCAGCGTCATCAAAATCGATCAACAGAAAGTCGTCGGTCGATACCATCACGTTACCCTCATGCATGTCAGCGTGGATCATACTGAAGGTGTCAATTGGTTTGCCATATTGGCTGAGTAAGGTGATTAGTTTTTCCCTTATCAGAAGAAATTGATTTTTCTGCTTTGTAGTTAAGTCTGGGACTTCCCAAAATTTACCCCAGAAAGGGTTGCAGCCAAAGAACCCATCAATATCCAGTTGAGGTCGAGCAAAATCAGCTGGCGCCTGCCACTGGCTTGCTTGATTGTGCATTCTGGCGCAGGTTTCACCTAAAAAGGCCATTGGGTTAATCAGCGCTTGGCGTTGTTCTGAAAGTTTGATCAAAGGCACGCCATCAAACCAGTTAATCAGGCCAGCGTAGCGGGTTGTAGCGCCGCAATCGACGGCTGGGAAATGGCTACTCTGGACTGACTTCAGGCTGCGGGGTACCTGTAACCCGAATGTATCTAAAGCGTGGATCCAGGTCTGTTCTGATTCAAGTTCCTGAAGCGTATGGTAGCCGGGTCGATGCAGGCGCAGAGCATAGGCTCGCTGGTCAAGAGTCACTACTTTAAAAACGATATTTTCTGATTGCGATACTACTTGGATACTCTCTGCATCAAGGAGCCAGTGCTTTAAACTGGCTTCAGCAACTTCCAGTAGCGATTCGGGTTCAACCATTATCTTTTAATCTCAGTGAGCATCTCAGCAAATGCACTCAGGAATAAATCAGCGTGTTCCTGTTTGAATACCAGTGGCGGTCGTATTTTTACAACATTGCCTAATGCCCCGGCGTTACTGATCAGGAATCCTTTCTGTTTCATCCTGTTAGCTACGTCAAAAGCACCCTTGCGATCAGCCACTTTGCGCTCTCGGTCGTTTACCCATTCGATACCTATGAACAAGCCGCGGCCGCGTACCTCTGCCATGGCATCGCAGTCCGGCTGTAGTTTTGTAAGTTCAGTCTGAAGATATCGTCCTATGCTAGTGGCATTTTCGAGCAGATTATCGGCTTCGATCACATCCAGTACTGCCATACCCACTGCAGCTTGCATGGGACTTGAGGCAAACGTATTGAAATAGCCGGTTTTTGATCTAAACGCAGCTATCAGATCGTGATTTGCGGCCACGGCCGACAGAGGCAGGCCATTTCCCATGGGTTTGCCCATGACCACGATATCAGGTTGAAAATCGCTGGTTTGATAGCCCCACCAATGACCTGATCGACAGTATCCTGCCTGCACCTCGTCGGCTATGAATACACCGCCAGCTGCTCGAACCAGAGCGGCGGCCTGAGACATGAAGCCGGCTGGTATATCAGGTAAGCCTTCATTGGCGAGGATGGAGCAGACAATCATACCGGCGAAGGGGATGTCTTTATCCGCGAAGTCATCGATTGCCTCTTCAACCTTGTTTAGGTACAACTGGCAGAGTTCGTCTTCTGTAACCCCCTCTGCGAGAGGACGATAAGATTGTGGGAATGGAATGCTGCGGAACCGAGGATCAGAGACAGGTCGCGCAGACATTTTTCCTACTTCTGTGCTATTGCCATGATAAGTTGCATCCGTACAAATGATACCCTGGCCCCCTGTAGCATGCCGGGCAGTCATGAGTGCCACTTCGACCGCTTCCGTACCTGAACAAGAAAAAACAATACTGTCCAGATGGTCTGCGTGGTGATCGAGTAATCGCTTACCAAAATCAATAATACCTGGGTGCAGATACCGGCTGTGTACGTTCAGTTCTGCCATCTGCTGTTGCAGGGCGGCAACAACGCTGGGATTTCCATGACCAACACAAGGAACATTGTTGTACATATCAATGTATTGCTGGTCATGCTGATCATAAAGCAGCACGCCCTGGCCACGCACGATTTGCACGGGTTCTCGATAAAATAGCTGGGCCTTACCGAGTATTTGTTCTCTTTTTGCCAGTAGTTCCGAATTAGACATCAGATTCTCCCTTAATCCTTGTCGGTTTAACGGCCAAACCAAATTGATGACCAGAGTAGCACCAATGGCCTAGCCAGCATCGCCGGGTGTTTGAGGTTGACCTACAACACAGGTCAATTGATGCTCGTGCAGCCACTTCACAATATATTCCTGTTCTGCCTGATTTAGTTGGTTGCTCATTCTTGTTTCAAGCATTTGCCTGGATTGTTCTATATAAGGGCGGCATAAATAGCTGACTTCCTCATCGTATATGCGGGCATGGAATGCTTTTGCATTAACTGCCAAGGCCTCTTTGTTGGCAAGCACGTAAGGCTGGTAAGTCTGAGCCATCTCTTTAATAATAAATTGGCCAAAGGCAGTGGGGCTGTCAAATTCGCAGAGGTCTCCTTCGCCGGCCCAGTGGTCTGATGAGCCTTCGGCCCAGGCAACTACACGCGGGTAGCTGGCGACGCGTTTTTTTGGATCCGGGTCCATATTGGTGTGAGCCCGCAGGCCTCCCAAAACCACGCAGTCTACGGCGGTGGGTCTTGAACCAAGCAGATAAGGTGTAACCGCTAACTGCGCCTCCATGGATTCCAGAATACGTAGGTACTCATCTTCAGCAGCCTGCCTTTGCTGTTGTGAGTCAGTGCCGGTAGCTCTGCAGGCTTTAGGTCCCCAGGTCAGAACCCGTTCGGCAGCCTGAGGATTACCAGCCGCCATTCGATTAGCAGCAAATGCGGCGCTGTCAGGATAATGCCAGCGATAATGAACCATAGTCCTGGCGACCCACTCATCGAAATATTCCTCAAGCAGATGAACCAATACGCCTAACTTGCCTTCAGGAAACATTCGTCGATGCGGGAATCGACTATCGAGTAAGGCCATCACTGGGGTTGTGTCAGCAATCAGCCAGTTTTCCGGAGTTCTCAGGACAGGAACCTGGTGGGTTCCAGAACGAGACTCAAGAGTCTCTCGATTTTTATCGTTTTTAGCTTCAAAGCTGAAATCGGCATCATAGAAAATCAGGGCTGCTTCCAACTTCCGGGTAAAATAGCTTAGTTCTCCTCCGTAGAGGGTATAGTGTTCAGGCATTTGAGATCCTCCGGCTATTCGTCAGGTGTCAGGTTTCTGAGCGGAGGGTTGGTTGCTGTGGTGATATTCTGGGCTCGGTCGAGGATGGCCTGATTAAAGGAATCATGAGTCTGGATATATAGAGTTTCCTCGCGGATCCCTTTGAAAACGATGTCAGCCACTTGGGATGTTGGCATGCCCTGCTGCATAAGTGCTGCAAATTGGCTACGAGCGTTTTCCTGTTCTGCACTTGGCGACGGGTCTGGTTGCTGGTTAGTAAGGTCTGCGGGCCGATTTCTGTGGCTGGTTAAGATATTGGTATTAATGATACCGGGGCAGAGTACCGAGCAACTTATCGGCACGTTCTCTTGGCCGAGGTCGCGGAAAAGAATTTCCGTCAAGGCGACAACACCATGTTTTGTCACAGCGTAGGATGCGTTGGTAACGCCGTCAAGCAGTCCGGCCACAGAGGCCGTATTGACGATATGACAGCTGTTTCCCTGGGAGATCATCTGTGGAACGAAGACCCTCAGACCATGGATTACGCTGAAAAGATTGACGCCCATGACCCATTCCCAGTCTTTGTTGGTTGCCTGCCATGAATTTCCGCCACCGCCCACGCCAGCGTTGTTGAACAACAGATGTACCTCACCGAATTGATCTATTGTTTTCTGGCAAAGAGCCTCAATCTGCTCGAGCACAGCCACATCGGTTGGTACCGCAAGGATAGAATTGTGGCCCCGTTCACGTAGTTTTTCAGCGGCTTTGTCAAGTACTTGCTCTTCAATATCTGCCATGACCACCTGCATGCCTTCGTCTAGACATTTTTCAGTGAGAGCGAGTCCGATACCACTTGCCGCTCCTGTTATTACGGCTACCTTGCCAGCAAAATCCTGCATTATGGCTCCTTATAGTGAAACAGCACCGCACTCGGCGATACTGTTATAGGGTTATTAATTTACTTGTTTTGTTTGTTAGCCGATTTCGTCTAATCTCGCAGAGTAACCGGCAGATCCCGGATACCATGGATGAAGTTGGAAGCGAGCAAAGTAGGTTCGCTGGTAACTTCAACTTTTCCAAAGCGCTTAAGAATCTCTTCCCATATGACTTTCAACTGCATTTCTGCCAGTCGGTTGCCGACGCAGCGATGCACGCCATAACCGAAGGCAGTGTGCTGGCGTGGGTTACTCCTATCTATGATAAATTCATTGGCTTGAGTGATCATGTCCTCATCGCGGTTTCCGGAGATATACCACATGCAGACTCGGTCATCTTTCTTGATAAGCTTACCGCCCAGTTCAACATCCTGAGTTGCCGTTCTTGCCATATGAGCAACTGGTGTCTGCCAGCGAATAATCTCAGGGACCATGGATGACACCAGCGCTGGGTTTTGGATTAACTTTTGGTATTCATCGGGGTTCTGGTTCAGTGCTAGTACGCCGCCAGAAATTGAATTACGAGTAGTGTCGTTGCCACCGACAATCAGCAGCATGACATTGCCCAGTAACTCCATCGGCTCCATATTGTTAGTTGATTCATCATGTGCCAGCATTGAAATGAGATCGAATTTCGGTGGTTCCTTTTTTCTCTGTTCATACAAGGCCTGAAAATAAGCCAGACACTCGAACAAGGTCTGGAAGCCCTCGTCTACCGAGTCAAAAAACTCTGGATCTGCCAGGTTCTGAATGGTGTCAGACCACTCTATCAGTTTTAGTCTATCTTCCTGCGGAACATCAAAAAGGGTTGCCAGCATTTGTGCGGTGAGTTCAACAGACACTTTCCTGACCCAGTTAAATTCTTCATTTCTAGGTAGATTATCGAGGATCTCACCGGCGCGGGACCTGATCAATGGTTCAAGATCTGTCAGTTGCCTGGGTATGAACAGGGGGGTGACTACCTTTCGCTGGGCATCGTGCTTGGGTGGGTCCTCCTGAATGAACATGGGTAAGGCATATTGCTCATCGCGGGCAACACCGCCGAGAGCGATTCCACCTTTTTGTTGTTGCGAAGAAAATAATTCGTGGTGGGAATCTACGTACATGATGTCATGGTACTTGCTGACTGACCAATACGGGCCCATCATTGAATTTTCGTGAAAGTGAACTGGGTCTTCGTTGCGTAGCCGTTCAAAGTGAGGCCAGATTGTGTCGTTTACAAATAGGGACGGATGAGAAGGGTCCAGGTCATCGAGTTCCAGGTCGTAGGCGTCTATGAAGGGATCGATGGCAAATATCTCAGCGATTTTCTTGTTGGATATGGTTCGGTCACCCGATCTCATTTTCGAGATCATATCCTTTCTTTCTGCATCACTGCTAACCAGGTATTGTTGACTCATTGGCCCTCCGATTCGACTATTATTTCAAACTACGCACTAAATACTATACTCTTGTCATCTTGATGTGGGTAGCCGGCGTGTACCACTGAAGGGGGCAGTGGATCACCTTAGCAGCCCCCGGATTGATTGAACCAAGACATCTTTATTAGCGCGCACTTAAAAGTAAACTCACCGGTATTGTCCTTCACGATCCAAGCTCATGAGGACCGCCTGTTAAAGGTACTGGGTGTGATTGGATAGTTTGACCGTGCGCCTAACTGAGCAGCGGCCTTTTGTCGGCAGCCGTTAGGTAGCGACCGATATAATGGTGGTTAAATGGGTGGGTAATTGGGTGGAGTTGCACTATCGCAAATGCTAGTTGAATGATTATTATCATGCTTGCAGCACAAACAGGAGGATCATATGACGAAACCCGATACTGATGTCTTAGCT
>Ga0233433_10004040_pt1 | contig 11513 bp, 12 predicted proteins | sample SI_122_August201_5_FD_179868 | JGI IMG/M metagenome (GOLD analysis project Ga0233433, IMG submission 179868) | Seawater microbial communities from Saanich Inlet, British Columbia, Canada - SI_122_August2016_100_MG | ecosystem: Environmental > Aquatic > Marine > Inlet | place: Canada: British... | reverse complement strand
GGACCAAATTCAGTAATCGTTCCTCGTTGCACTTCATAGGTCAATACACTCAGATTCAGCGTATCACCACGAGCCGCATACGTGAAATCACAATGGCCTGTGCCAGAAGCACCTGCTGCTGATCCATCGGTAGTATACCAGTCATACGCATCAGTAGTTTTTTCATCCTGGGCGTTGGGCGCAGTGCCGCTAGCATCTAGGATGGGGACAGCAGCGTCACCCAACAAAACGCCAAAAACTTCATCACAATTGGCTATGACGACATCCTTGCCACTGGTCACAGAAGCTGGATAACCATCTGCCGAAAAGTAGATGGTGCCAGCACCGGCTATGCCGCTATTCGTGGTCGCACTGAGCGGCTTACCATTTGCAATATAATAAGCCTTCCAGAGAGCCGCTCCTGTTTCAAGCCCACCTCTGACCGCCTGAACAGATGCAACGTGAGCGTTTTCTTCAACTGACAAGAATCTAGGCAATGCGGTGGCTGCGAGAATTCCCAGAATAATAATAACAACAACCAGTTCGACAATCGTGAACCCCGCTTGCCGCTGTGCTGACTCTGTAACATTTCCCTGGTCAGCTTCACTCATAAATTGCTTAAACATAAGACTCTCCTTTTGACCCGATCATTTTCTGCTGGATTTCAATATTTTTCAAGGTCTGACACCATTTATATGCTTTTTTTTTGGTCACCTTGATTTGCTGTTATTATACATTAAATATTTATATATCAACTACTTAGTACTGCCCGCCTGCTAAATCCCATATTGGCAGAAAAACCCCCAAAGCTAAAATTAACACTAATACCGCAATAAACATAATTAATATCGGTTCAATGGCTGTAGTCAGCTTTGATAAATCATATTCAACTTCGCTGTCATAAAACTCAGAAACCTCATCAAGCAACTCCGGTAAGTTACCACTTTCTTCACCAACTGAAATCATTTGCAATACCAAAGGAAGAAAAATTTCGGTCCGTTGCGCCGTCAGATAGAGAGATTCTCCCCGGGAAACGCCATCACCCATTCCCAAAACTTTGCTGGCAATAAAACGATTACCCACGACATCAGAAACCACGGACAAAGCGGTTACGATGGGCACACCGGCACGACTCATAATAGAAAAAGTCTTAGAAAAGCGAGCCAGGGCAATTCGCTCAAACACGCTACCCACCACCGGCATTCTCAGTTTAATTCGATCCCAGGTAAGGCCGCCGGCCGCCGTACCCGTCCAAAGACGAAAAACAATAGCACCGAGTCCTGTCAGGACTAATAATAAGGGCCAAAAATTGATAATGAATTCAGACGTATTGACGAGCGCCTGCGTCTGCCATGGAATTTTATCGCCCAACTTGGCAAAAACCCCTGAAAAAGCCGGGATAACGAAAACGGTGACGACCGCTAAGGCTCCACCCATCGCGATTAAAACAAACGTTGGATATCGTACCGCGCTCTTTAACTGTTGGCTGGTGTTCCGCTCAATTTCCATGTATCTGGCCAAATCCTGAAACGCCAGGTCCAACCTTCCGGTACTTTCGCCTACTCGCACTAAATTCACGTAAAGATCATTGAACACCTTGGGGTGCTGGCGCAGGGTGTCCGACAGGTTATTACCTCTTTCCAGGTTTGCCAGCATATCCTTTAATATAGTTTTCAGCGCATTATTAGTAATCGACCCCTCCAGGCCACGCAGAGCCCGGTCTAACGGAATTCCCGCTTTGGTTAAATTGTACATCTGTCGAGAAAAGGTAATGTGTTCTATTTCGCTGATATCGTTTGATCTGAAGAGCGCGCTAAGCCACTCAAAGCCGAGATCATTCTCGCCGCCCTCTAATTTGATATCAATTGGCGTGACTTGATTAGCAATCAAGGCATCTGCCGCTCCATCCACTGTCAGTGCGTCCATACTGCCCTTGACTTCTTTGCCAGCCCTATTCCTACCCCTGTAATTGTAGGTCGGCATCAGAGAAGCGCCAACTGACTATCATCAGGGGTGAGACCACCCGTGTTAGTGAATGCGGCTTCCTGCTCTACCTGTTGGGCCACTCGCAACACTTCACTCACTGTCGTTAACCCCTGAACGGCCAGTTCGAGCGCACTGACGATAAGTGGTTGATATCCAGGTTGCTGCCTTGCCTCCTCGATAAAGAGTCCAGCATCTCCAGCCCGCAAGGCATCGGCAACGGCGCCTTTGATCAGTAACAGCTCAAAAACTCCCATACGCCCACGAAAGCCTGATTCATTACAATGTGGACAACCCACTGTTGTCATGAGATTCGCCCTTTCGATAGTCACGTCATCCAGATGTCTACCCAGCCAGCTTAATTCATCCGAGTTGGCCTCATGCGGTCTGGCACAATTATCACACAGCTTACGAACCAGTCTTTGTGCCACTATCGCTCTTAAACTTGAAGCAGCTAAAAAAGGCTCAACTCCCATATCCATCAGCCGGGTAGCTGAAGAAATCGCGTCATTGGTGTGTAATGTAGACAGCACTAGATGTCCCGTCATCGCTGCACGGAGAGCAATCTCTGCTGTTTCTGAGTCTCTGATTTCTCCCACCAATAGTATATCCGGATCTTGCCTTAGCGATGCCCGCAACACACTGGCAAAATCCAGGCCAATTAAAGGATTTACCTGGACCTGGTTTATTCGAGCGATTTTATATTCAACAGGGTCTTCTGCCGTAATTATTTTCTGGCCTGCCTGGTTTAACTCGTTTAAAGCACCATAAAGGGTGGTGGTCTTACCGCTTCCGGTCGGCCCGGTTACCAGAATCAAGCCATAGGGCATATGAATCAAATCCCTGAATTGGGACAGGACGACTTTAGACATGCCAGTTTCATCAAGTTCGGTAATACCTGTGGACTGATCCAGCAACCGCATTACAACGGACTCACCGTGCTCGATTGGCATGGTGGACAATCGTACATCCAATCGCTTCTCACGAACCAGCAGACTAAACCTACCATCCTGAGGCAGGCGTTTCTCGGAAATATTCAAACCGGACATGAGCTTTAAGCGAAGCACCAGAGGAGCACCAATACGCTGCTCCTTCATGACCTGTTCCTGCAAAATACCATCCACTCGCTGCCTGATCCGCAGCACACCTTCATCGGGCTCTATATGGATATCCGATGCCCTGACCTGGACAGCATCTTCAAATATAGACTGTAGCATCTTCACGACCGGCGCCTCATCCCCCGGCAAACCAACGGACAAGCCCTCAAGGTCGAATAAACCCTCGGTTACTTCGCTTTCAAGTTCAACCGCATAAGACTCAATTTCCGAGGTGCGCCGATAAACAGTATCCAGCGTATCCATTAGCTCACTCTCTCGAACCAGAGCCACATCAACATTCTGCTTCAACAGCCTGGAAATCTCATCGTATGAAAATATATCCAGAGGGTCTGCCATACCGACCAGCAGCGTGCCATTGGCTTCAGACAGGACAATGGTCCTGTGCCGCCTGGCGTGACTTTCTGCCAGCCTAATTACCAGTTCCGGATCAAACCGGTACTGTCGTAGACCGACAAAAGGCACATCTAACTGCTCTGACAGGAACTCCAGGAATTTATCTTCGGGCAGAACATTATCTTCGATCAGCAAGCGGCCAAGTTTCTTATCTGACTCACGTTGACGCGACAGGGCATGCTGTAACTGCGTTTCAGTGATGATGCCACGTTCCATGAGCAGATCGCCGATTCGTATTTTTTGCGACCCTACCCTCATAGCAGTTCCCGTAATTTTGCAATGCGTTCCTGGCTATAGAGCCTCACCCTGGTCTCACTGGTGGGCAACTTTAACGCTCTACGAAAGGCTGCAAGCGCTTTTTGTTTCTCACCGATCGCATCTAATGCAATCCCTAAACCCATCCACCAGCGCCCATTAGAGGGATTCATCCGGGTCAGTGCTTCATACAATATCTGAGCTTCAAGATAGTTGCCCCGCAATTGTAACAACGCTGCTAACAGCTCATGATATTCTGTATCATCTCCTAAATAGGGTGGTCGCTCTTTCAAGAGTGCAATTGCTCTTGTTGTATCCGTATCTTTTAAAATTCTCGCCAGTAACTTTTTGAATGCCGAGAAATCAGGCGTTAACTGTAGTCCTTTTTCCAGTAACTGCTGTGCAGCACCAATCTCATTGCGAGTCATCAGGATCGTGGCTAGTGTATGCCTGCTCAAATGGCCATCGGGGTTTTCTGCCAGAAAAACCATCAACCTTTCTTTTGCTTTATCATATTGTCCTTGTTGAATAGACCGAACTGCTTCAAGACTGACTTCTTTATCAATCTGTCGCAGGGACAGAGAACGCGCAATTCTGACTTCGTTATCAGTCGGCGTCTGCCGCACTACAACCTCTTGGTAATCCGGTTTGCTTTTACCCACCAAACCAGCTCCCGATTGCGCTGCCCGGGCAGGCTCAACCAGGTTCTGGCTATAGCGATCTAGAACCGCCACTGACGTCTGGTCCACTACCACATCCTTAATGGGCTGCTGTCCAGCTTTGGCAAAACTCTTCAAAAATTCACCGCGATCCGGCTGTATGCTTTCAGGCCATCCGACTGCTGGCGTTAGCAACAACAGGAAAACCATAGTAACGGTCAAGCTAGCATCGTATCGAATAGATCCTATTCTATTCTCGTTATCATATAGCAAACCTGCCCGTTCAAAGAAAGCGGTCATAAATGCACCTATTCCATATCACCGCGATAGTATGGATCGATTTTTCGTCTCATCTGATCAAATCGTTCTGCAGTTTCATCTAGCATCTCTGCCATGACTGTATCTTGATCTACCAGCGCCCGAAGAAGAATGACAAGCTCTGTCTTCACGGTTTCACGTCTTTTCTGTGCCAGCATCGAACCTAACACTGGTACTTCATTAACCCCTGGAATGCTGGTATTAGACCCGGAAGCTCGGGTCTGCATCAATCCTGATATAACAATGACCTCACCATTTCTAACCCTGGCCACCGTATCTGATTCTCGAGTAGCGCTGTTAGCCAGCGGGAATTCCTGGCCATTGATCACTTTCAGGTCTTCCTTTACTTCGCTGAGAATAGGATGAATGTGCAGGATGATATCCCCGGAATCACTAATCTGGGGTGTCACATCCAGGGCGATACCAGAGAAGAATGGCTCCAGTTCACTATTCTGGTTAGTCGTCTGTTCAATCCCGGCACCAAAACTGGTGGTGTTAGCATTAGTAAGGTAATAAGCCTCCTGACCCACTTTGAAAATGGCTTTCTGGTTATTCAAGGTCAAAATTCGAGGGCTTGAGATCACCTGCACATTACCTTGGGTTTCTAACAATTTGATCACACCACTAAAATCCGAAAATTGCATATCAACGGTAAAGGGAGAGCCCAGTGAATCATTCTGGGCATTAGCGGAACCAAATTCAGTTGAGATTACTTTATTATCGGACTCATAAAGCGATTGCAGGTTAATCCCGGCCTGAAAGCCTTCCTGTAGTTCAACTTCGAGGATTTTCGCCTCAAGAATAACCTGTCGCTGCAGCGCTTCCTGTGAGGCATTTAGAAATTTCTCTACCTGGCGTAATTCCTTTGGATAGGCCTTTACCAGAATCATACCGGTATGCGGCGATACGATAACTGTGCGCTTATCAGGATTACGGCCAGTGGGCTTGACGTTAGTATCAATGATACCCAGTATGACCTCTTCAAGGTCTTTCCAATAGTCGGTCTCAGTGGTTGTGCTAATAGAGGCACTCCCAGAGTTCTGGCCCCCACCCTGTCCCATCTGGCCAGAATTATTACCGCCAGAATTATTCCCCCGACCGCCTTGAAAGCCACCTGATTGCCCTCCACTATTGCTCTGACCATCACTGATACCACTGGAGGTGACCTGCATGGTGGAATTACCACTGCGCGAGACATTCAGATAATTCAGACGAAATATTTGGGTTTGCATGCCGCCGGGACGAATCTGGTAAATACCATTGTCGACGACGATATCGTAATCATAAAGTCCTCTGATCTGATCCAGCACTTCTTCAACAGTGACGTTCTTTAAATCCAAAGCAGAAATCTGCCCGGTGACATCTGGATGTACCACGACACTGTGATCGGTACCCACCGTCAGCAGCGCAAAAAATTCACGCACCTCCATGCCTTTCTTGACAGAAAAGTCAAAGCGTTCTTCAACCTCTGAGACCATGGCTGGATCAAATACGAGGTCTGGAACCAAATCCTGTAACACTTCCTCGGGAGCAACCACCGGCCCTGCTTCCTTAATTACAGTAGACCCACTGGTACTTAAAGATGCTTGCACCTCATCAAGAACGTCTCTATCAAAAGATCCGAATCTGGAGGCTGTCTGACAACTGGTCAAAAAAACGAAAACCATGAAAATCCAGCTACTTCTCCTGAACCGCTTTGCTAAATTCGCACAAAAAGGCATTATTACTGATCCTCCTTTCGGACTGTTCCAGCGTGCAGGGTCAACCTGCTCTGCCTTTGCCCTTGTTCCAATGTGACCCCCGCTTTATCAATCTTTTTGACTCGTGCTGAGCCAATGACGGCTCCTTCCTCTACCGTTTGGCCATTAATTACCGCGTACTTCTTGGCTCGCATAATAAGCACTGAACTGAGACTGTATGACTGATTACCTGAAAATGATACAAACGAATCCAAATCAGTGGTCACTGTTTCATCATCCAACCCGCTGGATTCAAATGAAATCGGGGCCGTTGGATCCATAAGGTTCCCGAATCGACTATCCGCTATCGCAGCCTGCGTGAACATCGCCAGGGCCAGTATAATGCTGCTAAACATCAATCCATTGTTCCTTGGTACTTAAGGTAAATATTTCCAGGGTTAATAGACCGTTGGGATACTCATTACTTTCATAATAAGCTCGCTGCCAGTAAAAGTGGTATCCCAAAGATTCCACCTCCGCCAGATACTCTAAATTATCCAGGAATCGACCTCGTAACTTAAGTTGAATACCGTGCTTATATATTTCAAGCTTTTCTCTGGGGTCCGTTTCCTCATTAGAGGCTGCTCTGAAAAAAAGCGTCTCAGGCTCTCGATTCTGAATATTCACCAGTTCCACTCGATTCTGTTTACTCAGGACGCTACTCAGCACAGATGCCATCTGTCCCGGCTCAACCAACTTGCCGGACAGTAACTCTAAATCCTTATCGAGCGCATCGTTTTGTATTTGTAAACGTTCAATACGTTGCCTTAATTCAAGATTCGGGTCTTCTGCAGCCACCACCTGCAATTCGGCATACTCACTGCCTAAAATCACATTATCGGCAGTCGCTTTAGTCACCTTACGCTGATTCTGCACATTGCTGTCGAGTTGGTAAGCCAATGCAAAATCATTCCAGAAATAAGCCAAAACCAGAAGCACAGCCAATAAAAGAATGGCTCTTTCACGCAATTGTCTGGCTTCCCACCATTCTTGCGCCTGGCCCCAAATAGTATCATTCATCGTGGCACCGCCCCTTTAGTCGCTAACTCGAAGGTCAGGATATTCATCCCGGTAGAATCGAGATCTGACTGAGCGCCTGCTTGTCTGCTAATTGCCAGATGTTTAAATTCCCGGCCTTTGAAAATATCGCTACGGCCGAGACCATCCACATATCGAGTCACCAGCTCACCGCTACGCGTTTGCCCTTGCAACCAGATGTTCTCCCCACCCCCAGTCAGATTGACATGGGTCAGTTGCACACCGGGCCTGTGGAAGCGCGCCAGATCTGCAAGGTAAGCTGAAAAGCCATCGGAATTACCCGGAATCCCCTGCCTTAGAAAATTTCTCAAGGTCAACTTATCGCTCTGCTTTGCCTGAAGCTGGACTATAGTAGCCTCTAGCTGTGGATCCTTGGATTGCTTATCAATCTCAGCTCGAATAGAACTCAAATTTGATCGCCTCTGTTTGGTCAAGCCCTGCTGGATCGTCAATTCAGCGACCAGATCAGAACTTTCCAGACTCTGTTTTACACTAACCATTACAGGCACCAGACTCACTACCAGGACATAAACCAAGCAACGGTTCAGCGAAAGCCAATCAATTCGAGGCCGGAATTTATCCGTATAAAGGTTAATGCTTTGATCATTCATACAGACAACCCTCTCAAAGCAGCGCCAGTCCCGTACAGGCAATCATGCTGGTCGCGTGAATTCATCAACTCAAAACTGCCCCAGAGTTGATTCAAATTCAATAATTCACTTTTAACTGCCATATTCAGGTTGAGTTCCTCAATCAACTGATTGGTTACTCCGGCAACAGGCGCGATTAATAACCGCTCTACCTGCCCCTGGCCCATCTGACTTTCGAAATAATCCAAGGAACGCTGTAACTCCAGGACTAGCCGCTGTAAGCGATCGTTCCAGTCAGGGAAAGCCAGCGTACTTGCCTCTATGCTGGAATTAAGGTTCCGGCAAAGATACACGACACCATTTTTAGATAAGCTCAGGAGCGCATGGTCCTTGCGAAAGTCCAGGAAAGCCACGGCTTCTGACTGTTGGGAAATAACCGGCACTATGTTCTTTAAAGACAACTCAGGAATATCGATGGATTTAAGATCAAGCCCGATATTCAATACCAGGTCCCTGGCTTCAAGAATACTTTTCTTCTCTGCAGCAATGGCGTAGACCATTTCTCCTTGTCTTGGATAAGCATCTTCAGGAACAGGGAAAGTGGCTATTTCAACATCATCCAGAGGCAGATCAATTTTATCACGCAATACAAACCGTAAGGCCTGCGATAACTCGCCCGCCTCAACTTTGGGTGCTTCCAGCAATAACAGTTGGTACTGAGAGGAATCCAATACCACATGGCATGGCATATTCTCGAGTTCAAGTGTGGTAACGCGATCTAACAGCGCCTGCTCAAGGCCTTCTTTTTGGTTGGTTAACAATTCCCAGTGATTTAATTTCACCGTCGAGCCTTCCGCGCTGGCCCAAACCATCGCCATTTCTTTGCCTTCATAAGCCAGGCCAATCTGCCCGGGCTTAACGGTTTTCCCCTTTAAAAACTCAAACAATCGGCCTCCAGAGCTCAGATCAAGGGTTTAAACATGCGCCTGCATCGGGGCACTTCAGTGCCTGTCTAACTCTGTATTGACGCATGTATTCATGACACACATCCATACCATAACCAATGATAGCAGCAGTCAGCGATGATAACGCAAGCTCAATTATGCACTTTTAAAAAACGAACTTAAACCATTGATTGAATTAAAATCAACTAAGGCATTGACCCTTATAAAACCTTAAAAAGCATTGAATTATGCTGGCAAACTATACAAAAAATCCCAGCTATCAAACCGAGTAGGGTCACTGAACAAGTTTCAACTTACCTCGCAGCAAGCTGACCGAAATACGAGGCAATTTCGATTCAGCTAATGACAACACGCCTTGAGAATATAAACGCGTAAACCATCCAGCACAATACGGATCTTTTCCTCCGTACTGTATTGCTTGCGCGTCTTGCGCCTGATGTCACGAATGATCCGTTCTGACGATGCGGGTCGTTTTGCTGGTTTCTGTTTCATCTCAACTCCTTACGTTAGGATGAACAAAAACGCTTCTTTAAACTAGTGCTATATTTGTTCCATAGGTGTTGACGGGGTACAGTCGAAAGTACAAATTCATCCCTGTTGTGGTGGTGTAAGCCACGTCCAATATGCTTTTCACTCAATCCGCGCCCATCTAAAGGCGCCGTGTCAAAATAACGAATGCCACCGTCCCAGGCCGCCTGAATCATGGCATCCGCATCATTCTCCTGCTGCCACGCGCCTACTGCACCCAGAGGTGCACCACCGAAACCGAGTTCAGTAACAGCAACTTCGCTACGCCCTGACTGTCTTGTTGGAATCTTATTCATTCGGAACTCTTCTTCTCCCGCCCTTGCACGAAGAGTCTTGCCCTTCCTGGACAAACAACGCTGTGATCATCGCGCGGGTTTGTTCACCTCAGGCGAGACTTCCGAAAGTGCTTGCCATCATCGAAGAAGGAAGATCCAGCCGATGATATACCTGTTCGATATTTGCAACGATCTCATAACCTCATCTGGCCCGATATTGTTCCTGAATTTCACTGTACTCAATCAAGGCCCGCTCTGATCTGTCCGCCAGAAGCTCCTCCATTCTGCCCTCCCAGTAACGAAAGGGCGCAATAGCATCCAGGTTCGCGGGAAGGGTATTAAGGGCCTGATCAACAGACATGGGAAAATAAAGCGTCTGCTCAGACAGTTCGAGGGATCCGGCCGAGGGTTCTAAATGCCCGACTAATAAATTGAGTAATGTTGACTTTTCCTGACCATTACGGCCAACAAGACCCGTACGCCAACTGGTATCCATGACCAGGGACAAATCGGTAAAAACGTCGTTATAGGAGCAGCCTAATTAAAATCGACGTGCTGCAAGATAATCGATGACATTCAGGCGTCATTCCAGAAATAGAACGAGTAGATTAAACCAGAAAATCAGGGCCATTAGGGAGAACAACCATGCTCCTTTTCAGATTTGTCCCTGAACGAGTCCGGGCAGAGTCGCAACCAGACTTCCGGGTTGTTCGCCCGTCCAATCCAGCGAGAAAGCGGTAAATTAATCAAATCACTTCAGACATGCTTCTTAAAACCTGGTGAGCTCCAGCCACGAAAAAATACAATTAATCAGAGGTTTCAAGGGTGCCACCTTCCTCATTGGCTCGTGACACTGCCTCTCGTCTTGCTGTTTCCCGCACACGCATTTCGGAGGTCCTTTCCTCGATGGAGTTCAGCCCCAGCGCCAGCCTCCTTTCGTTGACGCCGTCCGGATCCCGGATTGGAAATGGAGTCGGCCAACCCTCGGCATCCTCGTCGAACTGAGTTCCATAGATTTGCTCTTCCCCCGACATCGTCTGCAGCCGATCCTTGAGGAATGCGAGCTGCCAACCTTCAGCGTCCTGACTCGAAACTGCGACCTCCAGGAGGTCTGCACAATCGGACATGAATCCAGTATCAGAGACTGAGTGTTGTACAATGTTCCATGCTGCTTCTGCGGCTTGTGCTCCGACCTTTGAGATAGTGGGCCAGCCAATCTCTTCGATAATCTCGGCCAGGGCCCTGGCATTGCTTTCGTGTATTTCGCGCAACACCGGATGATAGGGCTGATGGGGACCTATCTCTCCCCGATGTGCTAGTTCAGAGAGTGTCCCCTGGTCCAACTCCATCATCGAAACCAGTTCACGTTTTCGGTCGGCATTCATAAGTTCCACCTCAATGTACTCAAAGACGCTGCTATAAGCCTTGTCCAGTGTCGCATATTCTACCGCGTAGACTAGCTCAACTTTAAGGCGTGAGAAGAATCACTCCATTGCCACATTGGCTGTCGATAATAAGACAGGGTGTGCTCTCACCGGAGAAGATTGAGATTTTACGCCTCGCACCGCCAATGATTTTCTAGTAAATTTCCGAATTTGCCGCGATACCTGATCAGACTGAGGAACTACGTGGAGGTTCAGATGGCGCCAATACCAAAAGGTGGCAGAGTTGCT
>Ga0233433_10004038_pt1 | contig 11515 bp, 11 predicted proteins | sample SI_122_August201_5_FD_179868 | JGI IMG/M metagenome (GOLD analysis project Ga0233433, IMG submission 179868) | Seawater microbial communities from Saanich Inlet, British Columbia, Canada - SI_122_August2016_100_MG | ecosystem: Environmental > Aquatic > Marine > Inlet | place: Canada: British... | reverse complement strand
CAAAACCCGACCGTCTTCGCGCCATTCAATGCTCAGCGGTCCGCCGTCCAATACGATTTCCACCCGTCGCCCGGTCAGCCCGCGACGCGCGGCCGCGACGCCGGCGGCGCAAGCCCCCGACCCGCAGGCTTGAGTGATCCCGGCGCCGCGTTCCCAGACCCGCATGCGCAATTGATCAGGGCCGCTCAGCGAACAAATCTCGACGTTGGTGCGCTCGGGGTACAACGGGTGGGATTCCAGTGCCGGGCCCAGACCGGCGACATCAATGGCGTCCGCATCATCAACAAAGAACACCATGTGCGGATTGCCGATATTCACGGCGACAGGGTCGCGAAGCGGACCGTTCTCGATATCCAAATGCAGCGTATCGGCCTCGACGGCCAAGGGGATCTGCCGCCATTCCAAATTCGCCGGCCCCATATCCACCGTGACCAAGCCGTCGGCGCCCGTGGTGGTTGCCAGAACGCCGGCGACGGTTTCGATGTTGAGCGTGTCGCGGCCCAACTCATCCATTACCCGGGCCGCGACGCAACGCGTCCCGTTGCCACAGGCCTCGGCTTCCGAGCCGTCCGGATTGAGAATGCGCATGAACAAATCAGCGGCGGCGTCCTTTGCCGGCTCCAAGATCAGCAATTGGTCAAAGCCGACGCCGCGGCGCCGGTCGCCGATGGCCCGCGCCTGGGTCCCGCCGATGGCGAGATCTCCATCACGGCCATCGACAATGACGAAATCATTGCCCAATCCGTGCATCTTGGTGAACGCAACCTGTGTCATAAGGCGCTAGATACGTCCGTTGCCCCTCCAATGTCCATAGGAATGTCTGGGGCAAAGTCCCGGGTTTGGATGGACGGAACCTGCGCCGGACATCTTCCCGGCACTGTCCAGGGCAAATCATCCACATTGAAACAATCTGACGGAACCAGTCGGTGAACCTGCCTCAAAGGCTTGAGCTCCAGTCATATCGATGCGCCAGCCGGATAAACGATTGAACCGGCGGCGAATACCGCCGACCGCCAACGGTCACGAGTTGAATGTCTCGTTCGATCTCCGGCTCAATCAACACGCGCGTCGCAATACCCGGTAGCATCGGCAAGAATTCGGGCATGATCGCGCATCCCATGCCGGCCAGGATAAGAGCCTGAACCCAGCTTTCCCGCTCACTTTGGTAACGAACATTAACCTTGTGCGCCTTCGGCACACCCCGTTCGTTGAAATGTTCCGTATACTCGCAATTTATCCGGGCGAGGTAGTCCTCCTGATCAAGCTCACCAAGCGGCACGGCGTTCATTTGTTCGAAGCGATGGCCCTGGGAGAACGCCACCACGTAACGCTCGCTATACAGCGTACGGGTATCAAAACGTTCCGGAATATTCGGAACGCCAATAATTGCAATATCGAGATCGCCGGCCATCATTTCATCGACAAGCGTGCAGCCTGGTGCATCGCGGAGCTTCAGTTCCAGGTTCGGGATCTCCTTGCTCAAGCGTTCAATAAATCCAATCAGCCGTGCCGGACCGATGGTACACATCACGCCGAGATTCAAGGTCGCTTTCTCCAGAACCGAAAAATCTTTTGCCTGATTTGCCGCCGCCTCACTTGCCTCAAAGACGGCCGTCAAGTGAGGCCGCATTAACCGTCCAAGGTCGGTGCAATGTGTCAAATTCCGCTCACGCCGGAACAATTGCCCGCCGAACTCGTCTTCCAGTTCTTCACGGCGAACCCGCACCCGGTTTCCCAGTTCGGCATTCAATTGCTTGGTCAATGGGCTGATTACGGGACGGGGCATATTATCTATGATTGATTAAATTAAATAGAACACAAATAAAACTTGCTCAACCTTACATCGTATTATTATATTTTTACAATTTTATGCTTAACATGCGGGCTGAACACTGCCAAGTGACGATCAAGTGGGTAAGCTTCCCCTGCACCGGAATTTGTTCGCGCAATGATTCTGGGCCTGAGATGCTTGACTTCAACCACGCCGATCCATAGATTGCGCCGCAATTCCAAGGGCCTCCTCATGACCCTACGCCCGTGACCCAACGTTCGGGGGGCGCCGCCAGTCCGCGAGTTTCGCGCACTGGCGCGATTCCGGTTGTAGATGTGGTGTTGGCGGCCCGATGTGAAACGAAGGAAAAGAACGCGGCGATGTTCGAGAGCCTGACAGACAAACTAAGCGGCATATTCGACCAGCTGACCAAGCGCGGGGCGCTGAAGGAAGCCGATGTCGACGAGGTGTTGCGTGAGATCAGGCTGGCGTTGCTGGATGCCGATGTGGCGCTTGAAGTCGCGAAGGACTTCATTGAGCGGGTTCGCGAACGCGCCGTCGGCTCGGATGTTTTGAAAAGCGTCACGCCCGGCCAAATGGTCGTCAAGATCGTCAACGACGAGCTGGTTGTAACACTGGGTTCGGACGATGGCGGCATAAATCTTGTCGGCACACCGCCGGTAGCCATCTTGATGGTCGGCTTGCAAGGTTCGGGTAAAACAACGACGACCGCGAAATTGGGTCAGCGCCTGACCAAACAAGAAAAGAAAAAAGTTTTGATGGCGTCCCTGGACGTCTACCGCCCGGCCGCCCAACAGCAATTGGCAACGCTGGGCGAACAGACCGAGGTCCGCTGCCTGCCTGCCGTCATCGGCGAACAGCCCGTCGCCATCACCAAGCGCGCCATGCAGATGGCCCGGCTGGAAGCTTTCGACGTGGTGATCCTGGATACCGCCGGACGGCTGCACATCGACACGGAATTAATGAGCGAGGTCCAACAGGTTCGCGACGCCGCCAAGCCGGTCGAGACCCTTTTGGTGACCGACGCCATGACCGGCCAGGACAGCGTCAACGTGGCCCGCGAGTTCAACGAAAAGATTGGCATTAGCGGTATCGTCTTGACCCGCGTCGACGGCGATGCACGCGGCGGCGCGGCGCTATCCATGCGCACTGTCGCCGGATGCCCGGTCAAGCTGATGGGTACCGGTGAGACCATGGAGGCGCTGGAAACTTTCAATCCCGAACGGATCGCCGGCTCAATCCTCGGCATGGGTGACATTGTCGGGCTTGTCGAGAAAGCCCAGCAGGTCGTTGAAGAAGAAGAAGCCGAGCGCATGGCCAAGAAAATGCTCAAGGGGCTGTTCACCCTTGAGGATATGGCCCAGCAGCTGAGCCAAATTCGCAAGATGGGCAGCCTCGAAGGCTTGATGGGCATGATGCCCGGCGCACAAAAGATGAAAAGCCAGATTGCTGATGCCAACGTCGATGACAAGATGATCGCGCACCAAGAAGCCATCATCATGTCGATGACGCCGAAGGAACGCAAAAATCCGAAAGTCATCAAAAGTTCACGGCGCAAACGGATTGCCGCCGGTTCCGGGACCACGGTGCAGGAAGTGAACCGCTTGTTGAAACAGCACAAGCAGATTTCCACGATGATGAAAAAAGCCGGCAAGATGGGCAAGCGCGGCTTAATGGGTGGCAACATGCCGCCCGGCATGATGGGCGGAAACATCCCAGGCATGCGTTGAGCGCCAAGTCAGAATTTCACGTTTTAACGAACAGAACATCGAAACCAACACTTTAGATATCGACGAAACGAAAGGACGAAACGAAACATGGCTTTGAAAATTCGCCTCTCCAGGGGCGGTGCGAAAAAGCGCCCCTATTACCGCGTCGTTGTTGCGGACTCACGCAAGGCCCGCGACGGTCGCTTCATTGAACGCATCGGGTCTTATAACCCGATGGTGCCGAAGGACCATCCGGACCGTTTTAAGCTCGACGAAGACCGGGCCAAGCATTGGATGAGTGTCGGCGCCACGCCCAGTGACCGGGTCGCGCACCTAATGAACAAGCTTGGACTTGCCGATAAGCCGGTTGTTCATGAGCAGACCAAACAACACCTGCCCCGTCCCAAGACGCTGGAACGGATGAAGGAACGCGAAGAAAAGGCCGCCGCAGCCGCTGAAGCGCCGGCTGAAGAAGCTGCGCCTGAGGAAGCACCGGCCGAAGAGGCTGCTGCTGAGGAAGCGCCGGCCGAAGAGGCTGCTGCTGAGGAAGCGCCGGCCGAAGAGGCCGCTGCTGAGGAAGCGCCGGCCGAAGAGGCTGCTGCTGAGGAAGCGCCGGCCGAAGAGGCTGCTGCTGAGGAAGCGCCGGCCGAAGAGGCTGCTGGCAACGAAGAGAAGAAGGAGGAAGGCTAAGCCCGGTGAGCGCAAAGCCCGACCCCGCGGACCTGGTATTACTGGGCACCGTGGGCGGCGTCCGCGGATTGCAGGGTGACGTTCGGATCAAGAGCTTCACCGCCAATCCCAAAGACCTCGCCGCCTACGGCCCCTTGTGGGACGCGGCCGGGCAGACCAGCTACCGGGTAAAGATTACCGGCGAAGCCAAGGGATTGTTGATTGCGCGGATCAAGGGCATCAATGACCGGACAGCGGCGGAGGCCTTGAAGGGACTGGACCTTCATGTGCCGAAAGCCGCCCTGCCGGTGCCGGACGAGGATGAGTTTTATTACTCGGATCTTGTCGGGCTGCAGGCCCTAAGTGTTTCGGGTGAAACGCTTGGCACCGTATCGGCGGTCGAAGATTTCGGCGCCGGGGATGTCTTGGAAATCTCCGGCGGTCCCTACAAGGGACTGGTAGTGCCATTTACTAAGGCTGTCGTGCCAAGCGTCGATATCGCCGCCGGCACGGTTGAGATCGATCCGCCGGCGGGACTTTTGGAGCCGCCGGACGACGAAGCAAAAGACGGTGCAGACGCACCTGATTGAAGACGGTGCAGGCGCACCAGATGAATGAACGGCGCGCGAGCGCCAATGGAGTAAACGACGTGAGTGACGTGTGGCGCAGCAAGGTTCTGACCCTGTTCCCGAAAATGTTTCCGGGGCCGCTTGGCGTGAGCCTGGCCGGTCAGGGCTTGAAGGATGGTTTGTGGTCATTGGAGACCGTGAACATCCGCGACCATGGCGTCGGCCGTCACGCAACCGTCGATGACGCGCCGTTCGGCGGCGGGCCGGGCATGGTCATGCGCCCCGACGTGGTTGACGCGGTGTTGAATGCCGCGATCCAAGACGCGCCCGACCTGCCATTGCTGGCAACCTCACCGCGCGGCGCGGCGCTGACCCAAAGGCGGGTTCGCGAATTGGCCCGGGGCCCCGGCGCGATCATTCTTTGCGGTCGCTTTGAAGGCCTCGATCAGCGGGTTGTCGAAACCCGTAATTTGGAAGAAGTGTCGATTGGCGATTTCATTCTTTCCGGTGGCGAACCGGCGGCGATCACGCTGATTGACGCCTGTGTGCGGCTGTTGCCGGGCATCATGGGTAAATCGGAAAGCCAGACGGAAGAAAGCTTCGAGAACGGGCTCTTGGAGTACCCCCAATTCACCCGGCCGCAAGATTGGAATGGCCGGAGCGTGCCTGAGGTTTTGCTCTCAGGACACCACGAAAACATTCGGAATTGGCGTCAGGCCGAGGCCGAGACGATAACGAAGACGCGCCGCCCCGACCTATGGGACCGGCATCAACAGACGAACGCCGGGTCAACTTAAGCGAAAAACAGTTGATAAACCGGCGAAATTTTGGAATTTTGCGGCCCTTAAAGACGATGCGGTCGCGGTGAACGAAGGAAAAGAACAATGAACGTTATCAGTGAACTGGAAAACCAGGAAGTTGAGAAGCTGACGGCCGATGGCAACCTGCCGCCGTTTTCACCGGGCGATACCGTCCGCGTCAACGTCAAGGTCGTGGAAGGCACGCGTGAACGTGTCCAGGCTTTCGAAGGCGTGTGCATTGCCCGCAAGAACGCCGGCCTGAACTCGGCCTTCACGGTCCGCAAACTCAGCTACGGCGAAGGCGTCGAGCGGATATTCCCGCTCTATTCACCGACCATCGAAAGCATCGACGTGATCCGCCGCGGCGACGTGCGCCGCGCCAAGCTGTATTACTTGCGCGGTCGCACCGGAAAATCGGCACGGATTGCCGAGCAGACCGACGGCTTCAAGGCGAAGTTGAACGCCGACGATCGTCGCGCCGCCGAAGAAGCGAAGAAGCAGGGCAGCAAGACGCGGAAAAAGAAGAAGGCCGCCGCACCGGAAGCCGAAGCGACCGAATAAAGTCGTTGCCCTATGTGTCCGGCCCGAACGGGCCGGGCCGGGTCTCTCCGGGGGGAGATAACCCAGGACCAGCCTTAATCGAGGGAGGATTGCACGCATGAGCGCGCCCAGAACGTTGTTTGACAAAATCTGGCATAACCACTTGGTCAATGTCCAAGAAGACGGCACCTGCTTGATTTATATTGACCGCCATCTGGTCCACGAAGTGACCAGCCCGCAGGCCTTCGAAGGCCTGCGCAATACCGGCCGCCAATTGCGCCGCCCGGATGCGACGCTGGCTGTCCCCGACCACAACGTCTCGACCAAGGATCGCGTCGGCCCCATTGAGAACGAAGAGAGCCGCATCCAAGTCGAAACCCTGCAGGCGAACTGCAAGGAGTTCGGTGTGCCGCTGTTCGATATCGATGACATCCGCCAGGGCATCGTCCACATCATCGGCCCGGAACAGGCTTTCACACTGCCGGGCGCGACAATCGTCTGCGGCGACAGCCACACCGCTACCCACGGCGCTTTTGGCGCACTGGCCTTCGGCATCGGCACCTCGGAGGTCGAGCACGTCCTGGCGACGCAAACCTTGCTGCAAGCGCCTTTGAAGAACATGCGGATCACCATCGACGGCGCACTGCCCGCCGGTTGCACCGGCAAGGACTTGATCTTGGCGATCATCGGCAAAATTGGCACCGCCGGCGGCACCGGATACGTCATCGAATACGCCGGCCAGGCAATCCGTGATCTCTCCATGGAAGGCCGGATGACGGTCTGCAACATGACCATTGAAGGTGGTGCCCGGGCCGGCTTGATCGCGCCCGATGAAAAGACGTTTGAATATCTCAAGGGCAAGCCCATGGCGCCGAAGGCCGGCCAGTGGGAAGCCGCCTTGAATGTCTGGCGCCAATTGCCGTCGGACGAAGGCGCTGCCTACGACAAGGAAGTGACCCTGGATGTTTCCGACATTGTCCCGCAGGTCACCTGGGGCACCAGCCCGGAAGACGTCGCGCCGATTACCGGCAACGTCCCCGCACCGGCTAATTTTTCGGACCCCATGAAACAGGAATCGGCGCAAGCCGCCTTGGACTACATGGGGCTGACCGCTGGCACGCCAATGACTGAAATCCCAGTCGACGTGGTGTTTATCGGCTCATGCACGAACGGCCGCATCGAAGACATGCGCGCGGCGGCGAAAATCGCCGAAGGCCGCAAGGTTGCCGCCAGCGTCCAAGCACTGGTGGTACCGGGTTCCGGTTTGGTCAAGGATCAGGCGGAAGCCGAAGGCCTGGACAAGATCTTCGTCGAAGCCGGGTTTGAGTGGCGCGAGCCCGGTTGCTCCATGTGCCTGGCGATGAACGACGACAGGCTGGAAGAAGGCCAACGCAGTGCGTCGACCTCAAACCGTAACTTCAAGGGCCGACAGGGCTTCGGTGGACGGACCCATCTGGTCAGCCCGGCCATGGCCGCCGCCGCGGCCGTCGCCGGCCGCCTAGCTGATGTGCGTGATTTGGACTGAGAGGGAACAAGACGATGGAAAAATTCAACAAATTGACCGGCGTCGCGGCGCCCATGAACATGATCAACATCGACACCGATATGATCATCCCCAAACAGTTCCTGAAAACCATCAAGCGCGAAGGGCTGGGCAAGAACCTATTCGATGAGATGCGCTTCGACCGCGCCGGCAACGAGGTCGAAGATTTCGTACTGAACAAGTCTGCCTACCGTGAAGCGACGATTTTAGTGGCGGGCGACAACTTCGGTTGCGGCTCGTCGCGTGAGCACGCGCCCTGGGCGCTGCTGGATTTCGGCATCCGCTGTGTCATTTCAACCAGCTTCGCCGATATCTTTTATAACAACTGCTTTAAGAACGGCATCCTGCCGATCAAGGTGACGAAGGAACAATTGGACTCGCTCATGGATGACGCCGAGCGCGGCGCCAACGCGACACTTTCCATTGATCTGGAAGCCCAGACCATCCAAGGCCCGGACGGCGGCGAGATCGCCTTCGAGGTTGATGAGTTCAAGAAGCATTGCCTGATCAACGGACTCGACGACATCGGCCTGACCATGCAGGAAGAAAATAAAATCACCGATTACGAAGGCAGCCAGAAAGCCGAGCAACCCTGGCTTTACGCTGCCGAGTAAGCGTCCACGACCCAAACCACTTCGACGACGAGGAGCCCACCATCATGGCCGCCAATAAAAAACTGCTTTTCCTGCCGGGTGACGGCATCGGACCGGAAGTCATGGGCCAAGTGCGCCGCGTCATCGATTGGATGGACCAACGCCGTCATGTGTCTTTCGACATGGAAGAAGACTTGGTCGGCGGCTGCGCCATTGATGCGCACAACACGTCGCTGACCGACGCGACACTCGACACCGCCATGAACGTCGATGCAGTGCTGTTGGGCGCCGTCGGCGGGCCGAAGTGGGACAACGTGGCGCGTGATATCCGCCCGGAAGCGGGCCTGCTTCGATTGCGCAAGGATATGGATCTGTTCGCCAATCTACGCCCGGCGACGTGCTTGCCGGCCATGTCGGACGCGTCGAGCCTGCGCGAGGAATTGGTTTCCGGCCTCGACATCATGATCGTCCGCGAAAGCACCGGCGGGGCGTATTTCGGCGAACCGAAGATGATTGAAGACCTGCCCGGCGGCGGCCAGCGCGCCGTCGACACGCAAGTCTACACAACGCCTGAGATTGAGCGGGTTTGCCGTGTCGGGTTTGAATTGGCAGGCAAGCGCGGCGGCATGCTGCATTCCGTAGAAAAAGCCAACGTCATGGAAACCGGTGTTTTGTGGCGCCAGGTCGCAACCGAGATCGGCAAAGAATATCCGGATATTGATTTACACCACATGTACGCCGACAACTGCGCCATGCAGTTGGTTCGCGCGCCGAAGCAATTCGACGTTATCGTTACTGACAACCTGTTCGGTGACATCTTGTCTGATTGCGCCGCCATGCTGACCGGGTCGTTGGGCATGCTGCCGTCTGCGACCCTCAGCGGCGCCGACGAAAGCGGCCGACAGCGCGCCATGTACGAACCCGTCCACGGCTCGGCCCCCGATATTGCCGGCGAAGATAAGGCCAACCCACTGGCCTCAATCCTGAGTTTCGCGATGACGCTCCGCTATTCCTTCGATATGGCCGAAGACGCCGATCTGATCGATCAAGCCGTCACCAACGTCCTGGCGCGCGGGCTTCGCACCGGCGACATCATGCAGGATGGCAAGGAACTGGTGTCGTGCACGCGGATGGGTGAGGCGCTGTGCGAGGAATTGGATAAGCTAGCGGCCTAAGGGACGGCCCAAGGAGCCCGAACAGGGACGCGGAAAACCCTTGATTTCCGAATCCCGGAGGCGTATGTCTCTCGCACTTGAACGATAAGGAAGTTGCAGTGTTCAACCTGCTTGGTAAAACCACGGAGACCAAATCCACCCAATAGGGGCGGGCGGTTTCTTGTTGTTTAAACGAAAGGCCCGCGTCTCACGCGGGCCTTTCGTTTTTCAAATGGATGGTTCTGGCAATTTAGGAACGGAGAAGAAAATGGGTTACACAGTTGCCGTCATCGGCGCCACGGGCAACGTCGGGCGCGAATTGTTGACGATCCTGGCGGAACGCGAATTTCCGGTGGAAGAGGTCATCGCCGTAGCGTCCGCGCGCTCGGTGGGCACGGAAATTTCGTTTGGCGAAGACGAAGTCCTGACCGTTGAGAACCTCGAAGACTTTGACTTCACCGGCGTTGATATCGTGCTATCAAGCCCCGGCGCCAAGGTGTCGGCGAAATATGCGCCGATCGCCGCCGAAGCCGGCGCCGTGGTCATCGACAATACGTCGCATTTCCGTATGGACCCAGACGTGCCGCTGGTCGTGCCAGAGGTCAATCCGGGCGCCATTGCGGGCTACAAGAAACGCGGCATTATTGCCAACCCGAATTGCTCAACCATCCAAATGGTCGTCGCGTTGAAGCCCTTGCATCAGTTGGCGACGATCAAGCGCGTCGTCGTCTCCACCTACCAATCCGTATCCGGCGCCGGCAAAAGCGGCATGGATGAACTGTTCAACCAAACTCGTGGCATTTTCGTCAATCAACCGGCGGAAAGTACGCGCGAAAACTTCACCAAGCAGATCGCCTTCAATGTGATCCCGCATATCGATATCTTCATGGACGACGGATCAACCAAAGAAGAATGGAAGATGGTTGCCGAGACCAAGAAAATTCTGGACCCGCAAATCGCGGTCACGGCGACCTGCGTGCGTGCGCCAATATTCATCGGCCATGCCGAAGCCATCAACATAGAGTTCGAAAAGCCGATCACCGAGAAGCAAGCCCGCGAGGCCCTGAAAGCGGCGCCCGGCATCACCGTTGTCGATCACCGTGAGGATGAAGGTTATGTGACGCCGCAGGAATGCGCCGGCGAGGATGCCGTCTTCGTCAGTCGTATCCGCAAAGACCCGAGCGTCGAAAACGGCCTCAATATCTGGGTGGTGTCGGACAATCTGCGCAAGGGCGCGGCGCTAAACACCGTGCAGATCGCGGAAACGCTAATCCAATCGTATATGGAAAAAGCCGCTTGATCCGATAGCCGCGCGCTCCAACCACGCGGCTATTCTTCGCCGGCAGTCGCCTTTTCGGAATCCTCAGTGGTTTCCGGATTGAGGAATGCGTCGACGTCGTCTTGATCCATATCCTTGTCCGGCGCTTCCTCGGGCGGGGCTTTGCCGCGGCGGTCGTCTTTGACGTCTTGGGCCTTGCGACGCCGGTCGGGGCCGAAAAACGTCGCCGTTCGGACAAACTGGCGTGGGTGCTCAATGACGTTTTGAATGCGGCTGAACAAGGCCTTCGCCGACAGCGGTTTGACGATAAATTCGTTGATACCGGAATCCCGCGCCCCGAATATCCGTGCCTGTTCCGCAACCCCGGACATCATGATGATCGGCAGGTAGGGGTTCGGGCAATCTTTCTCATGGCGAATACGCCGGGTCAATTCAATGCCGTCGGTGGGCTTCATATACCAATCGACAATGGCCAGATCGACCGGGCGCTTTTTGACAAATTCCCATGCATCTTCGCCATTCGATACGTCATAAATCTGGGCACAGCCGAGAACGCGCAACATCTCGCGCACGAGATTGCGGATAAATTCTTGATCATCGACAATGAGAACGATGACGTTCTCTACGTACGTGTTGGCCATCGTGTTTTGTAGATTGGCTCTTTGGTCAAATCCGGTTTATCGCGCCCTGCAACACGATACCCCCTCCTGTCACGTCGGCCATGATAAGCCTATTCGCAACACTAAATCTACAAGCACAAAAAATTCTTTTTATACAATCTCCAATATCATTTTATACAATCTCCAATATCAATCGACCCGCCAGGCTTTGAACCGTCGGGGTGCATTGAAACCGGCGGGCCCGGCA
>Ga0233433_10004034_pt1 | contig 11527 bp, 12 predicted proteins | sample SI_122_August201_5_FD_179868 | JGI IMG/M metagenome (GOLD analysis project Ga0233433, IMG submission 179868) | Seawater microbial communities from Saanich Inlet, British Columbia, Canada - SI_122_August2016_100_MG | ecosystem: Environmental > Aquatic > Marine > Inlet | place: Canada: British... | reverse complement strand
TGGTTCCCTACCCTCAAGACTCACAGACATTGTTGCCCTATCAACCTTCGTCAGAATGTCATCAACCATATATGTTTTGAAATCGATGCTCATCATCTTACTCAAATCGCCCTCAATCTGACTTCCATTTAAATCAAAGTGTGTGCTCGGTGAAATATAATCATTATTCAACAGATTATTTACCTGAATATCAGTAAAGTGCTGACTAGTGCATTTGAGTATAGTACTGATATCAGAACCGTTAAGTATACTCCTGAACTTTGAATATTTAGTTTCAAAATTGTATTGAGATTTTAGAAACGGAATTTGATTTGGATCAATCAATCCCATAATAGATGCCAAGGCTTTTCTCAAAAGTAATGGATATGACAGGATCTTGTCACGATAATTTAAACATTGAGTGTACTTTGAATAACCCCCGAAAATCTCATCGCCACCATCAGCACTCAAACTCACTGAAACACTTTCTTTTGCTAACTTACTTACAAGAATTGTTGGGATTGAGGAACTGTCAGCAAATGGTTCGTCATATATCTCGCATAAACCAGGAAGCATGTTGAGAACATCCTGTTGCGAACAATAATATTCATTATGATTTGTGCCCAAATGCTTTGACACTGCATTTGCAAAATTAGCTTCATTATAATTGGTTTCGTTAAAACCAATTGTAAAGGTATTTAATTTTTTTGTTGATTCTTTTTGCAGTAACGCTGTTACGAGGGAACTATCGTATCCACCACTTAAAAAAACACCGACAGGCACATCGGAAACCATCCTGTAGTCAAAGGATGATTGCATCAAGTTCTCCAATTCCTCAGATGCTTCCAATGAATCAATGTTCAATCTTGGCTTCTCATAAAAAGAGGAAACATTCCAGTACTGCTCTTCAGTAATATGATTTCGCAATAGATCAATTTGTAGGTAAGTACCGGCTTTGACCTTAAAAGTGTTTTCAAATATCGTAAAAGGTTCAGGTACATAGCCATACTGCAAATACAATCCCAATGAATTCGTATTAATCCTCTTCTCAAACCTGGGATGCTTATGAAATGATTTCAATTCACTAGAAAACAGGATAAGATTATTTTTTTTATAATAAAAGCATGGCTTTACCCCACAACGATCTCTCACTATAAATAATTTATTAGTTTTCTTATCTAGTAAGGAAAAAGAGAACATTCCGTTAAATTTTTTAACACAATCTATGCCCCACCGATGAAATGCTTTTAAAATCACTTCGGTATCACAATCGGAAACAAAAGTATAATTATGAGAGATTAGTTCACTTCGTATTTCTCGAAAGTTGTAAATTTCTCCATTGTAAACAATCACGAGACTTTCAAACTGCATAGGTTGCTTACCTTTATTACTAAGATCTAAGATAGACAATCTTCTGTGCGCAAGACCAACGGAAAAGTGATCGTGTAAAAAATAACTTTTTCCGTGATCATCCGGACCACGGTGAGTTAATTCGGTATTCATTTTAGACAAAGTGTCCTCACTAGTGTCAGTAGTATAATCTATGAAACCGGTAATACCGCACATTGCACTAAAATAGAAAAATTATTTCTTAATTATTCCTAAGGACAGATAATATAAGCAAAATATTAATAAATATTTAAGTTTAAATGAAATTTTCAAACTAAACTTGACATGATCAATATAGTATAATGGGTCTTTTATCCTCATCCCGAAATGTATCATAGAACATCGATTCAGAATTGATTTTCTAAACAAGGGGTACTTAAAAAGTAATATATTACAAGAGTTGAGCAAATCCACTTCTAATTTGAAATCAGTAGGCCTATTAAGAGTAATACTGTTAGGTGTACGACCATAAGCACCTAAGACAGACGGTATGTAATCGGCGGTGCCGGTCTGGTGAAGTAATTCCACAAAAAACAACCAATCACTGGCAAGAGGTATCCTGTGGTCAAAAGCCAAATTGAAATCAGACCCTAAACGAAACATAATACCCACACAATGGAAGAAACAACCATCTCTAAGGGCATCAATAAAAGTTCCAGGACGTTTATGACAAAAACTATTTATAGGAGGACGATGCGTAGATATTAACTCATTTGTTTCAAGGTTAATAATATCTAAATCATGAAAACACATAGCACAATTAGAATTTCTAGATAAATAGTCAACTTGAGTGGATAACTGATTTTCGTACATCAAGTCGTCGCCACCAATAGCAGTGAAATATTCTCCAGTAGCATTTTGTAGAACAATATTTATTGAATTTGTTATACCTTCGTTCTTTTTGTTAAGAAAAAGTTTTATCTTATCTGGGTATTGCGATTGGAAATCAATTAGTAAATTCTGCGTATTATCAGTAGAAGCATCATCGCAAACGATAATTATATAATTTGAATAATTCTGAGATAAAACTGATCTCAGACAATCCATAATGTATTTATCATGATTATAGGTTGTTATTCCTACTGTTACGAGAGATTGTTTCTGCATATAAAATAATTAAAGTAGAAAAGCATAAAAACAAGATACATTAAATAGTTTAAACAGTAAGCATATGAACTCCCGATTAAACCATATTTATTGATAAAATAAACATTTAGAAGTACAAATGTAAAAGAGAAGGCAATCTCTGTTAAAACGTAAATTTTTGTTAAGGCTTTTGCTAACATTATTGAACTAATAATGAAAGATGATATCTTGAGTACATTTCCATACATATTAAATTCAAAAAGATTTCTCATATTTTTAAACTCTTCTGTAAACATAATACTTACAACAAAGTCTTTTAACAAAAAAACTGAAAAAGAAAGAATACTTACAAAAGGGATAATATAAATAACACCCTTATAAACTTCTTTTTTTATACTAACTAAGCTTTTTATACTTGATAGTTTTGGCATATAGTAGACCGTAATTATTGTACTAATACACATTAAATAGGTATTTGATACATACAACATACCTTGCCAAATACCAGCGTCATTAACAGATAGATTATAACTTATATAATCTCTAACATAAAACTGCGTGGCAGGAACAGTTAGGGCAGTTGTTAGTGACATCAATGAAAAAGCTAATAACTTTCGGAAATATATTTTTGAAAATTTTGAAAAAATATTTTGAAATACTATCCATTTTTTTTTGTAACAGTAATACAAAGTAATAAAAAAGACAATTGACTGGTTAATTACAATCGATATGAGTGCACCCTCAAGTGATAGTAAATAGACTAGTGTACATGTTAAACATAATGTTGTTAAACTAGAAACTACATTGATTATGGTTAAATGTAAAATTTCTTGTAACCCGTTTAATATATTTAATATTACCGAATTTAATGTAAATAATAATAAAGTGCTTGAAAATATTTTAAAGATATATTCATAATCATATTTTCCGAAAACCCAAAAAGATAAACTTTTTGACATAAACAATACACATAAACCAACGAATAATGATAATACAAGTGTTATTATAAAGGATGTAAATATAATTTTTGTTCTTTCATTTACGTTTTTGAATTCTGAGGTATACTTTACTATACCACTACTTATGCCACCTTTAGCTATAGTGCACGCTAAACTGTTGAAGTTTTGCAACTGTCCAACCAGCGCAATTCCAGTCGGCCCCGCACATAATGCTAATGCTTTATTAATAATAAAACCTGCACATATCCTAATAAATGTAGAAATACCTACAAGATAGGATGTTCTAAGTAGATTCAAATTATATTATATGTTTTGGAGAACATAAATAGTCTTTTATTTTAAACAAATTTATTAATTGTATCGACGACATAGTTTACGCTTTCCTCCTTCAAGTGGGGTCCAATTGGCAAACTCAATATACTTTCGGATAACAGATCGGTGAGCTGAAATCTTTCAACCGGAAAACCATGATTCTTAAATGCTTTCTGTCTATATGGTGGCACTGGGTAATGAATAACAGTATCGATACCGTTCTTTTTTAGATTTTCTTGCATTGCCTTCCTTTGTTGACTCGAAATTACAAAAAGATGCCAAACAGATTCTGAAAAGTCTTCTTCCTCGGGCAAGGTAATTTTATCTGCATCGATAGACTTTAAATAAACTGAGGCAATTTGTTTCCTTCTTCCGTTCCAAGCATCAAGATATGAGAGTTTCACACTGAGAACAGCAGCTTGGATCGGATCAAGCCTGCTATTGTATCCGATCACATCATTGTAATACTTTTTCTCGGAACCATAATTCCTAAACAATCTTACTTTCTCAGCAATTTCTCTATTATTGGAGGTAACAGCTCCGCCATCACCAAATGCACCCAGATTTTTACCTGGATAGAACGACCACGCAACCGCATCTCCATGAGCACCAATTCGTTTTCCTTTATATTTTGAACCATGACACTGTGCCGCATCTTCCAACACTTTTAGGTCATATTTTTTTGCGATTTCCAGAATGGGATCCAGATCAGCACTCTGACCGTATAAATGAACGGGGATAATAGCTTTTGTCCTTTCCGTAATTGATGATTCAATTAGGTCTACATTTATATTATATGTATTTGGATTTGGCTCAACAGGTACCGGTTTTGCACCACAATGACTAACCGCCAACCATGTCGCGACATATGTATTTGAAGGCACTAATATTTCATCGCCAGAACCCACTCCCAAAACCCTGAGTGATAAGATCAATGCGTCAAGACCATTTCCAACTCCAACACAATGAGATGCACCGCAATAACTAGCAAATTTTTGTTCAAATTCTTCTACTTCATTACCTAGAATATACCAACCAGAAGAAAGAACACGTTCCGTGGCCTTTTTAATTTCATCCTCAAGTTCTAGGTAACCTGCTCGTAGATCAAGAAAAGGAACTTTCAAGAATCTTTGGTTACAAGGTTTTGATACTCATTATAGTCGCGAATGTAATCATCTTCCTCGTATTTCTCGGATGCAATGACCATGCAAGTAGACCCTGTCGAAAAATTGTCTATATCTCTCCATATCATAGGACAAACGTACACCCCCCAGTAGGGTCGGTTCATGTGGTATGTGGTTTTTTTATGTCCATCATCCAAATGTAAATCAAAACTTCCAGACATGGAAACAAAGAATTGATGCAAGTTGCGATGAGCATGGGCCGCCCTAGTTGATCCTCCGGGAACATCATATATGTAATATATTCGTTGAATTGCAAAAGGGATATGACTTAGTCCTTCGATAAAAGTTAGATTACCTCTAGGATCACAAATCTTTGGCAGTTCAATGATTTTGCACGAACTCATGTTGTTTATTTTCTATTTCGTTTATATTTACCTGGGAAATATCATCTTTTAGGAATTCCGGGCCAAGCGTGGTTAAATATTCTCTATTTCGTAAACCATTAATTACTAAACATGAGGAGCATTTCAAATAACGAGACGCATCAAAATCTACTTCGGTATCTCCAATCCAAATCGAAAATTGAGGCTCAATTGAAGGAACTTCCTTCAATAATCGAGAGGCTTTCCCCGCTCCTCCCTCTGCATGCTTGCAAACTACGACTCTATCAAAATATGAAAGAAGACCCTTTGATTTCAGCTGTTCCATTAAGTTTTCTCGATTACTCCGCATTGTAACCAAGAAAATTCTTCTCCCACAACCTCTCCATGTTCTCAATTGCTTCAAAGCAGCTTTTTGCACGCAATCAAACTGAAGATAATCCAAGCATTCGACTCGATCTAACCACTCAGCTAAAAACAAGTTATAAATATGGAGAGCCTTACTCAAAAGAAGTATTTCTTTTCTTGATTTCCGAGCACGTTTTAATTCCCAGTAATTTTCGAGGGGTTGAGGTTCGAAACCATATTTTAAAAGAATATCAGAATAACATCTGTAATGCCTCAGTTTCCCATCAAGAAGAGGACCGTCTAAATCCAATATAATGTCTTTAATCCTATTCAATTAGTACATACGCAAAAAATATCAGCAGCATTTTCTGGAAATTCATTTCCTAGTTGATAAAAACCCTCTATCATTTCATTTGTCCAGTCTCTATCAATTTGAGAATTCGACAATGGCTTAAAGAAAACTCCTCCCATTTCATCGATTTTCAATCCACTAGATTCAATGTCTTTGCGAAAAGTTTCAAATGTATAAACTCGACGATGTCCTTGCTTTAAATCACGTTCGTTAAGTTGACATTTGCTCTCAAGAAAACCCATGTGTACTGCAACCAAGCGATGAAAAGAACTACCGTTGGGAACGCCCAAGTATAATTTACCTTTGGGCAACAGCCAATCCTTTGCCCTTCTGAGTAGAGCAACAGGATCTTCAACATGTTCCAAGATGTGCTCCAAAATGATGGAGTTAAACTTTTCCTTTGGTTCAAAATCCTCGAAAAGAGAATGCACTTTCAAAAGGTTTGGTGCATCTGGGATACGATTGATCAAATTTGATGCTGCATCCACTACCGTCAAACTTTCAAAATCATCCAAAAGATATTTTGTCATTACTCCTTCAGCCGGTCCCAATTCTAGACCTCGAGGACCAACTAGTCTGCTCTTCCACGTTCTGTAGCGAAACTTAATCAATTTCTTATCGAAATCCACTTGTTCGTCGATATACCAGTTGGAGACTTTCTCCAAGTTACTAAGTTCATTTCTCATTATCTGAAAATTTAGTTAATTCATTCAATGTTAGTAATTTTGGTTCTACATCCATGCCCCTAACCCAAATAAGATCATCAGGTAATGGGTTAATCTTCTTTTCCAGGCTTGGAAATTGGCCATCCAGAGCAATATTACAATATATTTCGGGCATGTTAAGTCCTGCTTTGGTGAAAAAATAATGCGTGGTAAAAAATCTAGCAATATTGATCTCCGTCACATTAGCCAAACCATCAAATCCATAAGTCATGTCCACACCAAAAATGCCATGAGGTTTTTCATCAATTGCTAAAATCGCATCTTGAGATAGACGATCAATTGCAATGTCAGAACAAGTTTGCCCAACTCCAGTTATGCCAGTGACGCCGGAAAGTGTACGGTTTCCGAAGTTCCAACTCAATCGTTTTCTTGACTGAGCAACAACTAGTTCCCCCTCATGCCAAATGGACAACCAAGTTACCGTGTCCTGAGAAAGTAATTTTGATGCGGTAAAATTTCCCCAACCACTGTAACGATCGATCCAAATTCGAGCAAAATCATAATTGTCGGCAGGCAAAGCCCCATTTCCCCCAGCTCCCTCAATGGCTCGAATCCAAATTTTATCTCCAAGTAGATCGAATGCTTTTTTTAAATCTGAAGGCGACTTCAAAATTTGAGTATCAGGGACTCGTACGCCATTAGCCTTCCATATTTCATAAGATTTAAGCTTGTCCACACAGTTTTCAATGACTTCGGCTTTGGGCATGTAAAAAGACACATTCAAATCCATCAAAACATCTCTCGCCCGAGAAACTGCTCTTACTTCATAATCATTTTGAAGGTGAATGAAATCAGGTCTACTTTTACTAAGCAAAGCACAAAGTTGTTTTTCGTAAGAAGAGCTTATTGCGGGCTGGATATAATGACGCTCGTCCACATTGGCCAGAAAAAGATCGGTAGTTATACAGGATGTGCCAATCAGATAATCGTCTCTAGAAGACTCCCTCAGAGATTTAATAAAGCCATTAGATGGAGCACCTCCAGCACCGCCAATATAAATTTTGGCCATCGTTTAAAATTTGATAACTTTAAGGATTAAGCTTTAACACCAATATATCGAAAAGATATTAAAGCAATGAAATACAAGTCATAATTGTTCTTAGGATAAAACTTCACCTGTTCGGTTGACTTGCGGACCAAGTGCATCTGACACAGACCCAAAAGAGATATGTTTAAGCTTAAGCATAAATAGTCCTGGAAAAACGCTTCAAAAAAAGGCAGGCTCCAAATTGAGTGTAATTCAATTTTTTCCCAATACACCACAGATCACTTGCTCTTGATCCTGCAAACTCAGATAAGGACTCATAGGGAGACTCAAGCACTGATTAGCAACCCGTTCCGCAACCGGGAAATCGCCGGCATTGTAACTGAGATCACTAAATACCGGTTGGAGGTGCAAGGGAACGGTGTAGTATGGCACCGAAGGGATATTTTTCTCCCTTAGAAAACTTTGAATGCGTTCTCTTATTTCGCTTTGGATGGTGTATTGGGCGAAAACGGAAGTATTTTCGGAAGCAATTTTAGGAGTATCTAGTCCGGATGCTTTAGACAGACCGGTATTGTAGCGATTCCCAATTTCATGTCGCTTGGTCACTTCGTCAGGAAAGACTTCAAAGATCTCAAGAAGGATGGCTGCCTGAATGGTATCCATTCTACCGTTTACACCAAGGATTGGATGGTGATGCTTGCGTTCTTGGCCATGAACGCGAATCCAACGAAATTTTTCTGCAAGTTCATCGTCATTGGTGAAAAGAGCTCCTGCATCTCCATAACATCCAAGTGGCTTGGACGGAAAAAAGGAAGTACTGCCAATAGTGGATAAGTTACAAGATTTTTTTCCTTTGTAAGTGGCTCCAAAGCTTTGAGCTGCATCTTCGATTACAGGCAATTCATACTTTTGGGCAATCGCATTTATGGCATCCATATCTGGGCATTGACCATATATGGAAACAGGCATAATCGCCTTGGTCTTCTCCGTTATAGCAGCCTCAAGCTGATGCTCATCCATATTCCAGGAATCGGGACGGACATCAACAAAGACCGTTTTTGCGCCAAGCAATGCAATAACTTCAGCAGTTGAAATCCAAGTATAGGGAACAGTTATGACATCGTCTCCTGTACCAATGCCGAGAGCCATTAATGCGATAAGTAGGGAGTCCGTACCACTGGATACGGTTACGCAATGTTTTGAACCCGTGTACTCGGCGAGTTTTCCTTCAAGCTCTCGAACTTCTGGGCCAAGAATAAACTGGCCATGATCCATAACATTTTGGATACGCTCGTTAATTTTATCACCAATTAGCCGGTGCCTAGCTTTTAGATCAATGAATTGCATAAATTATAATTTCCCGAGAATTCTTTTGAGGTATACGCGATCAATTTCATCATTTTTTCACATAGAGTTTGTTTCGTTTTAAGCATCAGTTCAGCAGATGCAAATGGTATTGAGACCCCATCAATCTCGTGCCATTCGATATGACTCTCCGCCGATTTAAAATCGATGCCGCATGCACTTCCCATAAGATCAACCACAACTTCATCTGCAACACGAACGACTCCATATTCTTCGATATCATTATCGAGAACTTCACGAACAGCATTATCCGGAAGAATCGAGAGTGCCTTTCTGAGTAAAGGAATGTTTGCGCTTACTTTATCTACCAACAAACCAATATCTTCTGTTCCCCGGTTAAACCCATGAAGCACCATAGCCATACCGCCAATCACAACATATTTTGCACGATGTTCGTTGAGCGATTTGCAAATTTTGAGAAGATCTCCCTGGTCAAGATCTCTCGGTGTCAGTTCTTCGGATACGATGAACTCCTTTCTTGATTTGCCTACCTTTTCGTAATGGACGAAGGCTGCGTTGCAATCGGTCAAAGCGATCCCAAATGGTTTCGTTTTTTTCACGGGCAACCTGCTTAGCCCCCTTGATTACCTTCATGGACAAGGAGTCTTCGTTTAGGTTTTTATCGGGCATTCTGAATTAAAAAATGTGCAAACTTAATGCCAAATATATTGTTAGAAATTTTCAAGGATAATCGGATGTTCATTAGATCTGCTTGAAGGACTTGTAGGAGTGAATGCCTTTAGAGAGTCCATCCGGCAAAGAAGCTTCTTCGTCAAGTGAAAGACAATGTACCACTTCCCCTGCCCTTTTATAGACAAATGCAGATTCAGGACAGATTGCTTGGTTTGCATCGTCAAACGTTAATTTGTGTCCGTGCCTGCTCATAAAACCTTTGTTTCTCCCCGGATTACCCAAAACAAGACCATAGTCAGGGACATCTTTTGTTACAACCGCTCCTGCACCTATAAAACAATACCTGCCCAGAGTGATCCCACACACAATGGTTGCATTAGCACCTATAGTAGCTCCACGACGAATCAAAGTTTTCTCGTAAAGCGATTTCCGGCTCACCTGAGATCGTGGGTTAGTTACATTAGTAAGCACGCAAGAGGGACCCAAAAAAACTTCGTCTTCGACTGTGACACCACCATAAATGGCCACGTTGTTCTGAACCTTGACGCCATTTCCGAGCACGGCCTTGTCCGCAACAAGAACGTTTTGGCCAAGTGAGCAGTTGTTGCCGACCACAGCCCCGGCGCAAACATGCGAGAAATGCCAAATTGCGGTGTCATCGCCAATTGTCGCCCCCTCGTCGACGACGGCAGTTGGGTGGATTTTTGAGGATAAGGGCATGCTTAGGATTCGGAACTTTTTCCTAAACCAGTGGATTGTTTCGTCACAAAATTTCTCGCAATGACGCCCGAGTGAGGTTCCAGAATTTTGTATCGTTCGCTTGCAGGAACATAGTTTCCTTGGTCTGCAACATAACGACTGCGATGAGGTAGAATGCCCACGGGAAAATCCCGAGACTTGGTGGATTCCAAAATTCTTCGCCAGTTTTCATGTTCGATTCCAAAGCTAAGAATGTCTCCAGCCATACGATGAAGCAAGTATTGCAACCTTTCCCTTTCCGCGATCGCCAAAACCTCATCAACATCGATCACGCCAGAGAGCAATTGTGCGGCAATCCGAATAGCCTGCGGATCATAAGGCAGTTCGCCCAGGAGCAAAACCAGCCCCAACTCTTCGTTCGAAAGAATCTCAAACCCCGGATCATCAACTGGGTCCGAAACAGTCGGATAATGCGTGCATCCACGTTGTACTGCGAGAGTCTGCCATTCCTTGAAATCTGGCAAACCCAATCGTATGAGCTTCCTTCTCAGTGGAGAAAGATGATAGGTCATTCCAAGCATTTGATTGAGGGTCTTCATGTCATACCCTCGGATTTCAACCAGAATTTGTTTTGTTCAAACGCCTCCATTATCTCCTCTATTTCAGGACACACAGCACCCTTCAAATGTTCGCTTAACACTTTTGGATCAAGATTCGCTTTTTCATAAATGAAGCGAATGTCTTCACGATCCAAGGGATCGATTCTCATCATTTTCGTTAGAATCAAATCTAATGGCGACGGGACGAATATACTTAGATTGTTAATGCCTTTTATGCCAATCTCAAGTTTGGAATTGAACCATGTTGAATGGAGAACAATCTGTTTCTCGTCAAAAACATGAGTAATGTAGAGACCTTCGGATTTCAGTTTTTGATTTGTATTCTCCATCGCTTCCCAAAAATCCAACCTTTCGTCAAAGATGGAAACATGCACCTCCGGAACGATCAAGTCGACGTCGTTGGTAACTCCAATTCCAGAGTCGTTTTGAAACAAAAGGTGTAATGCAGCTTTCCCGTAAACGACCACTTCGATAGGCTCATTTAAATATGAATCCAATATTTTTAGTATCCGAATGGGATTAGTATCGTTCAAAGGCTTATCGGGATACCGTTTTTTCCCATGCTCTC
>Ga0233433_10004025_pt1 | contig 11544 bp, 13 predicted proteins | sample SI_122_August201_5_FD_179868 | JGI IMG/M metagenome (GOLD analysis project Ga0233433, IMG submission 179868) | Seawater microbial communities from Saanich Inlet, British Columbia, Canada - SI_122_August2016_100_MG | ecosystem: Environmental > Aquatic > Marine > Inlet | place: Canada: British... | reverse complement strand
TTTTAATTTTAATTTTTTCAAGTGCAGCAACAATTCCGTGTCCTCCTTCATGCATTACCAGTACAATTGGAATTGAAAGTAAAAAGTAGGTAATAGCTGGTGCTGAAGTTAAAGTAATTCCTGGAATCAGTACCGTTAGTTCATTAAATTCCGACTGTGCAACAAAAAAGTTTGAAACATTATTGAGTAAAAACCAAAATGCAAAACCCATCATAATAAAACCTGCAATTACACTGACATTTGCAAATACCTTGATGCCTCGTTTTGTTCTTCCAAGTATTCGAATTAAAATATCATTGACGCTTTTATTTTTGTAAACAAGACTGTATGCTTTAATCTCAAAACCATACTTCTCTAATTTTAGAGCTTTTGCAGTTACAAAAATAGCCACCCAAGCCATTAAGACGTAAATTATCGCATTGTCAGTAATAAAATCAAGTTCCAAACTAATTGTTAATTTTTTAAAGCACAGGCATTTATCGGTTACTATGAAACTTGTATTGATTATCTCTACATATCCTAATAAAAAATTAATTTTAAAAATTGCTAATGATCTTCTAAAAACTAAGATAATAGCATGTGTGAATATTTCAAAAATTGACTCAGTTTACTCATGGAATGGTAAAATCCAAAATTCAGCAGAATATATTGCAATATTCAAAACTGTAACAAAAAATAAATCTAAACTTAAAAAGAAAATTGCTGAAACTCATCCATACGATGTCCCAGAAATAGCAGAAATTGATGTCACTTCAATTAATAAATCATATTTGAATTGGCTAATAGAATCAACAAACTAAGTTTCCAATGAATATCGTAACAAAGAAACTATTCCGCCTAATCCTGTGACCCTTAACCCGATATCTGTTGACGAGTCAACACTGTAAATTTTAACTCCTTTATTTTCAACATCATTTAGAAAATTCATTACATCTTGTTCATTATTATCTTGAATTATTTTATCTGAAAATACTATTGATTCCACTGCTCCCATTTTATTTGCATTCAAAGTTTCATTATACCCCATTGTAAATTTCTTACTTTTTTTATTTGCAAGAACCATGATCTCATCAATTATTGATGCGGCTTTTGCTAATTTACTATCTGACATTATTTCATGCATTGTTTCAGATTTTGTAAATGTATAAATTCCATCTTCTCCGCCTGAATCAATTCCATCAACAACTTGAATTTTATACTTTTGTAATTTTTGAATATGATTTGCAAATCTTTTTTTTGTTTCGCCAGGACCAAAAATTACTATCATATCTTCTTCCTTGAAAATAGATGTCATTGCCTGATGTACGTGTTCAAAAAACTTTTGAATATTAAAAGTAGTTTTGTATCTCTTTCCACCCGCCCCCGAATAAATATTTGGCATAAATTCTAAGTGGGTTCCTCTTAATCTTGCAATTCCACAATCTGCCGTATCAATTGCAATTAAAATAAAACTTACTTGATTGTTACTTGATTTCAAAAGTTTTTTTTCAATTGGTAACCATTTTTTCTTTGAAATTGTTATTCCATCATTAAGTTCTAAAATGAATGAATGATGTGAACCGTGTGGTACTGATTCATTACTTGATTCAGAAATTATTCCCCCAATTCTTAATTTATCTAAAACTTCATCCAGTGAAATTTTTTCTACAGTTAATGCAATTCTAATTTTAATTCTTTCTCCCTTATCTGGTCTTGCGTAATCTTGATCTTTTTTTAAAACTCTTGTTGTATCCCCGATGACTTTGTCATTTTCTTTAATTATGCGTCGTAAATTTAATAGATCTTCTGAATCTTCTGGAATAACTGAAATTAAATTTTCGTCTATTGTCTTTGTAATCATGATATTGTTATAAGTTGCAAAAAGTAAAGTGTTTACTTTGTTGTTTCAGTGGTTTTTGATTCTTCTGCTTTTTTCTTTAGGTAATTCTCAACCCAATCTAAGGTGAGAACTCCTGCTTCTGCCAAGTTTGTTAATGAATTTGGAGAAGCCTCACCTGTTACTTTGCCTTCCATTCTTCTTATTTGACGCCATTTTAGAGACGTGTTTCCAGTTTTTGAATTATAAATTATTCCAAGAACATCTCTTGCATTCATAAATGTAATATCTCTAATTTTTTTCAAAGTTACTTTATCTGCAGCTTCAACGTATATTGCACCCAACTTGTCTTCCCTTTCTGCAAACACTTCCGCATCTCCTAGATAGTTTTTTGGAGCGTAGGATCTGCAAGTACTAGCGATGATAAATCTTCTAAAACTTTCTAATGTTGCTGGAGTGCTGATTGTAACCATTTTGCTTAACTAACTATTCACCATTTATCAATCTTTTTGAAAGACTCAATAGGAATCTCCCTAAAAATTGGCTTACAGGCTGTGATGATCCCTATCCTTCTGATTAATGATGAGGATCTTGAGTTCTGAGCCTGCCTTATCATTTTAATGCTTGATCTGTATTGTTATTATATGAAATTCTTAACTGAATACCTTACTTTTCAAATTAAAACACGAAGAGGGTTTGTCAATATTACTTCTGATATATCAAAACTAGTTTCAAAGAGTAAAATTCAGGAAGGTCTTTGCCTTGTTAATGCAATGCATATCACTGCAAGTGTTTTCATAAATGATAATGAAAGTGGACTACATCGTGATTATGAAAAATGGTTAGAGGAGATAGCACCACATGCACCAATTGAACAATATGATCATAATGACACTGGTGAGGATAATGCAGATGCCCATCTAAAAAGACAAATTATGGGTAGAGAGGTTGTAGTTGCAATTACAAACGGGCAACTAGATTTTGGTCCATGGGAACAAATTTTCTATGGTGAATTTGATGGCAAAAGATCAAAAAGAGTTTTAGTTAAAATTATCGGAGAATGATATTTTATCCAAAGTCTGCATCACGTTTTTGACTTTGTGACTCATTCTTTCTTGCAGAATCTCTAAATTCATTATCATGATTTTGAGCTCCATGTCCACATTTTACACATGAAATTTTAAACCCGTCATCGTGTTTTTCATAAGTTTCACAACCACAGAAACATGCCATAATTAATTCAATTTTTAATCTGATATATCTTTTGGTATGTTTTTTTATTTACAACATTCGCCCATTGGAATGTCGTGGGTATGTGGACATTTTCTTGGATGTTTTAGCATTGTACACAATGCATCTGTAAATTGTTTATTCATGTGATGCTCAATTCCACATACCATTTCTTCATCAATTTCTACTTTTAATGCACTGTCCATCAAGACTTCCAATAGCCTACTATTTCGCATCATGCTAGAACCAATTCTTTCTCCTTCTTCTGTGAGATTTACTCCTGCTTTGTTGTATTCTACAAGATTTTTGACATTTAATTTTTTTAACATTTGAACTACACTTGGCTGTCTGATGTTGAGCATTTTTGCAATTGTACTAATTTTAACATCTCCTCCGCTTTCTCTTATGTGCCAAATTGCTTTAAGATACATTTCAACGTGTTCTGCTTCTGCAGTTCCGACAAATAGTGTTTCTTCTTTGAGTATATCCATAACTTACACCATCTTTGAATCTTTTAATAAATATTCAAAGTATTGACGTGCAAATCCTGCTAAACCTGTGTGATCTGCCCAAATCGCAATAACTTCTGAAGAATTTTCATTTGCCACATCTGGACCTAATAAAATTACAACATATCTTTTATCTGAGATTATTCCTCCGCCAAATAGGCCTTTTTTGATTTTTACATCTGCAACTCTTTTAATTGCTGTAATTGATTCTTTATCTATTTTATCTGATGTAAGAATTGTAATTTTAACTCCCTTCTCATGCAGCGCTCTTAATTTTGGTAATGCCTGTTTAACTAATTCGATACCAGCTTCAGGCAGTGTGATCATTACTTCATTTCTACAATTATCCACCATCTCTAAAATTTTAGCAGTGATGTTGGTGGCACCTGATAGTACCCATATGTCTGGTTTTTCACTTGTTCCACTTTTTTCATACAATGGAACCAGTTCATTTAAAATAATATTTTGATTTTCTAAAAATACACTTTCCATTTTTTGTTTTGTACTTTCTACTCCTGTTGATGGTGATTTTGCAAAATATTTTGTTGGTCTTGAATCATCAGAACCGATCCATCCTTTTTCTTCCAAACTTCCCAACACTTCGTAGATTTTTGAATATGGTACGCCTGATTTTTGGCTAATGTCTGATGCTGTTATTTCTCCTGATCTTAATAATTCTGAAAATGTTTTGATTTCATAACTTGTAAGGCCGATCTTTTCTAAAGATTTTTTAGTCTTATCTGATATGCTCATGCGATCTTATCTTTTTTTTAAATATTTAAACCAGTCATGAGTATATACTAAATTTACCACGGGGGTTAGTATGAAACACATTATATACTGTTTTTTGAATATTCAATATACAATCATGGCACTAATTCAGATTTCCAACCAATCAAGTAAAAATTTAGGTAAAAAATCTACTATCAGATTTACTCAGAGTATATGTCCTGACTGTAACATGATTTTAGACGCTGAAGTCTTTGAGCGAGAAAATCAAGTTTTCATGTCAAAAGTTTGTCCAACTCACGGTGAATGTGAGGAATTATACTTTGGTTCTTATGAAATGTACAAGAAATTTAGTACTTACTGGGAAGATGGCAAAGGTGCACATTCTCCAAATGTAATGATTGACAAATGTTCTTGTCCAAATAACTGTGGTTTGTGTTCAAATCACTTATCCCACAGTGGATTAGCAAACATGATTGTAACTAATAGATGTGATTTAACCTGCTGGTACTGTTTCTTTTATGTAAAGAAAGGTCTTGAAGGTGCTTACATGTATGAGCCAGATCATACCCAAGTTAGAGGTATGATGAAAACTCTAAGAGCAGAAAGACCAATTCCAGGAAATTCAATGCAAATTACTGGTGGTGAACCAATGCTTAGAGATGATATTTCTGATGTTATTAAAATAATGAAAGAAGAGGGTGTTGAGCATATTCAAATGAATACCAATGGTATTAGACATGCAATGGATCCAGAGGCAGCAAGAGAAGTAAGACTTGCTGGATGCAACAACTTGTACCTTTCCTTTGATGGTGTAACTGCACGAACAAATCCTAAAAATCACTGGGAAATTCCATATGCTCTTGATAGTTGTAGAAAAACAGGTACCACCGTAGTATTTGTTCCAACTGTAATTAAATCAATTAACGACCATGAGTTAGGCGGAATTATCAGATATGCACAAAAAAATATGGACATAGTTCACGCTGTTAACTTCCAACCAGTATCATTAACTGGAAGAATGGGAAAAACTGAACGTGAGAAATACAGAATTACAGTTCCTGACTGTGTTCAAAGAATTGAAGAACAAACAAACGGTGAAGTAACTATTGATGATTGGTTCCCAGTCCCAAGTTGTATGCCATTAACAAATGTAATTGAAGCATTCTCAAGTAAGCCAAAATATGAATTATCCATTCACTTTGCATGTGGTGCAGGAACATACATCTTTGAAGATGCAGACACAAAGAAATTCGTTCCATTAACTAAATTCTGTGATATTCAAGGAATGTTGGAACTCTTTGAAGATAAAGCAGAAGAAATTCGTTCTGGTAAAAACAAGTACTTTACAATGCTCGAAGTTGTAAGAAAATTAAAAGGATTTGTTGATAATAAAAAACAACCAGCAGGATTAGACTTGGCAAAAATGTTTGGTAACATCCTGATGAAGAGATCATTTGGCTCAGTTGGTTCATGGCACGTCAAGGGATTGTTCCTTGGTATGATGCACTTTCAAGACAAATACAATGAAGATTTAGAAAGATTACAAAGATGTGATATTCACTATGTTACTCCGGACCTTAGAATAGTTCCATTCTGTGCATTCAATGTAATTCCAGAATGGTACAGAGACAGAATTCAAAAGAAATACTCTATCACCGTTGAGGAATGGGAAGAGAGAGAAGGCGTAAAACTTGAGGATGGTCTATACAGAGGACTCATGAGACGCGGTGCAGGTGACGAACTTGCTGCTGGCTGTGCAAAGAGTGAGATGTTCCATGCTGCTGAACAAGCAACAATGTAAAACTGATTTTTACAATAAATTATATCTTATTTTAAAAGAGTAATACTATCTCTAAGTGAGGCTGATTTAATGATAATAGAATCTCACTTATTCAAAATTGGTAATTTTAATTTTAAATTAAATCATCTTTTAATAATTGGAATATTGATTTCATCATTTTCAATATCACTAATTCTTCGTTCACAAATTCTAGATTATGGAACTGAACTACATGAATTTGATCCGTTCTTTAATTTTCGTGCAACAGAATTTCTTGTAAATAATGGTCTTTTGAAATATCTTGATTGGCATGATGTATTAAGTTGGTATCCTAATGGACGAGATATTTCAGCAACTTCACAAATAATGTTACATGTAACTGCAGCAACAACATATCAGATTTTTGCTGATAACATAGATCTATATGATTTTACAATTTTATTTCCTGGAATAATTGGTGCTTTAACTACTATCGTAATTTTTGCACTTGTTAGAGTAGTAGGTGGAACTACAGCGGGATTACTTTCATCTTTGCTTTTTGCAATATCAGCACCAATTATGATAAGAGGATCTATGGGCTGGTTCAAATCTGAACCTTTGGGATTATTTTATGGTCTTTTTGGATTATATTTATTTTTAAGTGGAATTAAATCTGATAATAAAAAAATTTCAATTTTTAAATTAATTGGAGGTGGAGTTTTTCTAGCATTTGGTCTTGCATCCTGGGGAGGAATTCAATTTTTTATAATTCCTATTGGGATATTCATTTTAACTCTTCCATTTCTTCGAAAAGATTTCGGATTTTTAATTTGGAGTGTTCCAGTATTTGTTATTTCATTATTACTAACTACGGCAATTTTTGAGAGACCTGGTATGGGATTTGTAATGGGGATGGGTGGTTTTTCTTTAATTATACCTGCAATCTTTTTAATTATTTGTTCATTTATTCAAAAATTTAATAATTCTAAAAATCAAACTCGAAATTATCTAATTTTATTGGTAGCTATAATCATAATTGGTTCATTTGTAATGATAATTAATACAGAAAATCATTTTTTACCCTCACCCAGTTTTCGTTATCTAAATGCAATAAACCCATTTTTAACAACTACTGATCCCTTAGTTGATTCAGTTGCTGAACATTCCACAGCAACAATTCATGAGTCATTTTTTATGCATTCTATATTGATGATTTTTGCAGGTTTAGGAGCTTGGATAATTTTTAATAAACTAAAATTAGAATACTTTCAAACTTTTCCAAAACATTTGATAACATTTTGGATGATTTTTAATAAACTAAAATCCGAACCATCTAAAGATTTTCCAAAAGATTTAATGGTATTTACATTAATTTTAGGCTTAACAGGAGTTTATGTTGGTTCTGCATTTGTAAGATTGGAATTATTTACATCAATATCTCTAATATTTTTATCTTCAATTGGATTATCAATAATCACAAAAGAAATTTTTAGCTACAAAAAACGATTACAACCAATTAGAAATAAGATCATTAAAATTTCTTACGTAGGAGGAATTTTAATTCTAATGATTATTCCATTAGTATTTCCTACAACCAATTGGGTTTCAATACTAGATGAACCTGCATCAATTCTAACTGGTGCATCTATGCATGATGTAACAACAAATGATTGGAAAGAATCTTTAGAATGGATTAAACTAAACACCCCCTCTGATTCTATAATTTTATCGTGGTGGGACTATGGATATTGGATTACTACAGTATCCGAAAGAACCACACTTGTAGATAATGCAACAATAGATTCAAAACAAATTCAAAAAGTTGCAAAAATACTTCTTAGCTCTCCTGATGACGCATGGAACATGCTTCAAGAAACAGATAGTGATTATGTAATGATATTTGTTGTTGGACAAAAATTCCAATCTACTGATGATACTTTATTGTATCTACTTGAGGGTGGTGGTGATGAATCAAAAAAAATGTGGTTTATGAAAATAGCAGGGGTACCTGTTGAAAAATATCTTCATTCTGATGGAATCAGTGGAACTGATTATTTTTGGAATGAAACTCTACTGGGTAAAATGATTCCATTTTCTTTAGTTGCATATACCCACCCGCCTAGTAATCTGGTCTCTTTAACATATGCTCCAGGATTTACTGGAATTTATACAAATGATATAAAATATTCTAAAGATAGTGACGGTCCATTACAATTAGTTTATGCATCTTCATCATTTATTGAACAAAAACCTGGAACAATGATTGGTATTTTTGTTTATGAAGTTAATAAGAATTATATTTCGTCACAAAATTTATCTAATTCAAAAATTTCTGAATGATTTTTATTTTTAAATAATCAATTAATTCTAAATTTTTTAAATAATTGTTTTGGATTATTTATAATGTCTTTCCATGAATATTTTAGATTTTTTTTACAATGTTCACGAATTTTTTTGTTATAACGAATACTGTGATTTGAAAAAAATCCTAATGAAAACACTAAACCATTACACATTCCAAATTTTTTCCCTATAGTTAAACCTCTTCCAATTCCATAAAATGAAGTATATCCTAAAGCTTTGTAAGAAAAACCCATACGATAAAATTTTTTTACATTATAATTTTTCCCAGTTGGTCTTTGTGTTTTTGTTATAATTGGATAAACTAATGTTTTCATGCCTTCTGATTGTATTTTAAATAAAGCATGAGTTTCATAACCCCAATTCGATTTATATTTCCATTCTATACAGTTCATGGCTTTTTTTGTAAAAATCCGCCCTGAACCTCTAGGTGATGCTGTGATTTCATTTTCTATAATTCCTGATGCCATATCTACATTATCTTTTTTCATATTTTTGATGATCTCTTCAACATAATTTTCAGGTAAAATATGATCTGCACCTAAAATTATGAAATGTGAATTCTTTCTATTAAAAAAATTCATACCAAATGAAAATAAAATTCCTAATTCGCCACTAATTACCCAGTTTTTATGGTCATATGGAAAATTTATGACTTTTGCACCATAGGAAATTGCAATTCTCTCTGTCTCATCTTTTGAATTGTCATTTACAACAATTATGGAATTAGGTTTGACTGTTTGATTTCTAATACTTTCTAATGTTTTTTTAATATTATTTTCTTCATCCCTCGCAGGAATTAACACATCATAATTTATTTTGTCCATGTTCCATTTTTTCTAATTCTTTTATCCATGCTTTTGTTTCTGATGTTTTATTTGGTTGTGATTCAAGCATTAATCTTATTGATTTGATTAAACTTGTTTGTTTACTAAAGTTCATGTTAAAATCAGTTGATTGCTGTTTATTATGAAAGATATTTCCAATTATCATTAGAATTGAAATTAAAATTATTGCAAAAATTGGAATGTAAACATAAATTGGAATAATATCTTTTATTGTAGTTAATGAGTACGATATAATTAGAAAATTTATCATTGACAATACAGGAAAAATGACTGATTGACCTAATCGTATTTTATGATATAGTTGTTTTAACATTATTTCTCCTATACTCTATTCTAAATTTATCAATAAAACTATTGTTTGAATTACATGCCTATTTTTGATTTAAATTGACTTTTTTTGGCTCAAATTTCTCTATTAAGATGTTATTCATTAACCCTAAAAATTATATTTTTAATCATATAATGGTTTGATTTGATAATAATTAATTATTTTAAATATGGAAGATTTTTTTTTATTTTATGGGCGAAAATATTGTCATTGACTCTTCACTAAGAACAGTAGAATGGAAAAATAATAAAGTGATAATGATTGAACAAACAAAACTTCCTAATGAATTAATTTTTGTAGAATATGATGATTTTAATCAAGTTGCAAATGCTATCAAAACTTTGATAGTTAGAGGTGCACCTGCAATTGGAGTATCTGGTGCATTTGGATTGGGATTAGCTGCTTTACAAAGCAAAGCGACAACAAAAGAAGAATTACTGTCTGACTTGGAAGATGCAAGAAAAATTCTTTTTGCAACAAGACCTACTGCTGTAAATTTAGGATGGGGTTTAGAAAAAATTATGAATATTGCAAAAACTGGAGAAACTGCTGAACAAATTAGAGAACTAGTAATTGAAACTGCTAAAAAAATGGCAGATGAAGATATTGAAATTAACAAATCTATGGGAAAAAATGGTTCAGTTCTTTTTGATGATAATGATACAATAATGACTCATTGTAATGCTGGAGCCCTTGCAACTGTTGCATATGGAACTGCATTAGGTGTAATTAGAGCGACTAGAGAAAGTGGAAAAAATGTTAAAGTAATTGCAACAGAAACTAGACCAATTCAGCAAGGTTCTAGATTAACTGCTTTTGAATTAAAACATGATGGATTTGATGTTAGTCTAGTTCCTGATACTGCAGTTGGATATTCCATGGCAAATGGATTGGTAAACAAAGTTGTAGTAGGTGCTGATAGAATTGTAAAGACGGGTCATGTTTTTAATAAAATTGGAACCTACCAGGTAGCAACAATGGCAAAGCAACATGGAATTCCATTTTATGTTGCAGCACCATTGTCTACTATTGATATGGAAACCAAAGCAGAAGATGTTATTATTGAAATGAGAGCAGGAACTGAGGTTACAGGAATTGGTGATAAAAAGACTGCACCTGATGATATTGGTGTCATCAATCCCGCATTTGATATGACTCCTCCTGAATTAATTGCAGGAATTATTACAGAAAAAGGTGTGGCTACAGCTCCCTTTGAAGAATCTATCAAAAAATTATTCCAAGCTAACTAATACAAAGTTTTTATTGTTTTTCAATCTGTCCTATAGAATATGAGTACAGTTTCTGCACAAGCAATAGAGGAATCATTAAAACTGTGCATGGATCCTGAAGTTCCTCTGAACATTGTAGAAATGGGTTTGATCTATGGAATTGATGTTAAAGAAAATAATGATGTTGATATTAAAATGACCATGACCACACAAGGCTGTCCTTTACATGAAACTCTAGTCGCAGACGCAACAAGATTTGCTAAAAAAGTTCCCGGAGTAAATAATGTCAATATTGAAATCGTATGGGAACCCGCATGGTCAATGGATAAAATGACTGAAGAAGGAAAACTCAAAATTAAAGAAATGGGTGCTGCTGGTTTAAACACCCCTGCACCAATTAATTATGAAACTGCACTACCTCAAGGAGTTGGAAAACTAGTACAGCAAGATGATGGTTCTATGGTTCTAGCTAATGAACATGAGCAAGGATTTATGGTCAATCAAGCTATTGTGGACTTTTGGAAGTCTTGTAATGGAGAGCGTAAAGTTACAGATCTAGTAGAAGTATTTGCACAGCAAACAGGATTGCAAAGAAACCAAGTTGAAAAAGAAGTTATGCAGTTGTTACAACAACTACGTGACGGTGGACTAATTGCAATTGCAGGTCACCCAGATACTCCAAATGTTGAATTTAAAAAATAATTTTTAAAAAATACCGTTAGAATTTGCACC